>LFFM01000390.1_pt1 | contig 30242 bp, 28 predicted proteins | sample 643131 | NCBI WGS metagenome assembly LFFM01 (sample SAMN03777445, study PRJNA286221) | soda lake metagenome | biome: soda lake; feature: Kulunda steppe; material: water; isolation source: sample Tc-Br brine of Tanatar trona crystallizer | place: Russia: Kulunda steppe | collected 2011-07
CCTGTTTGACAAAGAAACTGGTGCATTCGCACCTCAAGAACAGGTAACGTCGTAAACCACAATATCCCAACTCAGCGGTGCGGTACCGTGGGAATCCTCGCGCTTCAGCGCGGGGAGGATGTCAAGGTTTCTAGCGTTTCATAAGAAATACCGTACCCCCTGGCTATCGAAGCGATATCAGTGAGACGACCGTGGCGGCACCCGTCTCATTTCGCTTCGACGGTCAACCAGCCGGGGCGGAACCGCTCGTGGATGTACGCTTCGAGGACGCCGGTTTGGTCGTTGTAATCGAGCACCCACTCCCAGAGGACGAGCCCCGTAACCGTCATCACGCCCGCCGAGAGGAAAAACAGCGCCTCTTCGATCGGCAGCCCCAAGAGCGGAACCGACAGTCCGGTCGTGTACTGCTCGGAGATGACCCACGTCCCCATCCCGATCGCGATGCGGTCGGTCACCCACAGATACACCGATGGAACGATCGCAGCCTCGATCCACGGACGGTACTCCCGAACCAGATAGCCGGCTCCGACCGCCCACTGGATCACCACGACCGGACCGACCCAGGCGATCAGCCCACCCAGGTACAAAAACGAATCCCCGAGCGTGGTCAGATACAGCCCGCCGACGAGCATCCCGATCCCGACGATGACACCGGCGACTGCGGGCCCGAGGGCGAAGTCACCGCTTCGATAAGTGGGATCGAACCCTCGCCAGTGGAGATAAAATCCCACCATCAGCGTCTGGATTGCGAAGAACATGTACTCGCCGAGGGGGATATGGAGGGCGCGCCAGGCGACCGCGTTCTCGCCGTACCACCAGACCCCCGTTTGGATCATGTAACTGCCCCACGGTGTCGTGTAGGCGAACGCGATGACGATCAGTATAACTAGCCCGGTCGCGGCCCGCCCCCGACGAACCGCAGCGTACGACGGGGCGAGATACCACAAAAGCACCAGTACCGGCAGCGTGAACACGAGATGAAACTGGAGATACGTGAGCACGATTCCATCCAGCAGTTCGACGACGGTGTTAATCATCGTACCGATGACGAACGATTCGACCACCGACGTCGCGAGTGTTCCTGGCATATGCTTGCTTTTGAGGGGTATCCGTGGAGAGATACATCAGCGGTACGGTAAATGCTTTTTATATGCTACGTCGCACGCCAATTTCAATCGTATACCTTACTATGGTTAGTTCCTCCCGGAACCCGGTACGGGTTTTGCGTCGATCGCGCTGCTGTCATGCGATCGAGTGTGCATTGACTCCGGTGGCGACCGGGGCCGACGTCAGAACTTCGCCGCGCCGCCCTCGACGAGGCCGGCCGGGCCGATCTCCTCGCGGGCCCGATCGAGTGCCTGCGGGCTGTCGCAGATGAGAAGCGTCTCCCGGTTGTCGATGGCGTGGAACTGGTAGCTGTCCGGATCCGAGAGTCCCCGGAGGGCGTGGTGATAGACCCGGAGCGGGAATCGGCTCGAACCGGGCCCCCAGAGGCTGATGTCGTGAACGGCTGGCGAGTCCCTGAGTTCCTCGAAGATCGCCGCAAAATCGTCGATATCGTCGATATCGAGCGCGTTCTCCGGGACGATGACTCCGGGGTCGACTCCGGCGTCGATGTCCGCCGACTCGTAGGTGACCGACTCGTACGCCTCGACGTACCGCTCGAGCAGTTCGGCGGCGGCGGCCGGGCCGGTGACCTCGTCGCTGTTCACTCGGATGTACATGCTGAATGCTCCCATTTCCGGACGATACGGGGAAGACACGCATACGCTTTCCGACGGGGCGGCACGGACCGTCGAAAGGAACGCTTCGGCCAGCGGGGGGTCTTACAGGAACTCGGCGATGTGGTCGGCGACCTCGTTCGGCGTGTTGCCGACCGGAACGCCCGCGTCGTTCAGGGCGTCGATCTTCGACTCGGCGGTGCCGGTTCCGGAGCCCGACACGATGGCTCCGGCGTGGCCCATCCGCTTGCCCGGCGGCGCGGTTCGGCCCGCGATGAAGGCCGCGACGGGCGTGTCCATGTACTCGCCGATGAACGCGGCGGCCTCCTCCTCGTCCTCCCCGCCGATCTCGCCGCACATCGCGACGGCCTCGGTGTCGGGGTCCTTTTCGAACAGTTCGAGCGCGCCGACGAAGTCCGTCCCGATGATGGGGTCGCCGCCGATTCCGACGGCGGTCGTCTGACCGATCCCGCGCTGGGTGAGGTTGTCGACGACCTGGTAGGTGAGCGTCCCCGACCGCGAGACCAACCCGACGTTCCCCTCGGCGAAGATGTTGCCCGGCAGGATGCCGAGTTTCGCCTCGCCCGGGGTGATGAGGCCGGGACAGTTCGGGCCGATCAGGTGGGTGTCGGTCTCGGTCAGTTTCCGGTACACCTTCGCCATGTCCTGTTGGGGGATGCCCTCGGTGATGGCGACGACGAGATCGACCGGCGAGTCCAGCGCCTCGAACAGCGCGTCGGCGGCAAAGGCCGGCGGCACGAAGACCACGGAGGCGTTGGCGTCCTCCTCGCGGGCAGCTTCGTGGACGGTGTCGTACACCGGGATCCCGTCGACGTCCTGGCCGCCGCGTCCGGGCACCGCGCCCGCGACGACGTTCGTTCCGTACTCGATCATCTGGCCGGTGTGGAACTTGCCCTCGCCGCCAGTGATCCCCTGTACCACGACGCGGGTATCGTTGTCAACTAGAATACTCATATCAGTTCGCCTCCTCGTCGGCGTAGTCGACGGCACGCTGGACGGCGTCCTCGAGCGTTTCCTCGACGGTTACCAGATCCGTGTTCAGGATCTCCATTCCTTCCTCGGCGTTCGTCCCGGCGAGTCTGACGACGACCTTCTTCGGGATCTCGTCGAACCCTTCGAGGGCCTCGTTGATTCCCTTCGCGACCTCGTCGCCGCGGGTGATCCCGCCGAAGATGTTGAACACCACGCTGTCGACGTTGTCGTCCGAGAACACCATGTCGAGGGCGTTCGTCACGCGCTCGGCCTTCGCGCCGCCGCCGATATCGAGGAAGTTCGCGGGTTCGCCGCCGTAGTAGTCGACCAGATCCAGCGTCGTCATGACGAGCCCGGCGCCGTTGCCGATGATGCCGACGTTCCCGGAGAGCCGGACGTAATCGAAGCCGTACTCGTTGGCCTTTGCTTCGAGTTCATCGCCCGCGGCTTCCTCTTCCATCTCCGCGAGATCGGGGTGACGGAACAGCGCGTCCTCGTCGATGTTCATGACCGCGTCCGCCGCGATGACCTCGTCGTCGGCCGTGAGCATGAGCGGGTTGACCTCGATCTCGGTCGCGTCCTTGTCGTCCCACAGCTGGTACAGCTGCGTAAGGATCGAGGCGACATCGCCGGCGACCGCGCGGTCGACGCCGGCGTCGAAGGCCGCTTTCCGCGCCTGGTAGGGGTGCATGCCGAACGCCGGGTCGATGTGCTCGCGGACGATCGCGTCGGGGTCGGACTCGGCGACCTCCTCGATGTTGACGCCGCCGCGCGTCGAGACCATCGCGACGGGTCTGCCCTCCGTGCGGTCCATCGTCACGCCGACGTAGAGTTCGTCGACGAAATCCACGGCCGCCTCGACGAGCACGCGGTCGACGTGAAGGCCCTTGAGATCCATTCCAAGGATGGCGTCGGCCGCCTCGCGGGCTTCCTCGGCGTTGTCGACGAGTTCGATCCCGCCGGCCTTTCCGCGGCCACCGACCTGTACCTGCGCTTTGATCGCGACGGGGTAGCCGATCCCGTCGGCGGCCTCGACCGCGTCCTCGACGGTCGAAGCGAGCGCCGAGTCCGGGACAGGGATTCCGGCGTCGGCGAACACGCCCTTTGCTTGGTATTCGTGAAGTTTCATCTGGTTCGCCCGAAATAACGGCCGACCCGGAGTTAGTAGTACCGAAACGGATCGCAGAAAAGACGGCGGAACGGAGAGATACAGCAAAAGGACGGCCGAAACGGGAGGGCGACGCCCGGAATCAGCGCGCCTGCTCGTCGAGCACGTCGGGGCTGTTGGCGATCACGCCGTCGGCGCCGAGTTCGGACCCTTTTTGCGCCTCTGCGGACGTTTTGGCCGCCCACGCGGTGACGCTCATTCCGGCCCGGTGGGCGGCCGAAACCGTCCCGTCGGTACAGCTTTCGATCCACGGATGTAGGAACTCACAACCCAACTCCTCGGCGATATCGACGCAGTCCGTTCCCGCCTCCTTTGTGATGTACGCCCGGGGAACGGTCGGGTCGATCTCCCGGCAGTCCCTGAGGATGTCCCGGTAGAACGACGAGACGATCCCGTGGGGATGGATCGAATCGATCAACCGGAGGACGTCGGCCTCCATCCCTGGTTCTTTGAGTTCCACGTTGACGCCGACGTGGTCCGGAATCGCACGTAGGACCGCCTCGAGCGTCGGGACGCAGGCGCCGGTTCCGAGAACGTTCAGCGCGTCGAGGTCCGAACGCGTGTGTTCGTCGACTGGCCCGTGGCCGTCTGTCACTCGATCGACCGTCTCGTCGTGGATGACGACGGGTTCGCCGCTCCCGCACCGCCGGACGTCGATTTCGATTCCATCGGCCACCGCGGCAGCGGCTTCGGCCGCCTCGATCGTGTTCTCGGGATTCACCGAGAGGAATCCGCGGTGGGCGATGAGACGCATACGCGCTCCTTTACCGCGGTGTGTGTAAGTGCGTGTCGGCTTCGCTCGGCACCGATCCGTGGGCCATCGGCCGGACCCGTCCCGATAGCGGAACGCCTTTTTCGCTGCTGGCCGTTTCCCGACCAAGACCGACCCATGACAATGGACGACAGCATCGACGAGGTACGCGAAAAAAAGCGCGACGCCGAGCGTGGCGGCGGCGAGGATCGGATCGAGAGACAACACGAAAAGGGAAAGCTGACCGCCCGCGAGCGGATCGATTACTTCCTCGACGACGGCACCTTCGAGGAGTTCGACCAGTTGAAGACGCATCGCTGTACGAACTTCGAGATGGAGGGCGACCAGCCCTACGGCGACGGCGTCGTCACGGGCTACGGCGAGGTCGACGGCCGGACGGTGTTCGTGTTCGCCCACGACTTCACCGTGTTCGGCGGTTCCCTCGGCGAGGCGTTCGCGGAAAAAGTCTGTAAAGTGATGGACCGGGCGATCGAGACCGGCGCGCCGATCATCGGTCTGAACGACTCCGCGGGGGCGCGGATTCAGGAGGGGATCGATTCACTCGCGGGCTACGCCGACATCTTCCACCGGAACCAGAAGGCCTCCGGCGTCGTCCCTCAGATTTCGGCGATCATGGGTCCCTGCGCCGGCGGCGCGGTGTACTCGCCGGCGATCACCGACTTCATCTACATGGTGCAGGACACGAGCCACATGTTCATCACCGGCCCCGACGTGATCGAGACGGTCACCGGCGAGGAGGTCGGCTTCGAAGAACTGGGCGGGGCCAGCACCCACACCGCCGAGTCCGGCGTCGCGCAGTTCTCGGCGGCCGACGAGAAGGAGGCCCTCGACGACATCCGGTATCTGCTGTCGTATCTCCCCTCGAACAACGTCGAGGATCCCCCGCGTGTCGACCCGTGGGACGACCCCGAGCGCCGCGACGACGAACTCGAAGGGATCGTTCCGGACCAGCCACAGAAACCCTACGACATCGTCGACGTGATCGACCGCGTCGTCGACGAGGGCTCGTTCTTCGAGGTCGCCGAATCGTACGCCAGAAACCTCGTCACCGGGTTCGGACGCCTCGACGGCCGGTCGGTCGGGATCGTCGCGAACCAACCCCGCTTCAACGCCGGCACCCTCGACATCGATTCGTCGCTGAAAGGCGGCCGGTTCGTCCGTTTCTGTGACGCGTTCAACATCCCGATCGTCACGTTCGTCGACGTTCCGGGGTTCATGCCCGGCACCGATCAAGAACACAACGGGATCATCAAACACGGGGCGAAGCTCCTCTATGCGTACAGCGAGGCGACGGTCCCGCTTTTGACGGTCATCACCCGGAAGGCCTACGGCGGGGCCTACGACGTGATGGCGTCGAAACACCTCGAAGCCGACGTGAACTACGCGTGGCCGACCGCCGAGATCGCCGTCATGGGGCCGAAAGGCGCGGTCAACGTTCTCTATCGCGACGAGTTGGCGGACGCCGACGACGTCGAGGCCCGCCGCGAACAGCTCATCGAGGAGTACCGAGACACCTTCGCGAACCCCTTTACCGCCGCCGAGCGCGGCTTCATCGACGACGTGCTCGAACCCGCCGAGACGCGGCCCCGGCTGATCAACGACCTCGAAATGCTCGAGTCGAAGCGCAAGGACCAACCGGACAAGAAACACGGGAACATCCCGCTGTGACGATGCAACTCGACATCCCCGACGCCGCCGACGAGGCCGAGGTCGCCGCGATCACCGCCGTCTTCCGGACGCTCGCCGCGGAGGCCGAGGCCGCGGCTGCCGACGGGACGGCGGCCGAACCGACGCGCGATCCGTGGGGCTTTACCGGCCGTATCGAGACCCTTCAGAGCCGCCGGATCCGCTCGCCCGCCACCGCGCCGCGTGACGCCTGGAGCGCCGCTGGACGGACGGATCGGTTCTGAGACGGATCGCCGCTCACGCGGGAGGTCCGAACTGATCGGTGCTCGTCGATGCGTCGAAACGCGCTCCGTCCCGGAACGCACCGACGGGATCGATCGACAGAATAAGGTACTCACCGCAAGACCGATCCGACAACATGTTCGAGAAGGTTCTCGTCGCGAACCGGGGGGAGATCGCAGTCCGCGTGATGCGCGCCTGTGACGACCTCGGTATCGACACCGTTGCGGTGTACAGCGACGCCGACAAACACGCCGGCCACGTCCGGTATGCCGACGAGGCGTACAACATCGGGCCCGCACGCGCGGCCGACTCGTATCTCGACCACGACGCCGTGATCGAGGCCGCGCGGAAAGCCGACGCGGACGCGATCCACCCCGGCTACGGCTTCCTCGCCGAGAACGCCACCTTCGCCGCGGCCGTCGAAGGGATTGACGGTGTCACGTGGGTCGGTCCCTCGTCGACCTCGATGGAGCAGGCCGGCGAGAAGACGAAGGCCCGCACGGTGATGCAGGAGGCGGACGTCCCGATCGTTCCGGGGACGAACGACCCCGTCGAGGGCGTCTCGGCGGTCCTGGAGTTCGGCGAGGAGTACGGCTACCCGATCGCGATCAAGGCTGAGGGCGGCGGCGGCGGTCGCGGCATGAAGATCGTCGACGAACCCGAGGAGGCCGAGGACCAACTCGCCGCGGCAAAGCGCGAGGGCGAGGCGTACTTCGACAACGACTCGGTGTATCTCGAACGCTATCTGGAGAACCCCCGCCACATCGAAGTGCAGATCCTCGCCGACGGGCACGGTAACGTCCGCCACCTCGGCGAGCGCGACTGTTCGCTGCAGCGCCGCCACCAGAAAGTCATCGAGGAAGGGCCTTCACCTGCCCTCTCGGATGCGCTCCGCGAGAAGATCGGCGACGCGGCCCGGCGCGGGGCTGACGCGGCCGACTACTACAACGCCGGTACCTTCGAGTTCCTCGTCGAGGAGGAAGACCGCGAGGACGGCGAGTTGCTCGGCCCGGACGCGAACTTCTATTTCCTCGAGGTCAACACCCGAATCCAGGTCGAACACTGCGTCACCGAGGAACTGACCGGCGTGGACATCGTCAAGTGGCAACTGCGGATCGCGGCCGGCGAGGAGATCGACTTCGCCCAATCGGACGTCGAACTCGACGGCCACGCGATCGAGTTCCGTATCAACGCCGAGAACGCCGCCGAGGAGTTCTCGCCGGCGACGGGCGGGGAACTGACGACGTACGACCCGCCGGGCGGAATCGGCGTCCGCGTCGACGACGCGATCCGGCAGGGCGACGACCTCGTGACCGACTACGACTCGATGGTCGCAAAGCTCATCGTCCGCGCGTCGGATCGCGAGGAGTGTTTCGCCCGTTCGGACCGCGCGCTGGCGGAGTACGACGTCGAGGGGATCCCGACGATCATCCCGTTCCACCGGTTGATGCTCACCGACGAGGCCTTCACCGCGGGCACACACACGACGAAGTATCTGGACGAACGTCTCGACCCCGAGCGGATCGATGCGGCCCAAGAGCGGTGGGGAACGGAGATCGAATCCGAAGACGACGACGAGGAGACGGTCGAGCGGGAGTTCACCGTCGAAGTCAACGGCAAGCGTTTCGAGGTCAGCCTCGAGGATGTCGGCGGGTTCACAGCCCTCCCCGGTGGCGGCGGATCGTCGACGGCACAGCGACCGTCGCGCGGTCGGGGCGGCGGCGACGGCGACGGCGCGGAGATCGCGGCCGACGGCGAGGTGGTCGCGGCGGAGATGCAGGGGACGATCCTCGAAGTGAACGTCGAGGAGGGCGACTCGGTGGCCGCGGGCGACGTGATCTGTGTGCTCGAAGCGATGAAAATGGAGAACGACGTAGTCGCCGAGACCGGCGGGACGGTGACCGAAGTCGCCGTCGCGGCGGGTGACTCGGTCGATCAAGGCGACCCGCTCGTTGTCCTGGAGTGACGGTGCCGATACAATCATACACGCGGCCCGAAGACGTAGACGCATGCCGACCGATCAGTTCGGAGTCGAGGGTCGAAACGTCGTCGTGACAGGCGGCTCGCGGGGAATCGGGCGAACGATCGCCGAGCGCTTCGCCGCCGACGGCGCGAACGTTGCGATCTGTTCGCGCTCGCAGGATCGGGTCGATCCGGTCGCCGAAGGGATCCGCGAGGACGGCGGCACTGCCCTCGCCGTCGAGTGCAACGTCAGGGAACCCGAGGAAGTCGAGGCGTTCGTCGAGGCGACCGTCGAGGAGTTCGGCGGCGTCGACACCCTGATCAACAACGCCGGCGGCGAGTTCGTCGCGCCGTTTTCGGAGCTCTCCGAAAACGGCTGGAAAGCCATCGTCGATCTCAACCTGCACGGGACGTTCCACTGTACGCAGGCGGCCGGCCGCCGGATGCGCGGCGAGGACGGCGATGGCGGCGTTATCATCAACGTCTCGAGCGTCAACGGCCAACACCCGGCCCCCAACGAGAGCCACTACGGCGCCTCGAAGGCGGCGATCATCCGGTTGACCGAGACGCTCGCCGTCGAGTGGGCCGGCGAGGGGATCCGCGTCAACTGCGTCGCGCCGGGGCTGATCCAGACGCCGGGCGTCGCGGAGACGCTCGGGATCGAGGAGGAGCGGATGCCGTCGCGGGAGACGGTCGATCGCCGGATCGGCCACACGGAAGACATCGCCGACGTCGTGCAGTTCCTCGCCAGCGACGCGGCGGCGTTCATGACCGGCGAGACGGTCACAGCGAAGGGCGTCCCGCGACCCGGAAACAGCTTCGACGTGGATCTCGGCCTCAAATAAGCGCTTGGCGGACGGTTACTCCGACGGCCGAAAGACGACGAGCCGTTCGTCGGTCGTCTCGGAGCGATCGATACCCAACTCGACGGGCTGGCCGATCTCGACGTCCTCCGCGTCGACGTCACGCATCTGTCCGGTGATTTTCACCGGGCCGAACTCCGCGACAGCCACGACGAACGGCGCATCGTCGGCGAAGTCGGGGGCGGCGACGTGCGTCTGGGTGTGCGTGACGATCGTCCCCGTCTCCGGAAGCGGCTTCTCGGCCAACTCACGGCTCCCCGTTGCGGGGTCGATCCGGCGGGGCGGGAGCGATCCGTCGCCCTCCGGCCCCTCGAGGTAGTACGGCTCGCCGTCCTCGGCGGCGTCGAGGAAGTCGTCGAACCCCTCGTTTCTGGCGTCGCTCATTGGACCACCTCCAGAACGTGGACGACGCAACTCGCGACCGTCCCACCGGCGTTGTGGGTCAGCCCGATCTCCGCGTCGGCGACGGCGTCGCTGTTGACGTGGTCGCCGCGGAGCAGTTTCGTCATCTCGGAGATCTGCGCGCAGCCGGTCGCGCCGACCGGGTGGCCCTTCGCCTTGAGGCCGCCCGAGAGGTTCACGGGCAACTCGCCGTCGATCGTCGTCTCGCCCTTCCGGGCCGCCGTGACGGCCTCGCCCGGTTCGTAGAAGCCGAGCGATTCGAGGGCGAGCGCCTCGGCGATCGTAAAGCAGTCGTGGACCTCGGCGATGTCGACGTCCGCCGGGGTGATCCCCGCGTCCTCGTATGCGGCCTCGCCCGCCTCGACCGCCGCGGGGGTCCTCGGGATCGAGACCCGATCCTGTAGGGCGAGACTATCGGTCCCCTGTCCCGCGCCCGTGATCGCCACTTCCGTTCCGAGGTCGTTCGACTCGGCGAACTCCTCGCTCACCAACACGGCCGCGCTTGCGCCGTCGCTCATCGGCGAGCAGTCGTACAGGCCGAACGGTGCGCTCACGGTCGGCGCCTCCAGTACGTCGTCGATATCGATCTCCATCTGGAACTGCGCGAGGTCGTTTTCGACGGCGTTTTTGTGGTTCTTGACCGCGATGTGTGCGAGGTCCTCCCGCGTCCCGCCGAACTCGTCGAAGTAGCTGTTGGCCATAAGCGAATACGCCCCCGGGAACGTGACGCCGGCTTTGATCTCCCAGAGCGCGTCGGCGGCCGCCGACAGCGCCTTCGTCCCCTCTGCCGTCGAGATGTTCTTCATCCGTTCGGCACCGCCGACGAGGACGACGTCGGCCTGCCCGCTTTGGACCTGGTTGACGCCGTACCTGACCGCGACGCCGCTGGAGGCACAGGCGCTCTCGATCCGCGTCGACGGGGCGGAGACGCCGGCCGCCTCCGCCATGAGCGGCCCTTGGTGGCCCTGTACCTCGGCGAACTCGCCCATGAAGTTGCCGTAGAACAACTCCTCGATCGCGTCCGGTTCGATTCCCGAGTCGTCGAACGCCTCCCCGGCCGCCTGCGCGAACAGGTCGCGTGCGGTCCGTTCCGGCGACGCGCCAAAGGCCGTCATTCCGACGCCGGCGACGTGGACGTCGCTCACCACTCCATCCCCCCGTTGACGCCGAGAACCTGCCCGGTCATGTAGCTGGACTCGTAGCTGGCCAGGAACCGAACAATGCCGGCGATATCATCGACCTCCGCGAACCGGTTGAGCGGGATCCGCTTGAGGATGTTCTCTCTGACCCGCTCGGGCACGTCAGCGAGCATGTCCGTCTCCACGAACCCGGGGGCGACGCAGTTCGCCGTCGAGCCCTCCGAGGCGATTTCGAGGGCGATCGTTCGGGTGAAGCCGAACAGCCCGGATTTGGTGGTCGCGTAGTTGGCCTGTCCGTAGTTGCCCTGCTGACCGACCACGCTCGAGATGTTGATCAACCGACCCTCCTCGGCCGACCGGATGTCGTCGTAGCACACCTTTGTACAGTTGAACACGCCCCCTAAATTCACGTCGATAACTCGCTCCCAGTCCTCGCGCGTCATGGTGTCGAACTTGGTGTCGGCGGTGATCCCGGCGTTGTTGACCAACACGTCGACGCCGCCGAACTCCTCGGTGACGGCGTTGTACATCGACTGAACCTCGTCGTAGTTCGCGACGTCGGCCTGTGCGAGCACCGCCCTCCCCGGCCCGTCGTCGATTTGGTTTTTGACTTCCTGTGCCGCATTCTCCGAGGAACGGTAGTTCACCACGACCTCCGCGCCCTCGGACCCCAGTTCCTCGGCGATTGCACGTCCGATACCCCTCGAGGCGCCCGTGACCAGACAGGTCCGATCTTCGACCGACATACGTGATTCGTAACGGTATTGATTACCCTCCATTATAAATCCAACCGGGCGTCGTGAACCGCCTCGGGGCCAAGCCCCGGGGCGCTCGGCCCGCTCCGCCCGCGGAGTTGGCGATGAGCGTCGAGATGGTGGTTCAGTCTTTCCGCGACCTCGTCGGCAGGGAGCCGCGGTAGCGGTAACTGTACTGTATCGCTGGCTCCCGGTTAGTGACATAATCACTCAATGATTCGTGCCGCGGGTTGTCGGCTTCATGCCCGACTACGGTGGGTCGGGGGGTTCGCCGCGCTGGCCGGTGTGCCATATAGACGGCACAAATATAGTCTACAAAGATATAAAATATATCTAATAGTTAGTATCGAAACGCGCAGGGTCCGTCGCTGGACGGTGGCGCTCACGTGTTCGTTCAGCGACACAGATCAGCGTCAACCCACGGAGCGATATCGGGCGAGTGCCCCGAATACGAAGCTATCAGGGGAGCGAACAGGCCCGTCGGGCCAACCGCGCCACGCGAGTCGAGATACCACACACGGTGGCGGCCTCCGGGGCGGGGTTCCGGTGGTATCCACAATCGCGGGCCATACGAACCGTCTAGATATTTATGTAGTTTGTCTATCATTTTGCGAAAATAAAATATAATATACATTTTTCTCCGGCTTCCATTCGCCGTATTCACTACGCGTAATCCCACAGTCAGTCGGATCGCCGCGAGAGAAGTCCCGCGTTCGCCACGACGAACGGCGTGAGGTAGTTGAGAACGATTTTGACGAACAAAGCCGGATCGAGATTCCATGCGAGGAGCAGATCGATCTGATTGAACAGCGTCAACCACGTTCCGACGACGAGCGAGATCCCCCCCGTCCGCCGGAGATGCTCGCGTTCCAGACAGACCCGGAGTTCTACTGTGCCCCGCATAATGTATTGCAGCATAAACACGATATTAAACCGTTGGTCGTTTGTCCGTAACGCGCACCCACCCGGAAGGGCGCGTCCGAACCGGTCCCCGGCGACCACCGGACGGGGCGAAAAACGGGTACTGCCGGGAGACGACACCGGGACAGTGAGACGGGGTAACATTTATCTGGGCTTGCGATGGACTCCGTGTATGGCGAAGACGTGCCACATGTGCGGGAGCAGCGTCGTTCAAAACGGTACCTCGACAAACGGAAACAAAGAGGGGTTCGAGTGCGCCGACTGCGGCGAAATAACCTGTAACGGGTGCAAATCGATCGGTGTCGCGCGGGCTACGGATCACTGTCAGCGGTGCCGCGGCTGAGTACGTCCGGAACGACGGCGCACAGGCCCCGATCGTTTTTTCGGGATCGCACGGTGTAGTGTCGACTGCGGCGTCTTTCAAAAAGCGGTGTCGTCGGTCGACAAGGCCGACGTTTCGGCAGTGCGGCCCCCGCAGACGGAGAGGACCCCCAAGAACGACTACTACACGCTTCGGGACGTTCGCCCGCTCTCGAACACGCATCGCTCCGACCGACACGGCGCCTTCGCCTCGATCGTCAACGGATCGGAGTAACCGGCGAAACGCCGCACCGCTTCGCCGTCTGCTCGCGCCAACAAACATCCGTCGTGGCACGACGCCCGCCGGTACGTCGGGACCGCCTCAGTCGCCTTCCATCACGCTCAGGCGTGGTTTGCTCCCCTCGCTTCCCAGATCAATGGCCGACTCGGTTAGGTCGAAGCCCTCGTATTCCTTCTCGGCGACCTCAATGATGGTGTCGTGATAGAGGTCGACACCGCCTGCATACGGCGTGAACACGGTCGGTTTGTCCGGGATGTTTTCGTTCATATACCAGGATTCGACTGTCGTGTACAGCGTCTGTTCGGCCACCTGGCGGTTGTGGGCGGTCCAGGCTTCTTCGGCCTCCTTTGTCGGCTCGATCAGCTGGATGTCGTTCTCAACGAGGTACTCGATGGCGTCGGAGACCCACTCGACGTGGTGCTCGATGGCGACGGGCATGTTGCTGAGCACCGATGGGCTCTGGGGTCCGGTGATCGTGAACATGTTCGGGAAGCCGTGAACCGAGAGCCCGAGGTAGGTCTGTGGACCGTCGCTCCACTTCTCCTCGAGAGTCAGGCCGCTCCGGCCCTGAATGTCCATCTGCAGGAGCGTCCCGGTCATCGCGTCGAAGCCGGTGGCGTAGATGATCATGTCGAAATCGTGGTGATCATCCGACGTCCGAACGCCGTCCGGCGTGATCCGCTCGATCGGAGTCTCCGTGACGTCCACGAGCGACACGTTATCCCTGTTGAACGTATCGTAGTAGTCGGTGTGCAGCGGCGGGCGCTTGGTCGCGTAGTAGTGGTCCGTAGGAACCAGTTTCTCCGCGACTTCCGGATCGTCGACTGCCTCGCGGATCTTGCTTCGGAGGTACTTCGACACTTTCTCGTTCGTCTCTTTGTTGACCAGTAGGTCCTCGAAGGCCAACAGGAACCGGAAGCCACCCTCCTCCCAGCGCGATTCAAGAAGCTCGTTGACTTCCTCTTGGCTCATGTCCGCGGCGGTTTCGGCCGCGATCTCGAAGGGCATCCCGAAGCCGGAGTCGTGCGCTTGCTCGAGGATTCGGTCGTAGTTCTCCTGAATTTCGTTCCAGTCGTCGTCATCGAGCGGCCGATGCCGGGCGGGGACGGCGTAGTTCGGCGTTCGCTGGAACACCGTCAGGTGCTCGGGATTCGACTTTGCGACCTCCGGGATGACCTGGATACCGGTCGCGCCAGTACCGATCACTGCGACCCGCTTGTCCTCGAAGTCGACGGGTTCGTGAGGCCACCTACCGGTGTGAGTCCACCATCCCTCGAAGTCCTCGATCCCGTCGAAATCCGGGATATAGGGCTCGGAAAGACAGCCGACGGCGGTGACGAAAAACTGGGACGTTACCGTCTCACCGTCGTCGGTACTGATCTCCCACCTCCCGGAGCCCTCGTCGAAGCGGGCCGATGTGACTTCCGTCCCGAATTCGATGTTCTCCCGGAGGTCCAACTTGTCCGCTGCGAACTGGAGATACTCCAGGGCTTCCGGTTGTTCGGGGTACCGCTCGCTCCACTGCCACTCCTCTAGGATCTCGTCGTTGAACGAGTAGCAGTAGATGTGGCTCTCGCTGTCACAGCGGGCGCCCGGATACCGGTTCCAGTACCACGTCCCGCCGACGTCGTCCGCCTTCTCGATTATTTTGACCGACAGCCCTAACTCATCGCGCAAGCGGTGGAGTTCGTACAAGCCCGAAAAACCCGCACCGACGATAACGGCGTCGTAGTCGGTTTGCTCCGTGTGTTCCCCGCTATCGTGTGTGGTAGTCTTTGACATAATATGTCACGAATGATTATACGGATCCAACGCAACATAAGTTTATCGGCGTTTCCGGACGCGCGTTCTGTATCCGGACGGCGTCCGATCCGCGTACGTCGAGACGACCGAAAGGATCAGCAGGTGCGAACAGTCGATCAGAGGTCGGCGGCGACGTCGTCGATGAGTTCACGGGAGCGGGTCAGATCCATCGGATCCACGAGGAACTGAGCGATACCGTGGATCGCGTCGTCGTAGTTGATGTAGTTTACCGGAACGCCCGCTTCCTCGAGACGCCGTGCGTAAGCGGCGCCTTCGTCCCGCAGCGGGTCGAACCCACAGGTTGTGACCGTCGCCGGCGGCAGATCCCCGAGATCCTTGGCCATCAACGGTGACGCGTACGGGTGTTTCCCATCGATACCGTTTTCGAGGTAGTGGTCCCAGAACCACTCCATGGCTGCCTTGGTGAGCAGATAGCCCTCCCCGTTTTCCTCGTAGGAGGGCGTATCGAAGGCGTGGTTCGTAACGGGGTATATGAGTGTCTGCCGTTCGATCGATGGCCCCTCGCGGTCCCGAGCGAGCAACGCGACGGCGGCCGCGAGGTTGCCGCCGGCGGAGTCACCGCCGACCGCCACGTGGTCGGTGTCGACCTGCATCGCCGCGGCGTCGTCGAACAGCCACTCGAGCGCCGTATAGCAGTCCTCGAGCGGTGTCGGGAACGGGTGTTCCGGCGCGAGCCGGTAGTCGACGGAAACCACCATCCGGTCGCTCGCGTTGGTGAGTGCCCGACAGGTCGCATCGTGTGTGTCCAGATCACCGATGACCCAGCCGCCGCCGTGGATGTACAGGAACGTCGGATAGGGCCCCTCGCCCGCTTCGGGGACGTACACGCGTACCGGGACGCCCGCGTCGCCTATCTCGAGATTCATGACGTGTCCGACCGGTTCGGGTTCCTCGGCCGTCGGGAACGTCTCCTTCATGAATCTGCGACCGCCCTCCGGGGAGAGCGACTCGAACGACGGTATCGGGTCGGCCCCCATCTGTTGGAGGAGACCGCTGATCTCGGGGTGGAGTTCGTCCGCGGCCGTCGGCTCCGTGTGTTCTATGGACATCAAGTTGTATGTTATCACCACACATAATAAATGTAACCATCGTACGTGAGAGAACACCGCTGCCGGACGGCCTCGACGCGGCGGCCGCCGCCGGAATCGACGGCCTTCGAGCTCCCGGAGTCGCTGTTATCAGTTGGCGTATAGGTGGTCAAAATCGTACCCGGAGAGGCGGTGTTCGATCTCCTTGACCGTCTGTACGAGCAGGTTCGGGAGCTCCCCGCCGGTGCGACGGGTATCGATCCGGTGCAGGACCGTACTGATCATGAGTGACCCATGGATCTCACCCCCGACGTTTACCGGCGCCGCAACCGCCCAGATGTTTTCGTGGGTGTTCCCGTCGTCGACGCAGACGCCGTCGGTTCTGATCCGATCGAGTTCCGTACGGGTCCGGTCTCTCTCGGCATCGTCCCCGAGTTCGGCCAGAATCCCATCGGCGACCGGATCGGACATGTACGCCAAAATAACTTTACCTTGGGGCGACTTCGCCAGATGGAACGGTTCGCCGAGGAACGGCGCCGGCGTCTCGACCGCGTGGTGGCTGTTCGCTTCGTGGATCATCACGGCGCTTTTCCGCTCCTTGACAAAGAGGGAGATGTACTCGTCGATCACCTTCGAGAGGATATCGATCGGTTCCGTGGCCGCGTGCATGACCGGATAGGAGTTTCGTATCGTTCGGCCCTTCCGGAGGAATTTCAGGCTGAGCCGGTACCGGCCGTCGTTTTCGAGTACGTACCCGTGTGCCTCTAGGGTCTTGAGGTAGTTATAAAGGCTGCTGACCGAGAGTTCGATGTGATCCGACAGCTCCGAGCAGGTCGGCCGGTCCAGCGTTTCGACGGTTTCGATAATAGTAAAAACGTTTTCTGCGGTTTTTATATTATTGGGTTGTTGTGTCATACCACGACTGGACATTCATCATTAAAAAACATTTGGGCGAACGAGCAGGACGTTCGCGATGGATCTGTCGGGACCCGGGTCATGTTCCCGTACGTTCCGCTCGAACGCCCCGGGAGATCGGCCGGGAGATCCAGTAATACTCCGACGGCCCGGGAGCCGTCATATATGAACATTTCGGAAAGCACACCGAAAATAGCAAAGTTTGAGTTATCGTTCGGTTGAGAATTGAGGATGCGAACTACTATGTACGCATGGCGGTAAAAGTAATGTATTTTTATAATGCTTGGATCGGATCCGGCCGAACGGTATCGGACGTACAACGACTGTACGTTCGGATCGTGGTTCCTCGAACGTCTTTCGACTGCTCGAAGTTTCGCGCGTACGGAACTTACACGGACGGACCCTCGAACGGATTCGTTGGCGCGTCATCGAACTCGAAAACGAGCCGAGCGGCGTTACAGGCCGTTAAAACGGGAAGCCTCTCACGCCCGAAGCTAACACATACCCGGGCGGTCGACAATCCGGTACCCGAGAGCGTAACAGAGTTATGAGTGTTATCTTCTCGGAAGACAACACCGGCGGCACCCTCAGTAACCGTATAAAAGATATATACGTACATGGGTCGATTCGCCCAGTACGCATGACAAGATCACGGACGCGGGCGGGAGTACTCGACGACGGGCCCGAGGTCGCCAGGAACTACGTCGGCGGATGGGTCGAGCCGAACGGCGGAGCGGAACCGGTCGTGAACCCGGCGACCGGGGAGGAGATCGCGACAGTCGTGTACTCGACCCGACGCGACGTGGACGATGCCGTCGCCGCCGCCGGGGAGGCGTTCGACGGGTGGCGGGCGACTCCGCCGGCCGAGCGGTCACAGTATCTGTTCGATTTCAAAACGGAACTTGAGGCCAGACGGAACGGGATCGCGCGGGCGATCTCGCTCGAACACGGCAAGACGGTCGCCGAAGCCAGCGGCGAGATCCGGCGCGGCATCGAAAACGTCGAGGTCGCCGCCGGCATCCCGAACATGCTCCGGGAGGGCAGCGGCGTCGTCGAGGGGGTCGCACCCGGGATGGACGAATCGGCCGTCAGGGAACCGCTCGGCGTGTTCGCCGCTGTCGTCCCGTTCAACTTCCCCGCGATGATCCCGCTTTGGTTTCTCCCCTACGCGGTCGCGACCAGCAACGCGTTCGTACTCAAACCGAGCGAGCGGGTGCCGCTGAGTTCACAGCTCATCTTCGAGGCCGTCGAGGCGGCTGAGTTCCCCGACGGCGTCGTCAATCTCGTCAACGGCGGGGCCGACACCGTCGACGCCGTGCTCACCCACGACGATGTCGAGGGGATCTCCTTCGTCGGCTCGACGCCGGTCGCCGAACACGTCTACGAGACCGCCGCCGCCGAGGGCAAACGCGTCCAAGCGCAGGGCGGCGCGAAGAACTACGCCGTCGTCACCGACTCGGCCGTGCTCGAGAAAGCCGTTCCGAACGTCGTCGGCTCCGTGTACGGCAACGCCGGCCAGCGCTGTCTCGCCAACGACGTGGTCGTCGGTGTCGGCGACGTCTACGACGATCTTCGGGCGGACCTGCTCGATGCGGTCGACGACCTCGTCGTCGGCCCGGGGACCGACGAGGACACCGACATCGGCCCGCTCATCACGGGCGAATCCAGGGAGCGCGTCGTCGAAATGATCGAGGACGCGATCGACGACGGGGCCGACCCCCTCGTCGACGGCCGCGGGTTCGAACATCCCGAGTACCCGGAAGGGAACTTCCTCGGCCCGACGTTCCTCGAAGGTGTCACGACGGACATGGAGATCGCCCAAACCGAGATCTTCGGCCCCGTCCTCTGTCTCGCCTCGGCCGACGACCTCGGAGCGGCCATCGAGATGGTCAACAGCACCGAGTACGGCAACGCCTCCTCTCTGTACACCGAACGCGGCGGCGAGGCCCGCAGATACCGCACGGCGGTCGAGGCGGGCAACGTCGGCATCAACGTCGGCGTCTGCGCCCCGATGGGCTTTTTCCACTTCGGTGGCCGGAAGGGATCGTTCTTCGGGGACCTCCATGCACAGGGGGAGGACGCGGTGAATTTCTACACCGACAAGACGATCGAGATCGAACGCTGGTACAGCTGAAATCGGCGGGGTTCTCTTTTTACCACCCGGCGGACCGGTCCCGTGGGAACGCTCGCGACGGGGGGGGAAGAATCCCGGAATCGCTCGGGGACGTCTCGTAGAGTCGATCGCACGCCGTCGTGTAATATAATAATAATATAAACGAATCAGTTAATTGCTGTCCGGACGTTTCCGTAGTTTAAATACATCGGGGAGAATTCGTGCTTTACCGGTCGCTAAAATTGTGGACTCGTAAATCGATTGCGCCCTTTACTCCCGCTTCGAGTTGTACTTTTTCACTTCTCCGGATTCGATGACTTATCACGGTTTTTATATATTGTTTATCATAAACTGTTTTTTATAATTCTGCGGTCCGCTCGACCGGAGTCCGACACGGTCTCAGCCGATCGATCCCATCGAACCGAAACACCCAATTCTCGCTGGCTCCGAGACGATACATGACGGACCGGCTCCGACAGCTCGCGCCCCACATTGTCGCGATGGCTGTCCTCTACGTGTTTTTCGTCGTCGTCGCGGCGGTCGTGTTCGGACACGGTGACGTGTGGGCGGCGCTCAGTATCGCCGTCGCCATCGCGTTCGGATACAAGCCGACTGTCGTCGCACTCGGGGTCGGCCCGGAGGTCTGGAACGAGGAGATCGAAGGGCGAGACGGGTAGCTCGACGATCGCCTCCGAATAAAGTCGAAACTCCGGGTTATAAGGCGGGACCCGACGTATTTCGGCGTGATGCCACGAATACCGTACGTCTCACCGGACGAGTTGCCGGACCACTACGACATCATCGATGAGAGAGCGGAGAAACTTCCCGATGGGATCAGCTCCGAGTTCTGGAACGAACAGCCCACCGTGTTGACGTTCTCGAACAACCCGGAACTCGGCAAGGCCCACGTCACCATGAACACCGAGTTCTGGACCGAAACGGGGCTTTCGAAGCCGGAAGTCGAGATCGTCATCCTCTCCATCGCCCGCGCGCTGGACTCCCCATACGAGTGGCACGACCACGTGATCGCCGGCCTCGAGCGGGCGGGGCTTCCGCGGGAGACGATCCTCGCGATCTCACGGGAGGACCGGGAGGCGATGGACGATTCGACCGCGGCGCTTTTCGACTACGCGACCGAGTACGTCGAGGCCGTCGGCGACGTGAGCGATGAAACCTACGATGCGATCGCCGACCGCTACGACGAGTCGACGATCGTCGGGCTCTCGATGCTGGCGGGGTTTTACGTGTCGTTGGTCCACGAGATCCGGGCGCTGGGAATCGAACTCGAGGACGAGTTCATCGGCTGGGAACTCGAAAACTACGACGACCGCGACGAGTAAGGCCGAACGGCCGAATCGCCCTATTCGTCGACGAGGAAAACGCGAGCCGGCGCTCCATCGCCGTTTTTGAGTTTCATCGGGACGACCCACGTGGTGAATTCGTCCGGAAGGCCATCGAGGTCGGCGACGTTTTCGACGATCACGCAGCCGTTTTCCAGTAGCTTGAAGTGGTTTTGCATCCCGTGATCGCCGGAGTCGATCGGTGTGTCGGTGATAAGCCCGCGGGCGCCGGATTCGACGACGAACTCGGACACCTCGAGTGCGTAATGGGGGCTTTCGAGGTAGTAGCTGGGCTCGTCGATTCGCTTGTCGGCCCAGCCGGTGTGGACGAACAGATACTCCCCCTCCTCGATCGATGACGGGAGCGCGTCTTTGATCGGATCGAGCGGAATCTCCGTGTCCGGTTCGTCCCACCCCTGCCCGCGGATGTCGGCGCGTTTCGTGGGCCGAATGAGTTCGCCGAGTTCGAGGTCGCCGATGGTCCGCCCGTCAGGATCGAAGTGATACGGGGCGTCGAGGTGCGTTCCGATGTGTGTCGTGGTCGTGATGTAGTCGCTCTCGTACCCGGCGGACTCGTCGTTTCGGATCACGCCGCCCTGCCGAAAGCTCGGGAGCCCCGGCGGCACTGTCGTCTCCTCGTCGACCTGTATGCTTAAGTCTCGAAACTCCATGTGAACTCACCGTGCCCCACATACAAAAATGAATCTGTCGTGACGCCGGTGTCAGGGAAACCGCCCCTCGACCCGATCGGCGAGTGCACGGTTCATCGCTTCGAGGTCCTCCTCGAGATCCTCGCCCGCGACGAGCGGCGCGAGTATCCCGCGATACTCCGCACGGGTTCGGACTCCGGTCGTGGTCCGTTCCCCATCGAGCGCTTCGAGCTCCAGTGTGTGGTTGCTGGCGTAAATGAACCGATACAGCGCAACGGAGTCGAAGCGGAGTCGCTCGCCGATTTCGGCTTCGGTTACCTTTCCGGTCTCCGTGCGCGTGTGTCGTGCCTCGGGGGAGATCCGGAATTCGATCGCGGATCCCTCGGTCGGCGTTCCACGGAGGACGCTCACGTAGGGGTTCCACTCGTCGTACGCCTCGAAATCGGTGAGAACTTCCCAGACGGCCGACGGAGGGCGGGCGATCTCGATCGACGCCGAAAGTTCGATCATCGGATCAAAAAACGCGGTTCACCGACCTAAACATCACGGTGAATCGGCGATCGAAAGGCGCCTCGAAGAACCGCGCCGGGGTCGGGTACGCGGACTCCGGTCAGGGCGATCCCGATCGGATCTGTGGCAACACGTACTGTTTCACCAGGGCGGCGAGCGGTCGCGCGAACAACACGAGCAGCGTCAGGACCCAGAGCCCGATCGCGATCCCCGATTCGAGGAAGTACATCGGGTCGTTCCCGGAGATCAGCATACTCCGGAGGTACGCACCCTCGACGATCGGGCCGAGGATGACGCCGAGGATCAACGGGATGAGCGAGTACCCGTTGACCCGCATCAACACGCCGATGAACCCAAACAGCAGCATCCACCAGATGTCGAACACCTGGTTGCGGAGGACGAACGACCCGATCGCGGTCATCACGAGGATGGCCGGAACCAGGTACTTGCTCGGGAAGGTGACGACACGGACGATGTACTTCGAGATCACGAACGCAACGACGAGCAGGATGATGTTCGCGAAGAACAGCGAGACGATGATGACGTTCGCCTCGAAGGCGAACTCGTCCATCAGCGTCGGTCCCGGGCGGACGCCGTGGAGCAAAAGCCCCGCGAGCATCACGGCCGTCGTCGCGCTCCCCGGGATGCCGAGCGTGAGCGTCGGAACGAGCGCGCCGGACGTGACGGCGTTGTTGGCCGCCTCGGACGCGATGACCCCGTTCGGATTACCGGTGCCGAACGAGGCCGTGTCGGCGGACATCGATTTCGCCGTCGCCCAACTGATGAACCCGCCGACCGACGCGCCGGCGCCGGGCATCGATCCGATCACGAGCCCGATCACCATCGCGCGCGTCAGCTGGTACGGCCGGCGGATGACGTATTTGAAGCCGCTCAGTATCCCGCCGTACGTCGTGTTGACGTCCTGATCCTCGCTGATCTGTTTCTTGTTGATCAAAAAGAACAGCTCGGCGATGGCGAAGACACCGATCACGACGGGGATGAACGGGATCTGATCGAAAAGCGGGTTGAGCCCGAAGTCCATCCGGGGTTGGGCCGTCGTCGGATCGATCGGCCACGTCGCGAGGAACAACCCGAAGAAGCCGGCGATAAGCCCCTTTTTCGTGTCGTCACCGGCCGCGACCGCGATCGCGGACAGCCCGAACAGCCCGAGGACGAATATCTCGCGGTTGCCGAACTGGAACGCGAAGTCGCCGATCGGATCCAACAGGAGCACGATCAGCGTGGCCGAAAAGAGCCCGCCGACGACGCTTGCGAGAATCGAGATCCCGAGCGCCTTCGATGCTTCGCCCTTCTTCGACATCGGGTACGAGTCGAGAACGGTCGCGGTCGCACCCGCGGTGCCGGGGGTGTTTATCAATACCGCCGGGATCGCGCCGCCGTAGTTCGCGCCGACGTACAGACACGAAAGAAAGACGATCGCGATCTCCGGGGACATCGTCAGCGTGAACGGAAGCATGATCGCGACCGTGTTCGACCCCGTGAAGCCGGGGATCGACCCGAACATGATGCCGAGCGTCACCCCGAGAACGATCAGCCCGATGTTGACCGGCGTCATGAGGTGCAAAACCGCCTCGAAGACGAGCGACGTCGTCACAGCGGTACCCTCCGGTCGGGGACCGTGATCGAATCAGTAAAGTGCGTGATTTCGTTCATAAGTTACACGAAGAATTGGTCGATGAGACCGCTCGGTGGGCTGACACCCAGAACTTCGACGAACATGACCCACACGATGGCGAGCACGCCGACGACGACGATGGTCACGATCTTGTAGCTTCGCGCCCCGGCGGCGTACATCGCCGCGATCAGGACCGCGAACGACGCCGAAAAGAACCCGATCACCGAGATCAGCCAGACGTAGGTGACCGCGAGCGCTCCGAAAACGATCGACACCCGCCACTCCTCGAAGTAATCGCGGATCGCCTCGCGGGATGTGATGTCGCGATCGATCTTCCGGAGCGTTCCGACCTCCTCGATCGCGACGAGCAACAGCAGAAGACACATCATCCCGATGACGAAGTACGGGTACTGAAGGTTCGAAACCCTGATCCGACCCCACGTCTCGTTGATGTAGTTTATCGAAAGCAACACCAGCGCGACCGGGAGTAAAAACCGCACGACTGCCGACAGCGGCGTCGGAAACGGGATTTTCCCGGATTCGATCTCCTCCTCGGTCGCCTCGGAGTCGGAATCGGCCGGTTCATCGTTGGTTGCAGTTGACATTATGTGCTATCGGAGAGCCGCCGGCGAACACCGAACACTGCGAGGGGACTCACAGTTAGTTCTCGACGTACTCCTGGAAGAGCGGGACGAAGTCCCTGTAGGTGTCGATCGTGTCCTCGACGAACTGGCGGGCACCGTCGGGGTCGAGCGGATCGACCTTGTCCCGTTCGAACTCGTCGACCGCGTCGAGGGTTTCGAAGTATCCGTCGCTCTGGGCGGCCGCCTGGAACGTCTCGACCATCGTGTCGTACCGGTCGGGGTGGTTCTGCGCGGCTTCCGCCTGCGTGTAGTAGACGTTCGCGCCGACGGAGGGCTCATACGGGATGTCGCTGCCCAGTTCCTCGTTGATAAGGGGTGCGTCGTTGGTGATCTCCGGCCAGTTGTTCTCGTCCCAGTACATGCCGATCGCGATCGAGTCGTCCTCGATGCCGCGGCTGTTGTAGACACCGCGGGGGATCACGTCGACCTCGCCCTGAAGCAGCGCGGTCTGGACCGGGCTGCCGCCGTCGTAGGGGACGATCCGCATGTCGACGCCGATCTCCTCGAGGAGCTGGATGCCGGCCAGCGCGAACCGGTTCGTCGGCCCGGAGGTCCCCATGACGACGTCGTCGGGGTTGTCCTGGGCGTAGTCGACGAACTCCCCGAACGTCGTGAACCGGTCCTCGTCCTCCCGGATCCGGAGGATGGTGACCTCGGAGGTCAGCGTGCCGATGAACGCGAAATCGTCGGGTTCGTACACCGGGTCGCGGGTGTCGTCTTCCAGGTCGAACGCCCGCGCCGACGCCATCGAGACGGCGTCGGTGATACCGATCGTGTGCATATCGGTGTCGGCGTTGTTGAGCATGAACGACATGCCGTTCCGCGTCCCGGCACCGGGTTGGTACTGCTGTTGGAAGGTGCCGCCGAGTTCGTCCTCCCAGTGCGGCTGGATCTCCCGGAAGTTGTTGTCGAGGCCGCCGCCCTCTGAGAAGTGATTGACGGCCGTGAGTGTGCCGTCGGGGAACGGGTCGGCGTCCCCGTTGCCGTTGCCGTTGCCGTTGCCGTTGCCGTTGCCGTTACCGTTACCGTTACCAGCGCAACCCGCGATGGCAGCGGTCGTCAACGCAGCTCCACTCGCTCGTAGGAAGTTGCGGCGCTTCAGGTCTTTCGCCATGGTACAGTAGAACACCCATCGGATATATAAACATTTCCGTTGGGCCCGGTGTGCGTTAATTCTACGCACTGATTCGACCGGCTGAACGACAGTTCAAGAATAATAGGCACCTACAACAAACGGTTGTGAAACGGCCGGCGACGAACGGGAGCGTCGACGGGGCTGTTTTCGACCGGTCAGGTGCGTCCACCGACCGACCCGCACACCGGCCCCGGCCGCACCCGGGGGATCACACGTCCGAACGGAAAGTTTGAGCGTCCGCCGCTCCGCGTTGTCGTCGCACTCGGAACGCTGTCGACGGCGCAACAGCGATGTCGTTTGACGCGCTGTGGGAGGTGTCCGACACCGTGGCACAACTATTTATTACTCCACCGGAAACTCCCGAAGCAATGCGTGAGGACACCGAGGACATTGAATCGGTCTTGGCGTCGCGGTTCGAATCGTTCGACCTTCGTGACGTCCCGGAATCGACGAAGGACATGGCGAGACTCGTGGTTTTGGACACCGTTGGCATCTCGATATACGGCTCCCACAGGGGGTACGTCGCGGACGTGTTGGCGGCTACGGAGCGGTACGGTATGGGGCTCGAGGGGCACGGAGCGGTGGCACACGCGACGTGGGATCGACACGCGCCCACCCTTGCTGCCGAGGCCAACGCGACGGCGGCGTCGAGTACGGAGTGTTACTCCGGGCTCCAGGGCGCCGGGATGGGTTCGATATACGTCGTGTCGGCGGCGCTCGCGATGGGCGAACACCTCGGTTCCAGCGGGCGGGCGGTTCTGGAAGCGGTCGTTGTCGGCTACGAGGTCGCGGCGATCGTCGGCGACCTGTTGCGGCCGTTCCGCGGGGACCTCCAGGGTCACGGCGGCAACCTCCCGGTCGGGGTGGCCGCGACCGTCGCGTCGCTCCGCAACTTCGACCGCGAGGAGTTCGCCAACGCGCTGCGGATCGCGGCCAACCCGCTCATCATCGGCAGCTGGGACGCGATAGTTCAGGGGGCCTCGGTCCGGAACTACTACACGGGGTTGTCACTCACCCACGGGATCCGGGCGGCGATGCTCGCCGAAGCCGGCGTGACCGGTATGAAACACGCGAACGAGCGCCACCTCTTCGAGACTCTCTCGTTGAATCCCCCGGACGACGGGAGCGTCGAAGCCGGCGTCGACCGGTTCGGCGAGGAGTACTATCTGGACGAAACGATATTCAAGATGCATCCGTCGTGTCGCTACACCCACGCGCCGCTGGAAGCGCTCGAAGCGATCTGTACGGAGAACGATATACACCCCGGGGATATCGACTCGGTGGCCGTCCACACGACCGAGTTCGCCACCTACGGTGAGATCACTCGCCCCGAGAGCGCGGTCGATGCGAAATACAGCATTCCGTACGTCCTCGGGGCGTTTTTGGCGCGTGGATCCGTCGGCGTTTCGGAGTTTCGCAGCGACGCGGTCCGAGACGAGGAGATCCTCTCACAGGCCGAAAAAGTGCGCGTCGAGGCCGACCCGGCGTACGAAGCCCGAGCGGCGGACGGCCTCTGGGGATCGGCGGTCGAGGTCGAAACCACAGAGGGGGCCGTCATCCGTATCGACGTATACGACGCCGAAAGCGGCGTCGACGTCGGGGAGGCCGAACTCGTCGAGAAGTTCGAGACGATGCTCAGCCATCGCGGCGGGCCGTTCGATGTCGATCGGTTGCGTCGGGACTGTCTGGGGATCGACCGCCTCGACACCGTGCGGTCGCTGTTCGACGAGTGAACCGGACGACGGCCAAGTATATTTACGTTCGATAAGTATTCTGAGGTATGAATCCGGATATGTCCATCTCGAATGGGCGTGTTGTGACGTCTGACGGAAGCTTCGAGGCAGCCGTGCTGATCGAGGACGGCAGGATCGTCGCAGTGGGTGACGAGAAAGTGCTCCCCGAGGCTGACAGCCGGGTCGATGCCGAGGGGTTGCTCGTCATGCCCGGCGTCGTCGACCCCCACGTCCACGTCGACGTCGAACCGGCCCATCGCGTCGGCGATTTCCGCTCGGAGACGAGGGCGGCGGCCGTGGGTGGAACGACGACGATCGTCGATTTCGCCTGGCAGGGACTCGATCGAACGGTTCTCGACCCCGAGGCGACGATCGCCGACGGTGTCGAGTACAAGCGGTCTCTCGCGGAGGGGGAGGCGCTCGTCGATTACGGATTCCACGGCGCGATCATCCGGGAGCGTCCAGAGTCGCTCGAACAGATACGTCCGGCGATCGAAGCCGGTGTCACGTCGTTCAAGATGTATCGATCGACGTACCACTGGGGCGTCTCGAACGGCTTCGTCGACGCTGTTATGAAGAGGCTCGCCGGGTCGGGCGCGGTCGCGGTCATGCACACCGAGGACCCGTCAATATGTGAAGCGCTGACGGAGCAGTTCAAGCGGGAAGGAAAGGGCTCTCCGGAGTGGTATCCGAAGTCCAGACCGGACTACGCCGAAGCTATGAGCGCGGCGGACGCCGCCCGCCTGGCGACGGAGGCCGGCGCGAAGTACTACGGGATTCACACGACCTGCAGGAAGGCCGCGGACGTGCTGGCGCAGTTTCGAGGGGACGGATCCAAACTCAGAGCCGAGACCTGCACCCACTACACGGTGTTGGACGAGTCGATCCACGCCGAGATGGGGAACCTGCCGCTCATCGCCCCGCCGATCCGACCCCCCGACGACGTCGACGCGATGTTCGAACACCTCCGAGACGGGACTCTGAGTGTCGTCTCGACGGACCACTGTGAGTACAAGCGTCGGAGCAAGGACGTCGAGAACTGGTGGGAGTCACCGTTCGGGGCGAACAGCCTCCAGACGAGTCTGCCCGTGTTTTACGACGAAGCCGTCAATCGTCGCGGCCACAGCCCCTCGTTCGTCGTCGAACTGATGTGTCGAAACCCCGCCGAGACGTTTGGCCTCGAATCGAAGGGACACATCGGTGTCGGCTACGACGCGGACATCGTTCTTTTCGACCCCGAAACGACGTACACGATCACCGCGGATGACAACGTCTCAAACGCCGACTTCACGATGTACGAAGGGCGGGAAGTCACAGGGCGAGTCGAGCGCACGTACGTCCGTGGTGAGCTCGTCGCCGCGGACGGGGAGCCGGTCGGGCCGGGCGGACACGGGGTGTATCAACCGCGAGCGATCCCCGACTGGGAGGCGTGACACCCGCGTGGAACCGAGACCGAGACGCCGCCTCGGGGATCGTGGTAGCGAGCGCATCGCCGAATCGGCCACGCGGCTCGGGTAGCCGTCCCAACTGTTTTGACGGAGACTCGGCTGTTTGATCGGAGGTCAACCGAGCGATTCGAGCACCGCATCGAGTCTGCCACCGTCGCCGAGCGCCCCGAGTTCGGCGTCGAGGGTCGCGACGGCCCCCTCCTCCAGTACGGTTCCCGCACAGCGGTAAAACTTCTCCTCGAGCGCCGCATCGTCCGACGGCTCGTACGGCATCGCGGGTGGGGTGTGTTGGTCCCGACTGTACGCCGTCCCGTCGACCGTCTCGACTCGGACGCGCGCCCCGTATCCGAAGTACTGCGAGCCGAACAGCCCCGAAACGGGAACGACGGAGACGAGATCCATCGCCCCTCGGATCGGCTCCTCGGCGAGCGTCGAATCGGAGAACGCGGACGGCTCGATGGAGCCGTTGGCGAGGACGAGCCCCAGACAGAACTCGAAGGAAAACTTCGCGTCGAACGGACCATCGAGCGGTGGGTGTTTGAGGACGTCGATCGACTCGTCGACCTCGACGTCGACCGATTCGATCTCGTCGGGATCGATCCCTTCGTCGGCGAGCAACCGCTCGAGCGCGTAGATTCCCGCGTGCGTTACGATCGCCGACGGGTAGAGTTTGAACCCGACGTCCGGGAGCGCCCACCGATCGCCCAACCCGTCCGTGTCGACGCTCGTATCGGACCGTCCGGGAGCCATGACGTCGGGATACCCCTTATCGCCGTCCAGAACCCGTCGGTCCGCCGTCCAACCCGCACGGGCCATGATGACCGCCTCGATACCGCGTTGTGCGCCCTGTCCGGGGTGTGTGAGCTTGATTTCGGACCCCATGTTCCGCTTGAGCGACGTCGGGGCGTTCGAGCCCGCGATCCCGAAGGCCCGTTCGACGGCGTCGGTATCGAGGCCGTATATCGAGGCCGCAGCGGCGGCCGCGCCGAAGGTGCCGACCGTGGCCGTGAGGTGCCAGCCGTTGTCGTAATGCTCGGGGTAGACCGCGTGACCGACCCGATAGATGACTTCCGATCCGACGACGAGCGCTGTCAACAGTTCCGCACCGGTCGCGTCCGCCGCCTCGGCGGCAGCGAGGGCGGCCGGCGCGACCGGCGTCGACGGGTGGATGACGATCGAGTCGTACGTGTCGTCGTAATCGTCGACGTGGGCGAACGTGCCGTTGGCCAGCGCCGCGCCCTGCGGTGTCGCCGTCCCGCCGCCGATAACCGTCGCCGCCGTCCCCGGGAACGCCGTCGTGGCGTACTCACGCATTCGTTCGCCCGGATCGCTTCCCGATCCGAGCAACGCGACCCCAACGTGGTCCCGGAAACACTGCCGAGCCAGTTCGCGAACCTCGGGCGGGATGTCGTCGATACTGGTCGAACCGACGAACCTCGCAAGCGTCGTCGTATCACTCATTCGTTCGAGTACCATTCGAATACGGAGTAATATAGCTTCCGTCAGGACGACACCCCCGGTTTCGGAGGGCGGTGACACGCTCGCGTACTCGCGTGAACCCGGCGTTCCGATCGATCCCGTAAATATATGCGTCCGTACGCCGCCCCTCCAGTATGACGGAACAGATCTCCGGCGTAAGCGAGCGCGAACTACTCCAACTGGCGCGGACGTTCGGTATCGCCGTCGAGGAGACGACCGTGGAGGAACTTCGATCGCAGGTCAACGCCCGGCTCACCGCGGGGCTGGAGGAGCTCTACGAATACGACCTCGGGCGAACGACCGCCGACGCAACCCGGGAGTGGAGCGACGCCAGCGACGCCCACAACGCGATCAACACCCGATGTCGCGTCGCCACGTCCGCGGCGGGACCGCTCTCCGGCGTCGACGTGGGGCTCAAGGACAACATCGCCGTCGCCGGGATTCCGATGCGGTGCGGTTCGGCGGCGCTGCGCGGACACGTCCCACAGCACGATGCGACGGTCGTCACACGGCTGCTCGAGTCCGGTGCGACGATCGCCGCGAAAACGAACCTCGACGCGTTCGCCGTCGGCGGGCGCGGAA
>LFFM01000392.1_pt1 | contig 30184 bp, 19 predicted proteins | sample 643131 | NCBI WGS metagenome assembly LFFM01 (sample SAMN03777445, study PRJNA286221) | soda lake metagenome | biome: soda lake; feature: Kulunda steppe; material: water; isolation source: sample Tc-Br brine of Tanatar trona crystallizer | place: Russia: Kulunda steppe | collected 2011-07
GAGGTGTTCGGGCTCTGTGCCGTCGAGTCTTTCGAGACGAGATTCGGCCTCGTCGCGCAGGTCGTCGGACCTGTAGTCGCTTAACTTGTCGCTGGGCTCCATAAATGTGGCCGGGGTTGTGGTTCAGGCGTCCAACGAATTCTCCATCACGTAGATCACGCTACTCGGGCACCACCTCGATACGAACTGTTGAAATGGGATGGCGAGTAAAATAACGCATTGTGAACGGGCTGACAATGGGATGATGCAGAATTTGTCACCGGTACCCGCAGGAAGGTCAACGAAGTAGCTGTCCAGGCGGGCGACCGATCGATGAGAGCAGGTGGTATGGGGGCTTAGCCATGGGCGGGAAGTCGGGCCCAGCCCTGGCGTTCGGCGTGGGCCATGGCAGCGATGATCGAGGCCTCATCCCAGGCGCCACCGACAAATTGAAGGCCGAAGGGAAGGCCGTCGTGTCGACCGACGGGAACGGTGCCGGCGGGAAGTCCGGTGATATTGGCCAGAAATGTAAATCGGGTCATATCGCGAAGAGCGCCATCGTCGGTGATATCGACGCCGTCGAGGTCGACGGAATAATTCGGCGCCGTGGTGCGGGTGGTGGGAAGGGCGATGAGGTCGACGTCATCGAGCGTATCGCGCATTTCGTAGCGCAGTGCGGCGCGGGTGCGCCGGGCGGCGAGAACGTGGGCGGTGTCGATTGTGCGCAACATGGCCATTGTCATGCGCAGTGAGTCACCGAATTTGTGGGCGTGGTCGGCGTACAGGTCCTGGAGGTTGGCCAGGGTTTCCATGCCGATCGTCAGAACGCCGATGGCCGGAGCGTGGTCGAGTAGTGGGATGTCGACGTCGACGAGTTCGGCGCCGTCGTCTTCGAGGCGGCGCAGCGCGTCGAGCGATGGCTGTTGGAGCGGCTCGTCGAGGTCGTCCCACTGGCCGGTGGGAATGGCAATTCGACAGCCGTCGACACCGCGGCCCATCGCCCGGCGCCAGCGCTCGTCGAGGTTTCGCTGGTCTGGGCCCCAACGCCGGGCCGGATCGTCGGGATCGTCGACGGTGGCGGTGGCCGCCATAAATTCGACGACGTCGGCGGTCGAAGCGCCGATCGGTCCGGAGACCGAGACCGAATTGGCGGCAAAGGAGTCTCCGCTGCGGCCGATGCGGATAAAGGTCGGTTTTAATCCGAAGAGGCCGTTGAGGGCGGCGGGGATTCGAATCGAACCCCCGCCATCGGAGCCGACGGCCACCGGGGCGAGTCCGGAGGCGACGCAGGCGGCACTGCCCGTCGACGAACCACCGGCGGCGTGGTTGCAGTCGTAGGCGTTGCGCGGCATCGAGACATGGGGCGAGTAACCGCAGGGGTCCATGCCCCATTCGGTGGTATGGGTCTTGGCGTACAAAAGGGCGCCGGCGCCCCGCAGGGTGTCGACGAGGTGGGCGTCGCCGTCGGGTTCGTCGACGGGATGGCCACCGCCGGCGAAGGTCTGGAGGCCCTGCATTGCAAAGTGGTCTTTGACGGGGACCGGGATGCCGTCGAGCGTACCCCGGACGTCGCCGGTGTCGTATCGCTGTGTGCTCTGTCGGGCCGCCTGTCGTGCGCGATCGCGATCGAGACAGCAAAAGGGGCTGAATGTGGCCGGCCCGAAGTCGGCGTCGTCGATGCGGCCAAAGAGTTCGTCCAAGACCTCAGCGGGCGTCGTCTCGCCTTGTCGAAAGGCCGACCGGAGTCCGGCGATGGTCATGCGATCCGACGGCGGTTTGGGAGCGTCGAGATCGGCGCCGGGCCATCCGCGCCGGCTCTGCTGCTCCAGGGGGCCGGCGTGGATATACAGCGGCCGCCGGCAGCTGGCGGGCAGCGCCAGAAGTTCGTCGATGCCGTAGTCGCGAAAGACCTTCTGGCGGACCAGTCGGCCGCCGGCGGCACTTTCGGCGAGGCGGCGGGCGGCTCGTAGTGCGAGACCTTGCAGGCGCATGATCGTACTCGTTGTCAGAAGTGGGTTAGACGGAGGGCACAGCGCGCAGCTTCAGTCGCCTCGACCCAGGCTCTCCAGGAGTTGTTCGACCGCTTCATGGTGCTCGTCGGTGCGCTGAATCAGTCCCTGGAGTGCGGCGGTCAGCTGCAGAGCGGTCTCCATATCCTGGTCGACGCTTCGGTACAGGGCGGCCTTGGCGGTCTGAACGGCTTTGGACGGAAGCGAAGCGATCTGGTCGGCCGTCTCCCGGGCCCGGTTCATGACCTCGTCATCCGGGACCTGATGGTGGATAAGATCGATGTCGGCGGCCTCGTCGGCGTCGATGACCCGGGCAGTCAGCATCAATTCTAGTGCGCGGGCAAAGCCGACGACGCGGGTCAAGAAGTAGGCTCCGCCGTCGCCGGGAATCAAGCCGACGCGGGCGAAGGTCGAGCCGAATTTGGCGTCCTGACTTGCAATCCGCAGATCACACATCAGCGCCAGACCCAGGCCGGCGCCGATGGCGGGACCGTTGATGGCGGCGATCGTCGGCTTCTCAAAGCTCTCGAAGCGCCGGGGGATGGTCTGGATGCCCTTGATGTACTGGTCGCGAAGTTCGACGGGATCGCCTTCGAACATCCCGCTCTGGTCGCGCATCGCTTTGAGGTCGCCGCCGGCACAAAAGGCGGAACCGGAGCCGGTGACGATGACGACGTCGACATCGCTGTCGGCTTCGGCGCGGTCGATGGCGTCGACGAGCTGTTCGACCATCGAATCCGAGTAGGCGTTGCGGGCATCCGGTCGATTTAAGGTGATCGTGGCGACGGCGTCATCGGTATCGTAGAGAACGTCGGGCATGTCGGTTGTCCCCGGTCAAAGAAAGGTTACTGTAAGTGCTCAGGCGCCGGTATGGGCGGTCAATTCACAGAGTTCACCGTCGTAGCGATCGACCATTGTGGACCAGCGAAGATGCGACAGGTCCGGCCCCTCGAGGGCCCGCGTCTGTTGCGGATCGACGAGCAGTTCGGCCAGGTGATCGGCCAGTGATGCGGCGTCGGCCTCGGGATCGTCTCGGTGCGACGGATACAGGTGGGCGTCGTCGAAAAAATTGGGGTAGGCGACGCGCTCGGGAAGCACGGGGAGGCAACCGCAGACGGCGGCTTCCTGGACGGCCAGTCCCTGAAAATCGTGAATCGCCGTGGAGACAACGATGTCGCTATCGGCGAGCCAGCGCAGGTATTGGCCGCGATCTTCGACCCAGCCCCAGTGGTCGATGCGATCGTCGAGTCGTCGACGGGCCTCATCGAAGATCGGCGGCGCTTCGCGAAATTGCTGGCCCAGTACGACGAGTCGAAATTCGAAATCCGACTGCAGCGAAAAGAGTGCTTTAAAGAAGCGCTGTGGAGCCTTGTCGTACTCCCAGCGGTGATTCCAGACGATTCGCAGCGGTTCGTCGCCACTGGCCGATGAGTCGTTATCGACGGCGGAAAATAACTCGTCTTCCAGGGGCACGGGAAGAACGGCGCTTTGGTGTCGGACCTCGTCGATGACGCCGTCGGGCACCTGATCGGGCATCAGATCGAGAAAGGAGTCGGCCTTTTTCAGAAAGGAACTTCGGTTGTAACCGGAGTTAAACAGGACGCGATCGGCGGCCAGTGCAGTATACAGATTGGTGACCAGCAGATTGGAGTTGATGCGCTCGTCGCGAGTGGGATAGGCGAATTGATTTTCGTGAAAATAGACGAGCGTCGGGATCTGGGCGAGATGGGGCACCATACCCCGGAGTCCGGCGAGATCGACCATGGAGGTGGCGATAATGACGTCGGGGTCGGCCTGTTGGATATCCCCGTCGAAGGCCCAGGTCAGGCTGTTGCCCCGGCTGCGCCAGGGAAAGTGGCGGGGAGGCTGGGTCAGCACCTGGAAGTCGTGGTGCGAAAGGCGCTCGACCAGGCCTTCGACCCAGCGGCGGTGACTGGGGGCGTGGTAGGCCGATAGGACAAGGATCTTCATGGCGCGCCGTCTGGCTGGTCGTCGGAATCGGACGAGGACTGGTCGTCGTGCGTTTCATCGTCGTCGTGCGTTTCATCGTCGTCGTGCGTTTCATCGTCGTCGTGCGTTTCATCGCCGTCGTGCGTTTCATCGCCGTCGGGCGTCTCATCGGTGCTGATGTGGAGTACGGCGCCGCCATCGTCGATGGCGGCGAAGAGGGGGGCGAGTTCGCCGATGTTGCGCTCGTCGGCGTCGGGAGCGATGACGAGTCGAATGGCGCGACCGGCCAGTGGGTCGTCACTCAACTGATGGAGGGCGTCGATATCGACATCGGCGCCGTCGGCATCGAGGAGGCGGCCATCGGCGTCGAAATACAGTGTCAATGCGTCATCGGGGTCGACGGGTCGGTCGTCGGTCTCGGTGTGATCCGTGGAGCGACGGCTGGTGGCGTAGAGCACGGTCTCATCGTCGTCGCGTCGTTCTCGGGCGGCCTCTCCGGCCTGACGGGCGGTCTCTTCGCCGGATTCCATGGTCTGCTCGTCGTCGACCGGCTGTGGCGGTGGGCCCACGCTGGAGCCGCCCAGACAGGCGGAGGACACCAGGGCGACGAAGGAGGCCAGAAGGACTGAGATGGAGGGGCGTAGAGCAGACATAAAGGATTCTCCCGAAGCGCAAATGAGCATCCGATGCGGCGTCGCAGAGCGTAGCGCAAAGCAGCAACAAAAAAAGGCGCCGGGGCGACCGCTCCGCACGATGTTGCGTGGGTACAGCCGCGCCCGTGCGCCAGAACATCGGCGGGACGCCTCGAACGTCTGTTCTCGTCGCTTACATTCGCGGCGAGTAGTACTCGACGACCAGGTTTTCTTGGACCTGAACCGGGGTGTCGCTGCGGCTGGGCAGGGACTCCATGCGGCCGGCCAATTTACTTTCGTCGAAGTCCAGGTAGCTGGGAAGTCGCAACGTCGGGGCGGCGACGGCTTCGTCGATGCGCTCCATGTCCCGGCTCTTGGGCTTGACGGTGATCTCTTCGCCTGGCGTGACGCGATAGCCCGGTCGGTCGACGATGCGACCGTCGACCATCATGTGACGGTGGACAACGAGCTGGCGGGCGGCGGGGATCGTCGGCGCCAGTCCCAGTCGGAAGATGACGTTGTCGAGCCGCTGCTCGAGGAGGCGAAGCAAGACCAGGCCCGCCGGATCGCGGGAGCGCTGGGCTTCTTCAAAGAGATTACGCATCTGCTGTTCGCCGACGCCGTAGTTGTAGCGCAGCTTCTGCTTTTCGTAGAGCTGCTTTTTGAACTCGCTAAACCGCTTTCGGCCCTTGCCGTGCTGGCCGGGCGGGTAGGGGCGCCGATCGGCGATCTTACGAGTCAGGCCCGGCAGATCAGTGCCGAGGCGTCGGGCGATGCGCAGACGTGGTCCAGTATAACGTGCCATGGTGGTTTCGTATCCAGAAAGTCGTTGTTTCGTGTTCGTTCGAGGCCGGGCTGTCCAAGTCCAGCAGCGACGGGCGCGGCCCGGAAAATTCAAGTTGTGTTGTGACGGCGCCCCAGACGGGATGTTCCGCAAAGGGCGCACAGTATAGAGACCATCGTCGACGGATGCAACTTAGAAGTTATCAACAAGTCTCGCTCGGTCCGACATTATTTTGACAACTTCTCGAAGCTGACGAGTCTCCGAAACGACCGTCTACTTTTCATATCTGAGTCCAGAACGCAAGGGATGTGGACCCAGTGGGTGACGGCGGCGATCGGGCCGGGGAGCCGGTGGCGTCATTGCGGAATCATGACATCGCCGAGTCGAGCGATATCCTCGGGCATAAGCAGGCCGGAGACATCGGGCTCGAGACCGGCGCGCAAGGCGGCCAGTGCTGCGGTTTCAACGCGCATCGACACCGGATTGGGCAGCGCATCAGAGACGATCGGCACCCGCGACAGGGCCTCGGCGATCATCATCGCCGCCACCGAATCCGGTCTGTCCGGCCCGTAAATCAGTGGCAGGCGAAGTACAGCGGAGTCGACGTCGGCATCGGCCAGTCGTTGTTCGGTGCGTCGACATCCGGCGGTATAACCGGAGGGCAGAAGGGGTTGATCGATGGTCGATCGCAACACAAACCGCGGTGTCGGCCTCAGTTGTTGGACCGTCTCGATGAGTTGGGTCGGTCGATCGACGAGGATCTTATCGAAGCGGCGCCGCTGCCCATATAGAGTGGTGTCGCAATACAGCACGGCGGCCGGAGGCCCGTCGGGCCACGGCGAGGTGAGTGGATCGGAGTTGTCGTTCCACTCAATGCCGTGCATCCAGGGCTGATCGAATTCGGGAAGCGGACCGTCGACGACGCCGATGATGCGGTGGCCCATCGCCCTGCCAAATCGCGCAACTTCACGGCCCAGGTAGGTGTGCATCCCGTAGATGACGAGTGTGAGCCGTTGATGACGCATGGCGGTTCCGTGGAAGTATGGCGAAAGCGAGTCGAGGATTCGACTGGTTTTATCAGTGATGCGATCAAAGAATCGAACAAGATCGCGATCGTCGATAGACCTCAAGCGGTGCGGACCCTATGATGGCGTCACGTTAATAACCGCTGAGGCGACGCCGCGTTTGATGATGGCCGTCTCGAAACGGTTGTGACTGCAACATTGCGGACGACGACATGGCGCAATATGTAGATATTGGACCGCCGGCCAACGAGGCCGAGCGCTTGGGGTTTAAGCTCCTTCGCGACCGATTGCCGGACCACTATACGGTGCTCGGTAATTTCGATATGCGACTTCCCAATCGGCGCTCATCCAGGGAGTTCGACGCAGTCGTCATCGGTGAATATGGATTTTTCGCCGTCGAAATCAAGGGGTGGACCGGCAGGATCAAGGGAAATGACAGAGAATGGGTGTTGCCCTGGGATCGGAAGAGCAACCCGTTGATCTATCTGGAGCGCAAGACCAAGGCACTGGGCCAATTCGTCCATCAACGGGTCGATGGATTGTCCGAGAACTGCTTTTTTGCGCCGACGATGTTTTTTCCCCGCGGTGACGTCCAATTCGAGCTTCCGACGGCGATGATGGATTATATCATCGGTCCCGACCAGATCTGGGAGTACTTCGTCGATCTCGATCTGGTTCGGGAATATGGGCCTGGGCCCCTTCGCTCGGAGCAAAAGACCCAGGAGATTCTGGATGCGATTGTCGACGTCTCGGAGCCCACTCAGAAAGATGTGGTGTTGCGCTATTACAATGTGGAAGGAGAACTCGACGTTCACCCCCGCCAGCCCTATCGGGAATTTATCGGCAGTCATGGATACCTGACGAATCGGCCCAAGGTGCGGATCAAGGCCTACTCCATGGATCCGCTGGAGTCGAAGACCCAGCAGCGCGACGAGCAAAACCGGGTGTTGCGCGATATGGAGGCGTTGGAGGTGCTCGATGACAACCCGTATACGGCGCGCTCCTACGAGATGCAGCCCGGATATCACGACGAACCGGTGTTTTATCTGATCAGTGAGTGGGTGGGCAGCCGCAATCTCAAAGATCGCATCGACGAGATGTGTGACGAGCCCGATTGTCACCAGGAGCGCATCCAGCTTGGCTGGCATCTGGTGGAAGCGCTCCAGTCGCTGCACGACGCCGGAATCGTCCATCGCAACCTCAGCCCGCAGGTCTTTTATCTGACCGGAGAGGAGCCGATCCCGTTTAAGATCGCCGATTTCGACTTTGCCCGGGTCTCGAAGCTGGAGTCGATCGCCGATGCGATCTCGCATATCGGAACCGACGGCTACAAGGCCCCGGAGTTGTGGCTCGACGAGGACTATGACCACCGGGTCGATATATTTTCGGCGGGGGCAATTCTATTTGAATTGTTGACCTCGGAGGTCCTGTTTCAGGCCCCGGGAGCATTGCTTGAGCCCGAACAAAGCTGGCGGGAGCGCAAACACTTGATCGAAAATCCGGAGTTGCGCCGGGCGATCCGAGGGATGATCTCCGTCGATCCGATCCAGCGCACCGTCGAAATGTCGAGGGCTCACCAGGTGTTGTCTACATTGCGCCGCAATTAGACCAGGAGGCAACCTGACGCGTTGCATCGCCTGGCGCAGCGAAGCCTGCCACACAGGCCGATCGCGATGTTGAGCCTCGACGATCGACGCGATCGGCTACGGGGCGCCGATGACATTTCCTTCTTGACACCGCCGATGGCCGTCCCTAAGTTGTGCCGCCTTGCCCGATCGCCCCGACGCACAGGTGTATTCACATTGCAAGGTTGACAATCCGGGCCAAAGCGGCGATGGGTGCACCGTCCAAAGATATGAAAGCGCGCTTCAAACACCGATCACGATACAACGAATGAAATCAACGGTCCAGCACGCAGCCACCGCGTCGTTGCGGCGAACCGGTCTCGACAGCGAGACAAATCACGACCGAGGCCGCCCGACGGTGCGGTGTGCGGTCGACAATCAGTTCGAGCTACGGCTCTGTTCCGAATTGCTGATACTGATGTGAGGCGGGCGCAACAAGACCGAGCGCTCCGCCCGGTCGAATCGGTGCTTTTTGGAATGTCCAAAGTCGGCACCGGTACCAGCGCTGACGGGCGGGGCGGTACAACGAGATTCTGGAAGCACTCCACGAGGAGAGACGATGGGTCAGTTCAAGTCGAATTTCCGGGTTCGGAAAGATTTTGGCACAATCGAGCGGGTTGCAGAAATCCCGAATCTGATCGATGTGCAGCGACGTTCGTATGAAGAATTTCTGCTGGCCGATATGCCACCGGAAGAGCGCCCCGACACCGGACTTCAGGGCGTCTTTAAGAGCGTCTTTCCGATCAAGGACTTCAATGAGACGTCGACGCTGGAGTTTATCAGCTACAGCATCGACGAACCGAAGTACGACATCGACGAGTGCGTCGCCCGAGGCATGACCTATGCGGCGCCGGTCAAAGTCGTGATTCGACTGGTCGTGTGGGACGTCGACGAAGACACCGAGACGCGCACCATTCGCGACGTCAAGGAAAAAGAGGTCTTCTTCGGCGATATCCCCCTGATGACCGAAAAGGGAACATTCATCATCAATGGCACGGAGCGTGTCATTGTCAGTCAGCTGCACCGGTCCCCCGGTGCATTCTTTGACCACGACGAGGGCAAAAAGCACTCGTCGGGCAAATATCTGTACTCCGCCAGAGTCATCCCCTATCGCGGCTCCTGGTTGGACTTTGAATTCGATGCCAAGGACATCCTCCATGTGCGCATCGACCGCAAACGCAAGATGCCGGCCACCGTCTTGTTGCGAGCACTGGGCTATTCCGACGAGGAATTGCTCAACTACTACTACGACACGGAAACGATCCACATCGAGGGGACCAGTTACTACAAAGAGGTCGACCCCGAGGTCTTGAAAGGCCAGGTAGCGACGGTGGACGTCAAAGACGACGACGGCAACGTGGTCGTCGCCGCCGGCAAGAAGTTTTCGCGCGGCATGATCCGACGACTCGCCAAAAACGATATTCGGCGCGTTCCGGTGGCCATCGACCAGGTTCTGGGCGAAGTGGCCGCCAGCGATGTCTACGACCGGGAGACCGGCGAGATCATCGTCGAGTGCAACGAAGAGTTGACCGAAGAGAAGCTCGATGCCCTGCTCAGCCGCGGCATCGAATCGCTGGAGACGTTGTTTATCGACAACGTCAATGTCGGCCCCTACTTCCGAGAGACCCTGCTCGCCGATGATGTGGCGGCTCCGGAAGACGCGATCCTCGAGATTTACCAGCGGCTTCGCCCCGGCGATCCGCCGACGGCCGAACAGGCGCAGAATCTATTCGACAACCTGTTTTTCAATCCCGAGCGCTACGACCTGTCCGATGTGGGTCGCCTCAAGCTCAACTACAAATTTCACCGCGAGACGGTGGAACCGCTCGAGGAGCGCGAACGGGACCTGGAGTCGAAGCTCGAAGACGTCGAAGACGACGGCGAGCGCGAAGAACTGGAGGCCGAACTCGAAGAAGTCCAGGAAGAACTCAAACCCTGGAGAATTCAGACGCTTCGAGAAGAGGATATCCTGGAGACCGTCGATTACCTCATCGAATTGCGCAACGGGCGGGGCTCGATCGACGATATCGACCACCTGGGCAATCGCCGGGTCCGAACCGTCGGTGAGCTTCTGGAAAACCAGTACCGCATCGGACTGGTCCGCATGGAGCGGGGCATCAAAGAGCGCATGAGCGTCTCCCAGGACATCGAGACGATGATGCCCGACGATCTCATCAACGCCAAGCCCGTCAGCGCGGTGCTCAAGGAGTACTTCGGGTCCAGTCAGCTGTCGCAGTTTATGGACCAGACCAATCCGCTTTCGGAGTTGGCTCACAAGCGGCGTCTTTCGGCGCTTGGACCGGGCGGGTTGACTCGAGATCGCGCCGGATTCGACGTGCGCGACGTCCACGTGACGCACTATGGACGAATCTGTCCTATCGAGACGCCGGAGGGTCCCAATATTGGCCTGATCGCGGCGCTGGCGGCCTACGGTCGCGTCAATAAATACGGATTCGTGGAAACGCCGTATCGAAAAGTCGAAGACGGCGTTGCCACCGAAGATATGCGCTATTACTCGGCGCTCGAAGAAGAACACAACATCATCGCCCAGGCCAACACCAAGCTCGACGAAGATGGGACGATGATCGAAGAGGAAGTCGCGGCCCGTGAGGCCGGCGACCCGGTGCTTGTGCCGCCGGAAGACGTGTCGCTGATGGACGTGTCGCCCAACCAGGTCGTCAGTGTCGGCGCCGGTCTGATTCCGTTTCTGGAAAACGATGACGCCAACCGGGCCCTGATGGGTTCGAACATGCAGCGTCAGGCAGTCCCGATGATCCGCCAGCGTGCCCCGCTGGTGGGGACGGGCATCGAAAAGACGGTGGCCAGTGACTCCGAGATCACCATCGAGGCCGACCGCGCCGGTGTCGTCGAGAGCGTCGATTCCCAGCGTATCGTCGTTCGGCCCCACGAAAGCGAAGAGGGCGAGCTATTCGTCAAGCCCGACATCTACACGCTGATGAAGTGGACGCGCTCCAATCAGGGCAGCTGCTTTAATCAGACCCCGATCGTCGATGAAGGCGAAGAAGTCGACGCCGGCGAAGTCCTCGCCGACGGACCGACCACCGAGCGCGGTGAGTTGGCACTGGGACAAAACTGCGTGGTCGCCTTCATGCCCTGGGGCGGTTACAACTTTGAGGATGCCATCCTCATCAGTGAAAATCTGGTCAAGGGAGACTGGTATACGTCGCTGCACATCGATGAATACGAGTGTACGGCGCGAGATACCAAACTCGGGCCCGAGGAGATCACGCGGGATATCCCGAATGTCGGCGAAGACGCGCTGTCGGACCTCGACGAAGCGGGCATTATCCGCATCGGCGCTGAGGTGACCTCCGACGATATTCTGGTCGGAAAAATTACGCCCAAAGGCGAGTCCCAGCTTTCGCCGGAGGAAAAATTGCTGCGCGCAATCTTCGGCGAGAAGGCCGGCGATGTGCGCGACACCTCCAAGCGGATGCCCCCCGGAACACAGGGCACGGTCATCGACGCCCAGGTCTTTTATCGCGAGGGGGCCGAAAAGGACCCGCGCACCGAGGCCATCGAAGATGCCGAGGAGTCGCGGCTTCTCAAAGACCAGGACGATGAGATTCGCATCCTTCGCGATGCGGCCTATCGCAAGATGCACGACCTGTTGGTCGGCCAGGTTACCAAAAGTGACCTCCTCGACGAATCCAAACAGGTCCTCGTCGAAGAGGGCACGGAATTGTCGGAAGAACAGCTCGACGAAGTGCCCCGGCGCTACTGGCCGGACCTCGATATCGATGAGGAGACGACGTCGACGCTGATGGAGATTCTGGGCGATGTGGAGGACGAGATCCTCGACATCCGAATGAATTACGGCCAGAAGATCGAAAAGATCCGTCAGGGCGACGATCTGAAGCCCGGTGTCATCAAGATGGTCAAGGTGCATGTGGCCATCAAACGCAAGCTGCAGGTCGGCGATAAAATGGCCGGCCGCCACGGCAACAAGGGCGTCATCAGTAAGGTGTTGCCCCAGGAAGATATGCCGTTTCGCGAAGACGGCACGCCAGTCGACGTGGTGCTCAACCCGCTCGGCGTACCGAGCCGAATGAATATCGGGCAGGTTCTCGAGACCCACATGGGATGGGCCTCCAAGGGCATGGGTGAGCAGGTCACCAAAATGCTCGAGGAATCCCAGAAGCCCGAACAGCTTCGAGAGTACCTCAAGCAGGGGTATCACGCCGAAGAGCAAAAGGAGATGATCGACGACATGTCCGACGATGAGGTCGTCGGGTTTGCGGAGTCGGTCCAGGAAGGCGTCCACGTGGCGACGCCGGTCTTTGACGGCCCCGAAGAAACGCAGATTCGCGACATGCTCGAGGTCGCCGGGCGCAACCGCAGCGGTCAGACCACGCTGTACGACGGTCGTACCGGTGAGGCCTTTGACGGGCCGATTACAGTGGGCGTGATGTACATGCTCAAATTGCACCACCTGGCCGATGACAAAGTCCACGCCCGTTCGATCGGTCCCTACAGTCTCGTCACTCAGCAGCCGCTGGGAGGTAAGGCTCAATTCGGTGGTCAGCGACTCGGTGAGATGGAGGTCTGGGCGGTCGAGGCCTATGGTGCCGCCTACACACTCCAAGAGTTTCTGACCGTCAAGAGCGATGACGTCCAGGGTCGGACTCGAATCTACGAGTCGATTGTCAAAGGCGACTTCACGCTCGATCCGGGCATGCCGGAGAGCTTCAACGTGTTGATCAAGGAACTTCACTCGCTGTGCCTGAACGTCGAGTTGCTCGAAGACGTGGCTTGAGCGGCGAATACTCCGGGAGGGGCCGACGATCGCGGCCCCTCCCGATGGCGAAGTTCCACCAGTACCTCTTGCGTCCCCTAAGGAGGGTACCTTGAAAGATATCTTCAGCTTCTTTGAAAAACCGAAAGATCCACTCAGCTTCTCGGCGATCCGGGTTGGCCTTGCGAGTCCGGAAATTATCCGAGAATGGAGTCACGGCGAAGTCACCAAGCCGGAGACCATCAACTACCGGACGTTTAAGCCGGAGCGCGACGGACTGTTCTGTGCCAAGATCTTCGGTCCCGTCAAAGATTACGAATGCATCTGCGGGAAGTACAAGCGGATGAAGCACCGCGGCGTCGTCTGCGAAAAATGCGGCGTCGAGGTCATCCAGTCCAAGGTCCGACGCGAGCGACTGGGACATATCGAGCTGGCGACGCCGACGGCCCATATCTGGTTTCTAAAAAGCCTGCCGTCGCGAATCGGTAACCTGCTCGATATTACGCTCAAGGATCTGGAAAAGGTCCTGTACTGCGTCGCCTACATCGTCACCGAGCCGGGGCAGACGCCGCTGGCCAAAGGCGAAGTGCTTCCGGAACCGAAGTACATGGAGTACCTCGAGGAGTACGGCGATGTCTTCGAGGCCCGCATGGGCGCCGATGCCATCAAGGATCTGCTCAGCAACATGGACATCCTGCGCATCTCCGAGGAGCTGCGCGCCGAGATGAAAGAGGCCAAAAGCAAGGCCAAGCGAAAGCGCATTGCCAAGCGCCTCAAGATTGTGGAAGCGATCCGGGACTCCAAGAACCTGCCGGAATGGCTGATTCTGGACGTCATCCCCGTGCTTCCCCCCGATCTTCGTCCGCTGGTGCCGCTCGACGGCGGCCGCTTTGCGACCTCCGATCTCAACGACCTGTATCGCCGGGTCATCAACCGCAACAACCGGCTCAAGCGGCTGCTCGATCTGCACGCGCCGGAGATCATTATCCGCAACGAAAAGCGGATGCTCCAGGAGGCCGTCGACGCCCTCTTTGATAATGGCCGTCGCGGCAAGACGATCACCGGCCCCAACAAGCGGCCGCTGAAGTCTTTGTCGGATATGATCAAGGGCAAGCAGGGCCGTTTTCGCCAAAACCTGCTCGGAAAACGCGTCGACTATTCGGGGCGTTCGGTCATTGTCGCCGGCCCCGATCTCAAGCTCCATCAATGCGGCCTTCCCAAAAAGATGGCCCTGGAGCTGTTCAAGCCCTTTATCTACAACCAGCTCGAAGAAAAGGGCTACGTCACGACGATCAAGTCCGCCAAAAAACTCGTCGAAAAACGGGTCCCCGAGGTATGGGACGTGCTCGACGAGGTCATCAAGGAACACCCGGTGCTTCTAAACCGGGCGCCGACGCTTCACCGACTGGGTATCCAGGCCTTTGAGCCGGTGCTCATCGAGGGGAAGGCGATTCGGATTCACCCCTTAATTTGCGTCGGATACAACGCCGACTTCGACGGCGACCAGATGGCGGTCCACGTACCGCTGTCGCTGGAAGCGCAGATGGAATCGCGGGTGCTGTTGCTGAGCACCAACAATATTCTGTCGCCGGCCAACGGCAACCCGATTATCCTGCCGACGCAGGATATTGTCCTGGGATGTTACCACATGACGAGCGAGCGGCCCTACGCCAAGGGCTGTTATCGCGAAAACGAAGAGGGCTTCCCGACGCAGGGCTTTTTCGCCAACTTCGAAGAGGTGCGTCGGGCCTATGATGCCGATGTCGTCGACTTGCTGGCGCGCATCAAGGTGCGTCACGAAGGCGAGATCATCGATACCACCTGTGGCCGGGTGATCTTCTACGAGATTCTGCCCGATACCGTGCCCTTCGAGATGGTCAACCAGCCGATGGGCAAGGGGCAACTGGCGGAGGTCATCGACACCTGCTACCGGATGGAAGGCAACAAAACGACGGTGCTCGTCGCCGATGCGATTCGCACCATCGGCTACGATTACGCGACGCGCGGTGGAATTTCGATTTCCGTTGGCGATATGGAGATCCCGGACCACAAGTGGGATACGGTCAACGAAGCGCGCCAAGAAGTCGCCGAGATCGACAGCGAGTACACCAAAGGCCTCATTACCGATGGTGAGCGCTACAACAAGGTCGTCGACATCTGGGCCAACGCCACCGAAGATGTGGCCAACGAGATGTCCGAGCAGATCTCGACGGACGAATTCGTCGACCCGATCACCGGCGAGACGGAGACGACGCGCTCCTTTAACTCGGTCTACATCATGGCCGACTCCGGAGCCCGTGGCTCGGCGCAGCAGATGCGTCAGCTTTCGGGAATGCGGGGCCTGATGGCCAAGCCGTCCGGTGAGATTATCGAGACGCCGATTACAGCCAACTTCCGAGAGGGGCTGACGGTACTCGAATACTTCATCTCCACGCACGGTGCCCGGAAAGGTCTGGCCGATACGGCGCTCAAGACCGCCAACTCCGGATATCTGACGCGGCGACTGGTCGATGTGGCCAATGACTGCGTGATTCACGAATTCGACTGCGGTACCCTGGACGGCATCGATATGTCCGCCCTGTACGAAGGCGGGGAAGTCATCGAGAGCCTGGGCGACCGCATCCTGGGTCGCGTTGCGCTGGAGCCGGTCTTCGACCAAAACGACGAGATTCTCGTGGAGGCCAACGCGCCGATCGACGAGGATATCGCGGAAGTCATCGAGGAGTCGGGCGTCGAAGAGGTTCGTGTCCGTTCCACGCTTACCTGCGAGAGCACCGACGGTGTCTGCGCCCGGTGTTACGGTCGAGACTTGGCGCGAGGACGCCTCGTCAATGTCGGCGAAAACGTGGGAACCATCGCCGCGCAGTCGATTGGTGAGCCCGGCACCCAGCTGACGATGCGGACCTTCCACATCGGTGGTGTCGGTTCGCTCGAGACCGAGCAGTCGGTCCACGAGGTCAAGTTCAGCGGTACTGTGGAGTACCGGGACATGAAACTCGTCGAGCGCGACGAAGCCGGTGAAAAAGTCAATATCGTGACCACCCGAAACGGCGAAGTCGCGATTGTCGACGACGACGGCATGGAGCGCGAGCGCTTCCCGCTCGTCTACGGCGCACGGCTGTACTACGACGAAGGCGACGAGATCGAAGCCGGCTCCACGCTCGCCGAATGGGAGCCCTTTGCCACCCCGGTACTGACGGAAGACGAAGGTGTGATTGAATTCGTCGATGTCGTCGAGGGCGTCTCCATGGAAGAGCGCGTCGATGAAGACACCGGGCTTTCCCGAGAGGTCATCATCGAGAGTCGCGACTCCGATGTCCGACCCAAACTCCAGATCCGAGAGGAAAAAGACGGCAAAATTCTGTCCAGTCAATTCCTGACGGTCGGAACCGCGATCTTTGTCGACGAAGGCGAGGAAGTGGAGCCGGGTCAGATTCTGGCCAAGATTCCGCGAGAGACCACCAAAAACGAAGATATTACCGGTGGTCTGCCCCGCGTCGCCGAGCTCTTTGAGGCTCGAACGCCGAAAGAACAGGCCATTATCACCGAGATTGGTGGTACCGTCTCCTACGGTCGCGAGACCAAAAACAAGCGCACCGTCGTCGTCACTCCCGACGTCGGTGAGCCCAAGAAGTACAAGATTCCCAAAAACAAGCACATCACCGTGCTCGAAGGGGATCGCGTCCGGGCCGGTGAGGCCTTGATGGAGGGGTCGGAAAACCCCCACGATATCCTGAAGGTCAAGGGCCGCAAGGCACTGGCCAAATACCTGGTCGACGAAATCCAGGAGGTCTATCGACTCCAGGGTGTCGGGATCAACGACAAGCACATCGAAGTTGTGGTCCGCCAGATGCTGGGCAAGGTCAATATTGTCGACGTCGGCGACAGCGACTTTTTGAACGGAGAACAGGTCGACCGCCCGAAATTCGAGGAGGTCAACCGCAATCTGGTCGAAAAGGGCGCCAAACCGGCAGTTGCCGAGGACCTGTTGTTGGGCATTACCAAAGCATCGCTGTCGACGGAGAGTTTCATCTCCGCCTCGAGCTTCCAGGAGACGACGAAAGTCCTCACGGAAGCGGCACTGGAGAGCAAGGTCGACTATCTGCGCGGCCTCAAAGAAAACGTCATCATGGGCCGGCTCATCCCGGCTGGAACGGGCGCCCGCCAGTACGAAAACCTTCGCCATCGCGTCGAACCGCCGGAAGAACTTCCGGAGGAGATCAAACAGCGCTTTGGCACCATGGATGAACTGGCTGCCGGAGAGTGATCGGCGCCCGCAGACGGCAAGGCCGTAATTGCGCCACGCAGGTAAACAAAACGCCACCGCCTGGAACGGGTCGGTGGCGTTTTGTGTTATAGCCTGTGATAGGCTGTGGACGGTCGGCGTCGGTGATGACATTTGCCGGATGGGCCGTATTTTTTAGGTTACATGTAGACCGACAACTACCCGGGGCCCTACAGGGCCCTTTCGACGGAGGTCACACGATGGGTGACGATCAGAACGAATTGAGCGATGAGGAATACGACGCGCTCTTACAGGACCTGGAGAGTCGAGCGTCGGAGGGCGGCGGCGATGTGGACGTCGATTCCGACGACGACGGTGATATCGACGATTTCTTGAAGTCCATCGAGTCCCAGGAAGACGAGCAGGCACCGGCGCCGACGGCGACGGCTGACGACGATGATGACCTGGCCGGCGAATTTGCGGCACTGGAACAAGAGGGCGAATTGACAGCTCCCGAAGGCGGCGACGAGTCGGCCAGCAAGGCAGCGGCGAGGAGCGAAGAGAAGAAGAAGACGCCGGCAAAGACCGATGGCGACGCAGCCCGGCGCTCCGATGAGAAGGGGCCGTCGCGGGGGCGAACGGTGGCGTTGGCGGTGCTCAAAAACGCGCTGTGGGTCGTTCCAGCCCTGGCGGCGTGGTGGGTACTCGGCGTCTTTTTGGCGCAGTGGGTATCGGCGGGCTGGCTCATCGCCATCATGTCCGCGCTGGTCATTGGCGGGCTGCCGGCGGTGGGTCGAAGCTTGGTCGAACGCGGCGGATATCGGCGCTGGATCGGTGGCGTGTCGCTATTGGCCGTGGTGGCCCTGATCGCGCCGATGCCCAATATTGCGGCCGATAATGTGGCGGAATACGGTCACTGGCCGTCAACGGCCATCGCCGAGTTGAGCGGTCAACCGGCGGATGCGGGCTTTGTCAGTGGACAGGCGGCGATGTCCGGTTGGCTCGCCGGGGTGATCTCCACGTCTGGCGACGAGGTCTCGGAGCCGCGGCAGTTGGGCACAATCTTTCCGCTGGGTATGGAGTGGCCGCCGGAGGAGACGATCCCCGGGCTGGAAGATGCTGAAGATATGGGGGATGTCGAAGAGGCCATTCTGGAGCAGGAACAACAAGAGGAACAGGAGACCACAGAACAAGGCGATACGGCGGCGCCGGCCGAAGATGAGGATGCGGTCCAGCAGCAGGGCGGCGGTCTGGAAGCTCCGGAACCGGCGGAGGAGACCGTAGACGACGGTCCGGAGGCACCGGAACAAAGCGACGGGGAATCGATGGAGCCCGACGAAGGGCAGGAAGCGACTGAAGGCGGCGAAGAGCCGGAGCAGAACGGACAATAACTGGGCGACAAGTGGCCGATGGGCAGCGATCGAGGGCGAGGCCGTCGATTTGTTTCAGCGCCCTCGCCAGGGTCATTTGGTTGAAATAGTGGGGGCTTGCGGTTTGTGTTGTACAGTAGGGGCCGGGCATCGGAGGCGGTCATTGATTTAGTGACCGACGACAGTCCCGGTCTCGTCGTAAACGGTGCGATCGCGGCATTGTAACCTCTGGTCACCGTCGGCATCGGAGCGCTCGATAAAGGCCTGCCAGGCCGACTCATCGCCGCGCTGGCAGGCGTCGATGGCGTGACGCTTCCACTGGTCGGTGTCACCGCCGTAGGTGCTGCCTGCGTGCGTGTAGCAACCGAGTAAGGCGCTCAGTGCCGCCGTGGCGACGATCAGCAGTGTGTGATGGAACAGCCGTTGCATATCGAATTCGGTGCCGATAGTGCGATGAGAAGCTGGTTGCCATCATCACAGAGTCGATGGCAATTGTCATCGGTCGCGTCGAAGAATGAAGCCGATCGCGAAGCCCGGTTAACTGCGCAGTGCGCCTCAGGAGCCCTCTATGTCCCAGGTTTTCGGTTATATCTGCAGCGACGACAGTCTGACCTCGGAGGTCATGAAGCAATACGGCGCGCCACTTCGGGCCATCGAGCCCGATGAGCGCGTCGGCCTCGGGATTGGCCTCCTCCAGGATGGACGGTCACTGCTTCGCAAACATCCACGCCGCAAGGCGGCGAATGTCGATGTGCCATCGCTGCTCGGCGATATTGCCAGCCAGTCGATCGTCGGACATGTGCGTCATCAACGCTCGGGGACGCCGAATACACGGGACTTACAGCCGTTTCGATTCCGGAACTGGGTCTTTAGCCAGCACTGCGACGAAACGCGCCTTCAGGGGGCCTACGACGGCCTGCGAGCAGATCTGCCCGACCATATCGAGCGCAACATCGAGGGTGGCTCGATTGCGGAACTGATGTTTCACATCTTTTATACAAAGGTGGAGTCCCAGTTATCCACCACACCCAAATCGCAGTGGCCCGAATTGTACGCCGAAAAACTGGCAGAGACGATGTCACAACTCCAGAAACGGGCCTCCAACGGGGCGGAGGAGTCGGTGGTACCCATGGTGGCGATGGCGGTCACCGATCGCTGCGTCGTCTGCGGGCGCATCGGTCAACCCGTGCACTACCGGCTTATCGAAGGCATCGAGGAGACCACCGAAGAGCCGCTTTTTGCGGGGCATAACCCCAAATCGATCATGCACGATCGGTTTCGGGCCCTGCTGGTAGCCAACGAAGTCGACGACCCGGAGTGGACCGAAATACCGAACCACAGCGTTCTATGGGCCGATGACGACTGGAATATTGAAGTGGCCGCCGTCGAAGAGCTCTGTTGAATGCAGCCAGTAGCCTCATCGTAAACCCCCCGGTCCGCTGGACGCAGACCGGGGGGTTTTTGCGTCGGCAACATCAAAAGTGGAGGACGTAGGCGTTGTAAGAGGTGAAGGTTGAGATCTGGCGCGACGGCAACACCAGGACGTAGCGGCCGCTGTCGTCGCTGGCGAGCATTCCGCTGGCGGGATGGAAGCGAGCCTCCGAGGTGTCGGTGCGCTCGAAGGTCATCGTTTCGGTAAATCCGTCGCTGTCGACGGTGCCCACTGCGGTCTGTTCTGCCATGGAGACGCCGGCGAACAGCTCGTCGTCATCGACGAGCAACGATAGACCGCTAGTGGAGCCGATGTCGTATTCGGCGTCCACCAATTCCTGCCAGTCACCGCTGTCGTATTCGAAAATGCGCAGGTGGGTGGACGTGGTATAGCCCAGGTAGACGGTATCGCCGTCGATGGCGACGTCGGCGCCGGAAATAAATGATGCCGAGACGTCCTGAGAAGGCGTCTTGTCGTTCCAGTCGTCGCCGTCGTAGTGCCACAAGCCGAGTTCATCATCGCCGGAACACAGATTGCCGAGGCGTTCGCAGCGGGTCAGCACGACCCACAGCTCGTCGCCGTCGGCCCGAAGTTGTTCCAGATAGGGCTGATCGCTGAAATCGCCATGGGGAAAGTCGAGATCATTCCAGTCGTTGCCGTCCCACATCTGAACTTCCGTGGCGTCCGGGGTGAAATTCGTGGTCCCCGCCGGCGCGGAGACGGTGGTCCAGGCGATGGTGGTCTGGTCGTCGCTGACGCTTGTGACATCGACGGCTGCGCGGCGGTCGGAGATATCGGCGGGAAGGGTGCCGAAGAGATTCCAGCCCGCCGGGTCGGCGTCGCCATCGAAGTGCTGGAGCATCGGCGACAGGATACCATCGTCTTCATCGAAGAGGGCGACCAGAGGCTGGTCGTCGTCGGCGAAGTCGAGACCGACGTAGGGATCGGCATCCTTGCTATTCGGGCTGTCGGCGTAGGTCGGCTCCATTGGTGAGGCGAGATGATTCCAGTGACCGCTGTCGAATCGGCTGGCGTAGATGTGTGACGACGGCCGGCGATTGGCGCTGCTGCTCTCACTCCAGGCGACGACTGGTCGAGAGGCACCGTCGATGGCCAATTCGATCTCGGTATTGGTCTGTAGGCCGTTGGAGACATCGGCCGGGGCGACGCGCTCACCGACCTGGTGGGCAGCGCCGATCTCGAAGGTGTACATTGCGCCGTCGTCCAGCGGGTTGCCGGCGAGGTCCTCGATGGTGTCGTGGACTTCGACTTCGATCTCGTCGCCGTCGTCGAAGAGTTGGGGATCGTCGAGGTTGACGGCGACAAACTCGTCGTCGACAACGAGCGAAAATGCCAGGTCGTCGCCGGCCGAGTCGCGGACTTCCAGGTCGTCGGAGGCCGTCACTGAGTCACTGTCGACGGGTCGAGAAAAGACGATGGCCAGGCTGCGCTCCGGATCGAAGTAGCGGGCGCCGTCGACGGGATCGGTGAATTCAATCGTCAGGTCCGATTGCCAGCTAAATACCGACAGCGGTTGAGATTCGGCAACGCTGTCGGCCCCGGTGGCCTCGACGATGACGTCAAATTCAGCGCTGTCCTCCAGATCGTCGATGGTGAAATTGGTGGAGTCCGAGGGCAACTCTTCGACGTCACTGCCGTCGTCGGAGTCGATGCGATAGCCCAGTGTGTCGTAGTCACCGTCGGCGCTAAACTCGACGGTCACTGAAGTCTCATTGGTGTAGTGGGGACTTTCGGGAGACGTGATCTCGACGGTGGGCGATACGAGGTCGTCGTTGTCCTGATTGTCGCCGTTGTCCTGGTTGTCGCCGTTGTCCTGATTATCGCCGTTGTCCTGATTATCGCCGTTGTCTTGGTTACTGTTCTGGGCGACATTTTGTCCGTTGTCGTCGACCGGGTCCTCACCGCAGCCGCCGAGCAGCATCAAGGCCAGAACTACGGGGAGCGTGGTATTCGATAGTCGAAATCGCATGGGTTCTCCGTCTTGAAAGTCGTGGACCGGGCAGGGTGCACGAAAGGAGAGCCGCTGTCCAGAATGGTGGGGGTTCTTCGATGGTAGACAATAAAAAAACCCCGCGCCGAGGGCTCGGCGCGGGGGTTTTTGTGGAGCGTCGGTCTATCGATCAACCGACGTGTTCATTGCCCATCTGGCGAAGCACCATGTGGAGAATGCCGCCATTTCGGAAGTAGCCCAATTCGGCGGGGGTATCGATGCGGCAGTCGACCACAAATTCGGTGGTCTCGCCGGTTTCCGGATCGGTGGCCGTGACGTTGACGTCTTGCATCGGCTCCAGATCGTTGTCGATATCGATGTTGTAGACCTCCTGGCCGTTAAGCCCCAGAGATTCCGGGGTGTCGCCCTCTTTGAATTGCAGCGGGAGAACACCCATGCCGATGCAGTTGGAGCGATAAATCCGCTCGTAGCTCTCGGCGATGGTGGCCCGGATTCCAAGGAGATAGGTCCCCTTGGCGGCCCAGTCGCGGCTGGAGCCCATGCCGAAGTTGATGCCGGCGATGGCAACCGTTGGAACACCGTGCTTCTGGTATTTGACGGCGGCGTCGTAGATGAAGCATTCCTCGCCGGGTTCCGGATCGACATCGGTCTCGTAGTTGAGCTCCACCGGATCGTCGGGTGTGCCTTCCGGGCCGAGATAGGTGGTGTATCCACCTTCGGTGCCGGGGGCGAGCTCGTTGATGAGACGGACGTTGCCGAAGGTGCCGCGGGTCATGACCTGGTCGTTTCCACGGCGGGAGCCGTAGGAGTTGAACATCGACCGCTTGACGCCGTTTCGAAGCAGGTAGCGACCGGCCGGGCTGTCGACGGGAATGACGCCGGCGGGGCTGATGTGGTCGGTGGTGGTATTGTCACCGACTTTGACCAGGCAGCGGGCGTCTTCGATGGGCTCGATATCGGGCACGTCGAGGCTCATGTCGACGAAGAACGGCGGCTCCTGGATGTAGGTGGAGTCGTCTTTCCAGCCGTAGACGTCGCCGGTATCGGCGTCGAGCTTCTGCCATTTCTCCGGGCCCTCATAGACCTCGTCGTATTTCTCGAGGAAGTCCTCGCGGCCGACGAAGCGGCGCATGAAGTCGCGGATTTCCTGGTTCGACGGCCAGATGTCTTCCAGATAGACATCGTTGCCGTCGTCGTCGGTTCCGATGGGATCGTTGTACATGTCGATATCCATCGTCCCGGCGAGGGCGTAGGCGACGACCAGCGGCGGGCTGGCCAGGTAGTTGCCCTTGGTGTGGGGACTGACGCGGCCCTCGAAGTTGCGATTGCCGCTCAGGACCGAGCAGGCAACGAGATCTTCGTCGATGATCGCTTCTTCGACGGGCTCCGGAAGGGGGCCGGAGTTACCGATGCAGGTGGTGCATCCATAACCGACGGTGTGAAAGCCCAGTTCCTCGAGGTCGTCCGTCAATTCGGCGGAGTCGAGGTACTTGGTGACCACACGAGAGCCGGGAGCCAGCGAGGTCTTGACCCAGGGCTTGGTCGTCAGACCTTTTTCCCGGGCGTTGCGCGCCAGCAGTCCGGCGCCGAGCATCACCGCCGGGTTCGACGTGTTGGTACAGGAGGTGATGGCGGCGATGACAATGTCGCCGTCGGTCAGATCGAAGGTGCTGCCACGGAATTCGACATTTTCGGCCGTCGTCTTCTCGGGCTTGTCGAAGGTCTTTTCGCAGTGCATCTGGAAGTCGCCCTGCATCTCGCTCATCAGGACGTGCTCGTGGGGGTTTTTCGGTCCCGCAAGGCTGGGCTCGACGTCGCCGAGGTCCAGCGTCAACTCCGAGCTGTAGGTGACGTCGTAGTCGTCGTTGCGCCACAGGCCATTGAGCTTGGTGTATTGCTCGACGAGATCGATCTGATCTTCGTCGCGACCGGTGAGGTGGAGGTAGTCGAGCGTCTTCTGGTCGATCGGGAAGTAGCCCATCGTGGCGCCGTATTCGGGCGACATATTGGCGATGGTGGCTCGGTCGGCCAGCGTCAGATCTTTGAGGCCCGGTCCGTGGAATTCGACAAAGTCGCCGACAACGCCGTGAGCGCGAAGCATCTCGGTGACTTTGAGGACAAGGTCAGTGGCCGTGGCGCCCTCTTTGAGTTCGCCGGTCATCTCGAAGCCGACGACATTGGGCATCAGCATGTAGATGGGCTGGCCGAGCATGCTCGCTTCGGCTTCGATGCCGCCGACGCCCCAACCGGTGACACCCAGGCCGTTGATCATGGTGGTGTGGCTGTCGGTACCGACCAGCGAGTCCGGGAAGGCGACCTGTTCGCCGTCGCGTTCTTCGGTCATGACCGCATCAGCCAGATACTCCAGGTTGACCTGGTGGACGATGCCCGTCTCCGGCGGAACCAGAGAGAAGTTGTCGAATGCCTGTTGACCCCATTTGAGGAATTCGTAGCGCTCTTTGTTGCGCTCAAATTCCTTCTTGGTGTTGATCTCCATGGCGTCAGAGGTGCCGAATTGATCGACTTGGACGGAGTGGTCGATCACCAGGTCGGCGCGGCTCCAGGGATTGACCTCCGAGACGTCGCCGCCCCAGCGATCCATAGCACTTCGGCAGGCCGCAAGGTCGACGACAGCCGGAACACCGGTCAGATCTTGAAGGACGACGCGGCCCGGTTTGAACGGAACTTCCTGTTCCGGGACGTTTTTGGCGTCGTAGCCGGTCAGCGCTTCGATGTGCTTTTCGGTGACCGTTTCGCCATCGAAGTTTCGAAGGCACGACTCAAGGAGGACTTTGATGGTGTAGGGCAACTCGTCGACGTTGCCCAGCCCCGCTTCCTCGAGCGCTTTGAGTGAATAGGCGGTGTATTCGCCCTTGTCGGTGTCGAATTTTTTCTTGGAATCCCAGGGATTCTTCGGATCGGTCATGACGCTCCTCGCGTACGGTGAAGTGTTGTCAGTGGCGGTGGACTACCTACAGCGATTTGAAGCATAGGGACGGCGGCGGGATAATGAAAATTGATTGATTTTATTGTTGTGATAAATATTTATAATGAGGCGACAGAGAGCGGTTCGCCCTTCTCAACCACAAGGAATATTAGGAACCGGCAGGCCCGAGAAATCGCGGAGGCGGCTGGAGTGATAGGCGCAACAATTTCGAGTTGTAGAATCTCCAGCGCTGGAAGTATCGGTTTGGAGCTGTACCGTTTATCGGCCCGAAGTCCGGTGTCCCGTGCCAGGAGGAGCACCCGATGGAATTGACCCAACTAAAGACCTTTATCGCCATTGCCCGCGAGGGCCAGATGACCCGGGCGGCAAACCAGCTTCATCTGACCCAGCCGGCGGTCAGTGCCCAACTGGCGAAGCTGGAAGACGAACTCAACCAGCGACTCTTCGACCGAACTCCAAAGGGCATGAAATTGACGGAGAGCGGTGAGACCTTTCTGGGCTATGTCGAAGAGGCCATGGAGCGTCTGGAGGATGGACGGGTGGCCCTCGATGAATTGATCGGATTGCAGCGAGGTTCGCTGTCGGTCGGTGGCGGGGCGACGGCGACGACGTATCTGTTGCCGCCGATTCTGGGGCAATTTCACGAGGAGCATACGGGGATTCGATTTTTCGTCCGCGAACAATCGAGTCAACAATCGGTCCACGATGTATTGGCCGGCGATCTCGACCTGGGGATCGTGACGTTGCCGATTAAAGCCCCCGATGAAACCCGGGAGTCCACCGGCAAGTTGAAGGTCGAAAAGTGGGTAGAAGATGAACTTCGGTTGTTGGTGCCGCCAGAGCATCGGTTGAGCTGTCGCGATCACTTTCAGTGGACCGATCTCGACGAGCAGCCGCTCGTCTTATTTGAGGCCGGTTCGGCGGTCCGTGAAATTCTCGATGAACGTATCGAGGCCGCCGATATTGACGTCGATATCGTCATGGAGCTTCGGGCCATTGAATCCATCAAGCAGATGGTCGCCCAGGGCATCGGCGCCGGGTTCGTCAGCCAATTTGCGCTGGAGGGGCCGAATGTGGGGCTTCGATGTATCGAAAACCCCATCCGGCGTCGACTGGCCGTCATTTATCGCGTCGACCGCACGCAGTCACCGGCGACTCGGGCCTTTCTGGAAATGATGCGCCAGTAACACCGTTGCGACACCCAACCCGAGCGTAAGCAGGGCCTCCAAGTGCTCAGCTGAGGCGGCGGTCGACTTCGCGAAGGACGGTGACGCGGTCTTTGTGGGCGGCTTCATAGGAACGGACTTTGTGGAGTGCGAAGGTCGAAAGTCCGTCGAGTGCGTCGTTGACCTCGCCGACGTTGAGCTCGTCGTAATCGTCGATTGGCGGTGCTCCGATGGGCGCCTGAGCCGCCTTGAGGGCGTCGGCGCGCTGTCGGATGGTGGCCGCGCTCTGGGAGACGAGAGGGACGTTGTCCAGTAGATCGGCGGTTGTCGACAGCGTCGAGGCGCTCAGAGCGTAGACCGCCGATAAGGATTGATTCTGGAGGCGGACGGCAATTTCGGTGGTCTGAACTTCCAGGCTGGTGAGAAATTGACGCACTTGGTCGCGCGCGTCGTCGCGTTTGTCCTGGAGCTGTTGTTGGATGGCGGCGATGCGCTCGTCGGAGACGTCGAATCTAGAGAGAAGTGACTGGTTCATGGGATGCTCCGTGTCTGTTGTAGAGAACGTCAATACGTCTTTGTTACGTCGTTACGATTCGGATTATAGCGTATGACGCGGTGCGTCACAAACGGTTTGACGCGACGCGTCATCGCGGGGTGACGAGCGACAGCAAAGTGTCGTTATAGCCTGCCGAACGCTGTAGCGGTGGCGGTAGGTTGTTGCGACCTATTGCTGGCCTTCGAAATTACGCCGGGGCTTAAGGCGGTGCTGAACGACGACGGCGGTGTTGCGGCTCCTCGACGATGCTAAGGCATCGCCTTGTCACCGCGCCTTGCTCTCGTCGCCCAGTCCTCGCCGGGACCACCCATGTACTTCCGGCGGTCAGCACTATAGCCGAATTGTGATCGGTGGATCGCTGATGGGCGCCCACGTTCCGGTGGAGACGGGAAGCGGTACCGGTATGGCGTCGATGGTATTCGCCAGTGACCCGGGAGAGTGGGGGCTGAGTGGCGGTGTGTACGTCGGGGAGAGGCGTCTTCGGGGGCGCCGATGTGGACAGCCCCCCAAACGCCTGACGGTCAGCGCTGATTGCGCTGGGCTTTTTGTACGATCTGCTCCAGAATTTCGACGTCCAGTCCCACGGCGTCGGCGGCCTGTTCGTAATTACCGTCGGCGGCCTTGATGGCGATCATGACCTGTTGCTGGAGGTCACCGCTGGAGCCGACCAGTGAATCGACACTGACGGCCTGGGTCTTGTCGGCGGTATTGGCCTGCTTCGTCTGGCTGTGCGCGTGGTTTTCATAATTGCCTCGGCGCCGGTACACAAAGACGGTATCGCCGATTTCGATCTCGTCGCCGTCCTCCAGAATGTATTCCTCGTCACTGCCGAGGGTGCGCCCGTTGACCGTAGTCCCGTTGGAACTATTCATATCCGAGATGTGAATCGAGGTGCCGGTGCCGGTCAGAAGGGCGTGGCGATCGGAGGCCGTGTCGTCGGCGACCTGGATGTAATTGGCGACGCCGCGGCCGACGCTGGCCATGCGCTCGCCGACGTGAAACGCCTTGCCTTTGACAGCACCGGCTTTGCCCACGAGCCAGTTCATTTGTTGCTGGTCTTGCGATGCCGATGTCGATTGGCTGGAGCGCTCGTTGGACTTCGCCGTGGGGGCGGGTTGTTTCTGGCGCCGGGAGCGAGAGCGGTCATTGCTGCGCGAGCCCGTCTGCTTTCGCCACAGCAGGGCGATGCCCACCAGAGCAACAAGTAGAACGGCGCCAACAACAAGTGTTTCAGTATCCATCTGGGGAGTCCTGGATTCAAAATAGTCGAAACTTCGCTGGGTCTTAGGCGGTCCGCATCGTAATCGGTGAGCGGCGAGGAGACAATTTTTTTCATAAAAACAATGCCGCCCCCCGGTTTCAAGGTGGCATCTTCGGGGGGCGGGCGGCTCTGTCAGGTTGTGGCGGCTGCGGTTATTCGGTGGCCTCCAGAATCTCCATCAAGGTTTCGTAGGCGCCACCGGAGCTCAAGATCAGTACCAGTACGGCGACGGCCAGAATAACGGTGCGGATATGCCACAGCCACACTGTGGGAAGCCAGTCGCGGGTCGCCGGGCCCAGGCCTTTGAGGAGCTCATCTTTGGCGTCTGTGAAAAACCATCCGGCAAATAAGACCAGAAGTCCCATCCCCAGTGGCAGTAGAACTTCGGCGACGACCCCGTCGTAGAGGTCGAGAATCGAACCGTCAAAGGCGGTGGGAATGCCGACGATAAAGACGATGACGCCGACGCCGATGGTGGCCGGAATCCGGTCGACCTCGAAGTGGTCGATGACAAAAGAGACGATGACCTCCAGGATGCTGATACCGCTGGAGACGGCGGCAATAACGACCGTTCCAAAGAAAAAGGCGCCGATCAACTCGCTGGCCGGAGCCTCAGCAATGGCCTCTCCGAAGCCGACGAATAGGGCTCCGGGACCTGGATCGGCGGGGTCGACACCGACTGAAAAGAGCACCGGAAAGATCACCAGGCCCGCCATCAGTGCAATGGCGGTGTTAAAGCCGACGATCCAGCCGGAGTCGACGACCAGATTGTCGTCATCGGCGATATAGGAGGAGTAGGTGATCATCGCGCCCATGCCCAGCGACAGTGTAAACAGTGCCTGGCCGGCGGCACTGGGCAGAAGCTCCATCCAGTTGTCTCGAAGTGCATCGAATTCCGGCGTCAGATAATAGGTCAGGCCCTCGCCGGCGCCCTCGAGCGTCAGGCCGAAGACGATCAGACCCAATAACAGGACGATAATGGCCGGGACCAGTATTTTGGTGCAGGCCTCGATCCCGCGCTTGATACCGAAGGCGACGATGCCCACGGCAATGACCATGAATACGGCGTGAAATCCGAGGGCCTCGATACCGAATGAGACCTCTCCGAAATAGCCCGCGGGGTCGTCAAAATAGGCGCCGGTGATGCTGGCCCCGGTGTAGCGGATGGTCCATCCGGCCACGACCGAGTAGTAGGCGAGAATGATAAAGCCGGTGATCACCGCAAGAATCCCGACAAATGACCATTCTCTGTGGCCCAGTTTCTCAAACGCGTCGATTGGATTTCGCTGTGAGCGTCGGCCGATTGTGAACTCCACGAGCATCGCCGGAAGTCCGATGATCAAGATGATGGCGACGTACATCAGCAAAAAGGTCGCACCGCCTTGTTCACCGACCTGAAACGGAAAACGCCAGACATTGCCTAGTCCGACGGCGCTGCCGACGGCGGCCAGAATAAATCCGATCCGTGTACCCCATTGCTCGCGTTCACTCATCCTGATCTCCCGGGTGTACTGCTTGTAGCGACGACATCGAAGAATCTATGTGAAATTCTGGTGGCGCCTCGTCGGAGCGAGTCTTCTCGCCGTGGCCTGCGCATCGCTCCAGGCGGGCAAAGGTTTGGTCACCACGTGTTTTTTGCATCATAACCAACCCGATAGTGTCGGCGACAGGGCGGTGAGCGTCAAGCAATGATGCCTCGAAGTATGCGGCATTGGACCACCATTGTGGTGCGAAAAAATGTCCTGTCGCTCCGTGGATAATGGGCCCGTTTTGCCCCCCTTTTGGTCGCGCCGAGGGTGCGACATAACCCCTGTTTTTCGCGGGGTGAGCAAGTTTTGTGCTCCCCGTGCGGCCGTGATGTTTGGAGGGCTCGACGAGGGATCGAAATGCGACGTCATTGGTGCCCTGTTTTGAGATGGTTTGATTGCTAATGAGAGCTTTTATGAGTCGATATCGGATGTGTCTGGGGAGAGCATCGACAAAATGTGACCGGAGTGGAACGGCACGGCCGGGGTATACACATAGATATGCGTTGGAAGCGAAGGAAGACACTTCGCGGCGAAATTGGCCCCAACCCATTACTACGCCTTGAGCACTCGTTGAAGGTGCGTCTGACGCGTCGAGAACGCGCTGGATCTGCGTTGCGGCTTGCTCAACATAGCCTGAGGCATCGCTTCGTCACCGCGCCTTGCTCGGCACGCCCTCGACGTTGCAGCCTGCTACCGTCAACTTCGGCTCAAGGCGTTATATGAATGCGAGGATTCCCGCTTACGAAACAAGTGACGACGCCAGAAGCCCGGGCTCTCCTGGGTCCTGCGATTCGCAGTTGATGGGAGCCTCCTTTCGAAGTTGGATGGTCCCACAGGGAAATGTGACGTTGGTCTGACCCTTTTGGTAGCGCTGGCGCTTCGTCTCGTAGTCTTCCAGAAACCGGTTGTGGCGGTCGATGGCGTCGCGCAACACGCCGGTATCCTTGCAGGCAAATCGGGGATTGA
>LFFM01000394.1_pt1 | contig 30104 bp, 14 predicted proteins | sample 643131 | NCBI WGS metagenome assembly LFFM01 (sample SAMN03777445, study PRJNA286221) | soda lake metagenome | biome: soda lake; feature: Kulunda steppe; material: water; isolation source: sample Tc-Br brine of Tanatar trona crystallizer | place: Russia: Kulunda steppe | collected 2011-07
CAAGTTTATCCGAGTGCTCGCGACTCAGGGGAACCGCACGGTGAATACGCCCGCGCTGAAACTCATTGCTTTCCCGCGCCCGGTCTGTGCGCGGGGCAATTAGCGTATAAGCGTCTGCGCCATTATCAACCGCGTGGTAGACCACAAAATCCCGATCCCCTGCAAAGTCGTCGCTACCCACGATGACCTCCAGATGCGTTGTTGTGGCCTCACTGAAGTAGGGCACGCTTGCGGTTGAGTGATAGGCCACGTGCTGCGTCTTGCAGCCCGTCAGGAATAGTAATATGAGGAGGGCAAGGGAGAAGCTGTACTTCATAAAAGATAGAGATCCGCTCTGATTACAGGAAATGTTGACACCCCTATACTATTGCCTTATCATTCAGAACCTTTAGGTAGCCGTTAAAAGAATACCGGCGCGGCCGCCTCTGACAGTTGCCCGGCGGTATTTTCGTTTCGGCCTCTTGCCGGGCATGGCTACTCGGGCCGTCTGATGGTCGATCGTGGAAGGGATCATTAAGGTAGACACATCCAGAGCCAATCTCATCTTTCGTCCCACCTTGACCTTCACCCTTCGCGTTTGGACATTGTAGCTGCGCATATCGGAAAGCGGCCGATGGAAAGGCCGTTACGGGTAGCCAATCGCGGAAGATGGAACACGGTCGATGGCGTGCCCGAAGCGCAGCGCATACACTTCTCTCTCATCAGTACAGGTAGTTCATGACAGCAGAGACGATTGCCCCTGGCGCACGCGTGCGGATTCGTGGGGCTGAATGGCTGGTGCAACGCGTCGATCGAGCCTCCAACGGCGATCAGGTGCTGGATGTGATCGGGCTCTCGGAGCTTGTAGCCGATACCGAAGCGCGGTTTCTTCGGTCGCTTGAGGAAAAGCAACTCGAGATCATCAACCCGGCGGATACGCGGCTGCGGCTGGATGAATCGCCCTCCTTTCGGTCGTCGCTGCTCTACATGGAGAGCCTGCTGCGCAAGAAGGTGCCGACCGATGACCGGCTGCATATCGGCCCCGAGGCGGCGATCGACTCGATCCCTTACCAGTGGGACCCCGCGCTGCAGGCGCTCCAGCAACCCCGGCAGCGCATCCTCATTGCTGACGCCACGGGCCTGGGCAAGACCATGGAGGCGGGCATCTTGATGAGCGAGCTCATCGAACGCGGCCGAGGCAAACGGATCCTCGTGGTGGCGCTCAAAAGCATGATGACGCAGCTACAGAAGGAGCTATGGACGCGGTTTACGATTCCTCTCATGCGGCTCGACTCGCAAGGCATCCAGCGCATCCGCAAGCAGATTCCGGCCAATCACAATCCGTTCTATTACTACGACAAGACGATCATCTCCATCGATACGCTGAAGCGCGGGGCGGAATACCGCACCCACATCGAGGAGGCGGAATGGGACATTGTCGTCGTTGACGAGGCGCAAAATGCAGCGAAGCGGGGCAACACGCCCTCGCAACGGCACGACCTCGCCCGGCGGCTGGCCCAGAGCTGCGACACGATGATCATGCTCTCGGCCACGCCGCACGACGGTAGCCCGCGCAGCTTTGCCAGCCTCATGAATATGCTGGACCCCACGGCCATAGCCAACCCGGAGGACTACACGCGGGACGATATCGAGGGGCTGTTCATCCGCCGGTTTAAGAACGACATCCGCGACCAGGTCGACACGGCGTTTCTGGATCGGGATGTGGACGTCTGCGTGGCCGACACGACGGCTGTGGAGGAGGCGGCCTATGACACGCTGGCGGAGCTCTCCTTCACGGCGATCGACAACGAGGGCAGTGGCGATGTGCTGTTCAAAACCACACTGGAGAAGGCCCTGCTGTCAAGCCCGGCCGCCTGCATTGAAACGATTGACAACCGGATTGAACGGCTGAAGGCTGAAGGATCACCGGCCTACAAGCACGACATTGAGCAACTACAGCGCCTGGCCGATCAGCTGCGGCCCATCGGCGCGAAGCAGTTCAGCAAGTACCAGCGGCTACTGGGGCTGCTGCGTGATCCGTCTGGCCTTTCGTGGGACGGCAGCGACCCGGAAGACCGGCTCGTCATCTTCAGCGAGCGCCTTGAGACGATTCGCTTCCTGGCCGAGCACCTTGCCGAGGACCTGACGCTGGACGCCGCGGCTATCCAGACGCTCCATGGCGGCATGTCAGATGTCGAACAGCAGGAGATTGTAGAGGACTTTGGCCGCACGGATGCCGATGTGCGGCTGCTGCTGACCTCTGACATCGGCGCGGAGGGGATCAACCTGCATTACCTCTCGCACCGCCTCATCCACTTCGATATTCCCTGGTCGCTGATGCTCTTTCAGCAGCGCAACGGCCGCATCGACCGGTATGGGCAGACGCATGCACCACAGATCCGCTACATGGTGGCGGACAGCAAGAACGCGAAGATGAAGGGCGACATGCGCATCCTTGAGGTCCTCATACGCAAGGAACAGCAGGCGGAGGCCAACATCGACGACCCGGCCTCGCTCATGGGGGTCTACAACATCGAGAAGGAAGAGCGTATCACGGCGGATGCGATCGAGACCGGCACCCCGGCCGAAACGTTTGAGGACGACCTTGCGCCAGAAACGGACATCATGGACCTGCTGCTCGGCCGCGACGAAGCGACCGAGAATGTGGAATCGGCCCAGGACCAGATCGCCGAGCCGGTGTCGCTGTTCACCAGTGACTTTGACTACCTCCGGACGGCGCTCGCCCATTTTAACGAGGCGCAGGATGATGACCTTGACACCGACCTGTACCCGGAGCGCCAGACGGTGCGCCTGACGGCCACCGACGAAATTAAGCAGCGCTTCGCGCGCCTGCCCCGTGAGGTCTGGCCCACCGATGGCGTCTTCTGGCTCTCCGGCGATCCGGACGAAGTGCAAGATTCGATCGTGGAGAGCCGCAAGCGCGACCGCTCCTGGCCCGACACGCACTATCTGTGGAAGCACCACCCGCTGCTGCGCTGGGTGGACGATAAGGTGGTGGCCAACTTCCAACGCAAGGAAGCCCCGGTGCTGGCGCTGTCCACGTTGAACGCGGATACTACCTATGTCCTCTGCTCGGGCAACGTGCCCAATCGCAAGGGGCAGGCGGTGGTCAACGACTGGGTGGGCGTGCGCTTCACCGACGGATACCCGCCGCGCACCTGCACCCTGGACGAGGTGCTGCGCCACACCGAGCTGGCCAGCGGCACGCTCCCCAACCGGGCGCCGGACCTCTCGCTGGAGGCCTTGCACAAGCTGATCCCGGCGGCGGTGGAGGAGGCGCGCACCTACATGGGCGAGAAGCGCAACGCCGTCAACAAACAACTGAATGACCGACTACAGACGCGGCTCAATCGCCTTGACACCCTGAAAGACCGCCACAAGCGCCAGCTTCACCTCGAGTTTGCGAAAAGCGATCGTCCGGAGTCCATCGTTGAGGGCGAAAAGCAACGTAAGCTCCGCGAGATCGACCGGGTCTTCCAGGACTTCTATGACTGGATGGACAACTCCATGACCATCGAAAAGCAAGTGTACATCCAGGTCATCGCCGTGCTTACGGGCATCGACGCTTAGCCGCCTATGGCAAAACTAATCAAGAACGACAACACACCATCACAACCGCCCCCCTGAGAAAATGAGCACACTCGACCGCCCCCTTGAGGGGGCTGTCGCGCAGCGAGGGCCGAAGGTCATGCCTGTGGTACTGGGGGTGTAATGCTACAGCGCTACTGATTCCTCGGCCACGCAACGAGGGCCGAAGATCATGCCTGTGGCACGGGGGGTGTCACGAACTGCGCCATTAATGCATATTTGCCATAAACCTGCTATATTTCCAATGTACACATTGCCTTGCGTTTAGAAATAGTGCGTATGCCTCATCCTCGATATAACCGGCAGGCGCGGCAGCGCGCACGGAAGCTTCGAAAGGAGATGCCTTTCCCCGAGCGACTCCTCTGGTCCCGACTGCGTCGCAAACAGGTCGGTGTGCGCTTTCTGAGACAGCAGCCTATAGGCCCGTATATCGTCGACTTTTTTTGCCCCCCGGCCAATCTCATCATTGAGGTTGACGGGCGAAGCCATGATGGTCGCTTTGCTTACGACCAGCGGCGCCAGGCGGAACTGACCCGGCGCGGGTACACGGTGGTGCGATTTTCGAATGATGAGATTATCGCGGACGTGGATGCAGTTGCAAGACAAATCGCGTCGCTGCTTCGGGAGGAGTAAGCTTGGGATAGACAACCAGGCGACACCCTCCGCCGCGCAGGGCGCGGCACCTCCCTGAAGGGAGGGGTTGTAGAAGATCACTTTTGCCACAGACAATGGATTATTGACCGTCCTACAAACGCCGCCAAAAACCGCCTCCTTTGAGAAAACGAGCACACCCAACCGCCCCCTTGAGGGGGCTGTCGCGCAGCGACTGGGGGTGTCAAGAATGGCACGAAACTGCTTGTACTGATTGCTTCTTTACACCCTCCGCCGCGCAAAGCGCGGCACCTCCCTCAAGGGAGGGGTTTTAGGAGCTCACATTTACCGCAGATAATGAATTATTGACCGTCCTACAAACGCCGCCAAAAACCGCCTCCTTTGAGAAAACGAGCACACCCAACCGCCCCCTTGAGGGGGCTGTCGCGTAGCGACTGGGGGTGTAGATAAACGCTTACCGCCAGTGCTTCAGCAGTACCTCTTCCCTATTACCGCTTCCCCTTTATGGATCTTGCCGGACTGCATAACGAAAACGAGTTTTACTCCACGTACTATCTGCAGGAGTTGCTGCAGAAGGACTTGAAAAGCTCGTTTGCCGAGTGGGCTCAAAAAGCCAGCGGCAACGGCCGAGCGCCGGATGAGGTGCTGGGCGGGCTCAGTGGGATGTATTTTCAGAAGCGCAACCGCTACCTGGACCGGAGCGAACGCGCGCACCGCCTCGGGTTACAGCGCAGCGTGGCGGAATCGCTGCTACAGGCGCTGGGCTATACGTACGCCCCCATGCTCAAGCGGCTGCAAGACGGCCGCTGGCTCCCCGTCCTCTCGCAGGTGACACGCGCCGACGGCTCTCCCCTCCTCTGCGTGGTGGAAGCACCGCCCGCCGACGGCGACGATGAGCCGGACCCGCTGGAAGCCACGCTCACCGCCGAGCAGTTTGAAGGGCTGCGACCCGAGCATGCAGGTCCGAACGTGGCCCGGGGCGCGTTTGAGGTTGGCAAGAACCGCCCCCTCCAGACGCCGCTGGCCGAGCTCATCACGCAGGGCTTGTTTGCGCTCGATGAGCCGCCCCGCTGGGTGCTCGTGCTAAGCGCCACGCAGATCGTCCTGATCGACCGCAACAAGTGGCCGCAGAAGCGGCTGCTGCGCTTCGAGATCGACGAGATCCTGAGCCGCAAGGAAACGGACACGCTGAAGGCGGTGGTAGCCCTCCTACACCGGCAAAGCACCTGCCCGGAAGAGGGCCTTAGCCTGCTCGACACGTTCGACACCAACGCGCACAAGCACGCCTTCGCGGTCTCGGAGGACCTGAAGTACGCCCTGCGCGAAGCCATCGAGCTTATCGGCAACGAGGTGGTCTGGTACCTGCAGCAGGTGCGCAAGGAGAAAACCTACGAGGGCGGGCTGGACGCCGACCAGCTCACCACCGAGTGCCTGCGCTACATGTACCGCTTGCTGTTTCTGTTTTACATCGAGGCGCGGCCCGAGCTCGGCTACGCGCCGATGGACAGCGATGAGTACCTGAAGGGCTACTCCATCGAAAGCCTGCGCGACCTGGAACTGAAGGAGCTCCGCTCGCAGGAGGCCCGCGACGGCTATTATCTGCACTACTCGCTGGAGCAGCTCTTCTCACTCGTGTTCAACGGCTTCCCGCAAAGCGAAAATGGCGGCCGCAACGGGCAGGCGGCCCTCAGCTTCGATCCGGACGAGGAGTCGAAGCGGTACACGTTCTCCATCGAGCCGCTGCGCTCGCGGCTCTTCGACCCGCAGCAAACGCCGCTGCTCTCCAAGGTGAAGCTCCGCAACAAGGTGCTCCAGCGCGTCATCCGGCTGATGTCGCTCTCCGACCCCGACCACCGCGCGCGCCGGGAGCGCATCAGCTACTCGGCCCTCGGCATTAACCAGCTCGGCGCGGTGTACGAGGCCCTCCTCTCTTACTCCGGCTTCTTTGCCGAGGAGAATCTCGTGGAGGTCAAGAAGGCGGGTGAGAAACGGGACCCGCTGGAGGTGGCCTACTTCGTGCCCGAGGACCGGCTGGACGATTTTACCGAGGACGAGATCGTCTTCGATGACGACGGCGCGCCCCTCACCTACGACAAAGGCACGTTCATCTACCGCCTGGCCGGGCGCGAGCGAGAGAAGTCGGCTTCGTACTACACGCCCGAGGTACTCACCGAATGCCTGGTACGGTATGCCCTGAAAGAGCTTATTGATGAGGACGCAGGCGAGATGCCGGCCGATGACATCCTCACGCTTACCATCTGCGAGCCCGCCATGGGCAGCGGCGCGTTCCTGAACGAGGCCGTGAACCAGCTGGCGGAGGCCTACCTGCAGCGCAAACAGGACGAAACGGGCGACTACATCTCGCACGAGGAGTATGCCCGGGAGAAGCAGAAGGTGAAGATGTACATCGCCGATACGAACGTGTACGGCGTGGACCTCAATCCGGTAGCCACGGAGCTGGGTGAGGTCTCGCTGTGGCTCAATACCATCTACGAGCAGCGCGCGGAGGACCCCGAGCATGAGGCTGGCGGAATGGCGTTTGTGCCGTGGTTTGGGCTGCAGCTCCGCACGGGCAACTCGCTCATCGGCGCGCGGCGGCAGGTGTACGGGCCCCACCTCGTGCAGGATGATGGCGGCCGCGGTAAGCCGGCCTGGATGGAAACGCCGCCCGAACGCGTGATACCGGGGGACGACCGCCCCGAGGACCACATCTATCACTTCCTCCTGCCCGACTACGAGATGGCCAATTACTCCACCAGCGGCGGGCCGGGTGACCTGGCCGAGGAGGAGATCAAAAGCCTGCGCTCCTGGCGGCGGGATCAGCGAACAGGCTACGACGAAGCCGATCTTGAAACCCTGCAGCGGCTCTCCCGCGCCATCGACGGACTGTGGGAGAAGCACGCGCGGCAGCAGCGGCAACTTCGCGCCCGCACCACCGACCCCATCCAGATCTGGGGCCAGCCCACGCCGGAGAAGATGCGTCCGCCCACCACCACGCGCTGGAAGGACCGGCAGTTGCAGCAGGAGATCTTCTCGGAAGGTGTGCGGATTTCCAGCCCGTACCGCCGCCTGAAGCTGGTGATGGATTACTGGTGCGCGCTCTGGTTCTGGCCCATCGATGCGCACGACAGCGTGCCCACCCGCGATGAGTGGCTGCTGGACCTGCAGATGATTCTGGAAGGCGACCTCTACGAAACCGCCACCACCGTGGGCGAGCAGCAGGCCCTCTTCCCCGACACGATGAGCGCCGAGGCCCGGCAACTCGCGCTGGACCTAACAGATGAACACGGATTCGTGAACGTCGACAAACTCTGCGAACGCAACCCGCGCCTGAAACGCGTGCGCGAGCTGGCTGAGCGGTACCGGTTCCTGCACTGGGAACTTGAGTTTGCTGATCTGTTTGAGCAGCGCAGCGGCTTCGACCTCGTCCTTGGAAACCCGCCGTGGGTGAAGGTGGAGTGGGACGAAGGCGGCCTCTTAAGTGACTACGAGCCGCTCTACGAAATCCGCAAGTTTCGGAAGTCGGAGCTTACGAAGCTTCGGAACGGGGCCATTGAAAAATACGGCCTGCGTAGCGCTTACCTGGCGGACTATGTGGAAGCGGAGAGCTCTCAGGCGTTCCTGAATGCGGTGCAGAACTACCCCCTGCTGAAGGGGATGCAGACGAACTCCTACAAGTGCTTCCTGCCACAAGGGTGGCGCATTGGCGGCGAAAATGGCGTCACCGCGTACCTGCATCCGGAGGGCGTCTACGACGACCCGAAAGGCGGCGACTTTCGGAAGGCGCTTTACCCGCGACTGCGGGGGCATTTCCAGTTTATCAATGAGATGAAGCTTTTTTCGGAAGTGCACAACCAGACTATTTTCAGTCTTAATGTGTATCGCAGCAAGCCTCAACGTACCATTCAATTTACGAACATCGCCAACCTGTTCACACCGCAAACAGTTGACGCCTGCTTCTCCCACGACGGCAGCGGTCGCGTGCCTGGAATCAAGGACGACGACAGCAACTGGAATACGGAAGGCCATGCCGGGCGCATTGTTCAGGTTGATGAGGAAGCGCTCGCGCTCTATGCGGAGCTGTATGATGAGGAAGGCACCCCGCCCCGTGCCGCCCGACTGCCGGCGGTCCACTCCCGGCAGATTCTGGAGGTGCTGCGGAAGTTCGCCGAGCAGCCGCAGCGGCTGGGCGACTTTAGGGACGAGTACATGTCTCTGGAGATGTGGCACGAAACCAACGCGCAGGAAGACGGCACCATCCGCCGGGAAACCCGCTTCATCGATGACCCCTCCGAGTGGGTGCTCTCCGGCCCGCATTTCTTCGTGGGAACGCCTTTCTACAAAACCCCGCGCGACCCCTGCACCTCCAACAAGGCATACGACGAAATCGACCTGACGAACATCCCCGCCAATTACCTGCCGCGCACCAACTACGTCCCAGACTGCCCGCCCGACGAATACCGCCGCCGCACGCCCACCGTCCCCTGGGGTGAGCAGAAGCCGGTGACGGAGTTTTATCGCATGATCCATAATGAAATGGTCGGACCTTCGTCACAACGAACTATTCAACCTTCTATTGTGCCTAAAGGAGTAGGGCACATTCATACGTGTGTGACCACTTGCTTCGAGGACAGCCTGGGATTGCTAGATTACTGTAGTCTGACGATGTCCGTACCTATTGACTTCCGCGTCAAGAGCACAGGTGCAAGTCATGCGAATAAGTCACTCATAAACCAGCTTCCTATCCTTACTGAGGATAGCCAGCATCGTCTAAAGATTCACTTTCGCACCCTACTCCTCAACTGTCTCACCACGCACTACGCCGATCTGTGGGAGGAGTGCTGGCAGGACACCTTTCGCGCCGATGCCTGGGCCAAGGACGACCCGCGCCTGAACGCCGACACCGCCTTCGCCGATCTGTCGGCGGAATGGACGTGGGCCACCCCGCTGCGCACCCGGTTTGCGCGGCGCCAGGCCCTCGTAGAGCTCGACGTCCTCGCCGCGCAGGCCCTCGGCCTCACGCTGGACGAGCTGCAGACCATTTACCGCGTGCAGTTTCCCGTCCTCCGCATGTACGAAGACGACACCTGGTACGACCGCAACGGCCGCATCATCTTCACCAACAACCGCGGCCTCACCGGCGTCGGCCTCAGCCGCCCCGCGTGGCGCAAGGTCAAAGACAAAACCAGCGGCACCGTCGAGCACACCATCGAGGACGACACCCAGCCCGGCGGCCCCGTCGAGCGCACGATCGTCTACGAAGCCCCCTTCGACCGCTGCGACCGCGAGGCGGACTATGCGCAGGCGTGGGGGGTGTTTGGGGGGCGGGGTGCCTCAGGAGTTTAGGTCTTTGTGGAGCGTCAGAGACAAGGTTATGTTTTGCTGTTCTCATCAGAGACCTATTACTTAATGCGATATATCTACGCAACGCAGTTCAATGTACGGAACGGGTCATTTGAGGAAGTAAAAGAGATCATTCGGCTGTGGTTCTACAACTCATACCAGAACTTCAACCGAGGAACGCACGAGCTTTCATTCGACAATCCGGTGCATCAACCGCATCCAGGCAATACCGTGCGTGCTTTTCACCGTGATCTACAACAGGAAGGCCAATTTCTAAAGCTGGAGTGGACGCACGCAGACCGTAGCGACGATCATCTGCAGTGGACGACGGAAGTGATGCTTGCTGAGGAGGATGGAGAAATCGAGTTCGGGACGACGCTTGGTATTAGCAGCGATGTGTTTCGGGTCCGGCCGATCGGACAACTCGACGTGCGGGCTCCTGGGGTTGTACGCAGGGTACTCAAGAGCTATGAATGTGGACTGGCCCGTTTTGAAATTCCAACCGACCACATTCTTGTCGAAAAGGGCGACGTTGGGATCCTCGTAGATGGCGTGCTTGAAGAGCAGGGCCGAGCCTTACCTGTGGTCCTAATTTCACAGGAACCGGACGCCGGAAAGCCAATCTGCGACGTCGAGCGCATTCAGTGGCGGCTCACCGGTCTCGCGCACGTTTATGAGATTGATCGAAGTGCAAGTTTCGAGTTAACGGGACTGGTCGGAAAAGTTCGGTCGTGCTTCAACGGAGCGGTCCGTTTGTACTGGCCCGGATTCTCGCGGGAAGGGTCATATCGCCGCCATACGCTGTATCTCCCCGAACGGATTCGATCCGACGCTGAGAGGGGACGCAAAATCGGAGACAAGTTGTTTCGGATTCTTGCAAATGTTGCCTCGGCCCGATTTCGAGAAGGAAAGATCTGGCGTAAACTTAAACAGGAGGCCGATCGTCGTCAGCATAAACAAGTTCACAACCTTCGTGAGCAAGTCCGTAAGCAGGATACTGATGTTGACGATATCCTGGATGAGTTCATTAATACATTCGACCAACTTCGAGAAGAGCATGATCGACTCGACAAGCGCGTAAACCAACTGGAGGCAGAGAAGGCGAATTACGAGGCAAATTTGGAAGCACTCCGAGAAGCGTGCGGTCAAGGTGAGCCAGTTCTCGAGGAAATTGAGTCGGAGGTAGTAGCAGGGCCGTCCTTTGATACCGTCGAAGAAGCCCTCGACCAGGCCAGCGTTGACTTCGAGATGCTGCATGTCTGGTCTTCCGCGTTTGACGCGGCACGAGACTCTACATTCGCTCGACCGGACGATGTCTACAGTGCGCTCGAGGCAATCGCTGAACTTGGAGAACTCGATGCCGACGACGAAGCGCAATCTGGTCCCTGGAAGCAGTTCTTTGAAAGGCGAGGTTTCAAGTACGCGCCGAGTGAATCAGACATGACGATGAACCTGTACGGCGATGAGCGCAACTTCCGCGACCGTAAGACGGGTTTGAGCATGCAGATGCAGCGGCATTTGACGCTCGGAGGAGGAAGCCGAGAGAACTGCGAGCAAATCTTCTTCGATCGTGTCCCCGATGGAACGGGCTTCGCCGTTGGTTACAGCGGCCGCCACCTGCGATACGCGAGCGAGTCGACGTAGGCGTTGGCGCATTTTGTACGTCGCCGGCATCTGTTTTCACTACACTTCGGTGGCTGAAGAAAAACTCATGTTCACTCTGGGGAGAGTGCACGCTCGACAGTTCGAGTATAGATACTTTCAATTATGAGACCGCTGTACGCAACGAAATTTCAGGTGACAGATGCACCATTTCTGGATGTAGCCGAGATGGTGCGTGCATGGGTAACCACCTTTTACGAGCGCGAAGGGGTGGTCGAAGGGCTGGAATTCTGCTCTGTTGGAGAGTCAGAATCGGGTGCAGCAGATGCAGTTGGAGAATCTGCAACCTGGACGTTAGGCCGCGGGGATCGTGTCGCGACCCGGTATTCGTGCTTGGCCGGTGAAAAGCTCTTCAGTCTCACGTGGGAAAAACAATCCCACAATCCAGGGACAGACCTCACTGAGAAAATACAAGCGCACGTCTTCGAAACGGGCGGAGACGTCCAGTTCGATATCCGATCTGTCGCCGAGTTGCAGACATTCCGCGTCGCACCACTCGAAGCGGGCGTGATTCAACGCCCTCGCATCGTCGATCGGCTCGTGGAGACATACACCTGTCGCATTAGTGACACGGACGTTTTTCCCTACAGCCGCAAGGTCGTGGAAGAAAACGCGCGAACGTTTCTCACGTCTACGTTGACGGCGGATGATCGCACGCTACCGCTGGTTCTGGTCTCCCATGACGCGACCTTACAACGCCCCACACGCGATCCGGACTGGATTCAAAATCGCCTGATGGGATTGGCGAACGTGTATGAGATCCCCCCCAAGGCTGCCACTAAACTTGCAGAGCGTATCGGTGAAGTTCGTGCCTGCCAACATGGAGATGTGCGCCTCTATTGGCCGGGCTTTACCCGACGCTCAAGACCAGTCGACCATCCGTATTTCACCCCAGCATTTGTCGAAAAGACGAAGCAGGAGGGCAATCAGCTTGAGGACGTACTTTTCGATCTGATTACGCGCGTCGCGACGGAGCGGTATCACGAGAGTCAGCAACTCAGGGCGTTCAAGCGCCGCCTGCGGCGCGCACGGCGGGCGGCAGTTATTCAGACGACGAAGGAGATCCCCGACGAATGGGCGGCCGAGTATGATGCCCTGATACGTGAAAACGAGCGATTGAACCAGGAGGTAGAGTCGCTTGATAGTGAATTAGATCGGGCGTACGAAAATCTGCGGCTTATCCGCCGGGAGACGCGTTCGCAGGCCGCTGCGACGGTAGGTGATACACGGTCGCGGGAAGAAGTGCAGTCGCCCATTGAAGCCATCGCGTTTGCTGAGGAGCGATTTGGGGAGCAGCTCTACATGTGGAAATCGGCTCGCAAGGCAGCGTCCAAATGCTCCTACCACGATCCTGAAGAGATCATCGAAGTTTTCGAGGCGATTGCTGATCTGGCGAAACGATACAACGAAGAAGATGGGAACGTTGGCCCTTGGTCGAATCACTTTTCCGAGAGGGGTCTGAAGTACGCCGCCCAAGAAAGCGAGTCGACGATGAACCATTATGAATCCCATCGAACGTTTCGCGATGGCGAGCGCGAAGAGGTCATGGAGCGACACATCACCATCGGCCAGGGACACGAGCACTGCCTGCAGATCTTCTTTACGAATCTACCAGAAAATAACAGATTCCAGATCGGCTACTGCGGGGACCATCTCCCCTTCACATCTGACAGTACTTAAAGAGCCTCCCTCCTCGGAGGTTAACATCCATACAGCAACTCACTCATCAAGCAGGTTACCATGGCGCAGTCATTGAAAAACGACGCTCGCAAATTCATTACCACGGAGCCGCTTACGGATGAGCAGCTACACGAGCAACGTGTATGGGACGCTGTGCGATCTGCATTTGCTGAACGTGCGTGCCTCGGCTATTCCCACTATCCCTTGTACCAGAAGATCGGTGAAACGCAAAAGGAACCGGACATCGTGGTTGCAGATCAGGACCTCGGGTTAACGGTAATCGAAGTCCGGCCGTACGAAATCGACGACATCGAGGACGTCAATAGAAAGCATTGGATGCTACGAGGTGACATCGCCCGCGCTACGTCACCGTCTGTCATCGCCCGAAAGAAGCTGCAGAAGCTGATTTCTTTTGCCGAGGGCGACCGGCTCTTTCGTATGATTGGAGGGCAGTCGTTCGTCGCACTCCCGAACATCGAAAAAAAGGATTGGGAAAGCCGCGGCTTCGATCAGAAAGCAGCAGATCCGGCCATTCTATTTGCTGGCGGTATGGGAAAGAAAACATTGCTGAAGCGGGTGGAGAACGCTACGTCGCTGGTTGAACCGGAGTCGCTGACAGAAGAGCAGTGGATGCACCTACAGGGTGCACTCGGTGGCACAAGTATCTATCGAAAGGTCTCAGAAGAGCAGCGAACGGATACCGAAACGCGTTCTGGGGTCGTAGCTCAGTTGCGCGACACCGTTCATGCGCTTGATGTACAGCAAGAGCACATTGGCAAAGAGATTCCGCCAGGTCCACAGCGCATCAGAGGCATCGCAGGCTCAGGGAAGACGGTCCTTCTTTGCCAGAAAGCGGCACACATGCACTTGAAGTACCCGGATTGGAATATCGCACTCGTCTTTTTCACGCGGAGCCTCTACGAGCAAATCGAGAAGCTAACCAACCAGTGGATCAAGCGATTTAGCGGAGGAGAGCGTCAGTCATACAATCCAGATCGGCTGCACATCCTGCATGCCTGGGGGGCAAAAAATCAACCAGGTCTGTATGGTGAAATCTGCCGGAAGCACAGCCTAACGCGATTGACCGTTAGAGACGTTGACGGAGACAGCCCCTCTGAAAGCCTGGCTGAGGCATGTAAGCGTCTATTGGAGTCAACTTCAATCGAACCCATGTATGACGCGATCTTGATCGATGAGGGTCAGGACCTTGTTGTCGCCGACCACTTGCGGTACGAGGATCGCCAGCCAATTTACTGGCTCGCGTATGAGGCACTGCGCCGGGTGAACGGGAAAGCTGAAGATCAGCGTCGCCTCATCTGGGCTTATGATGAAGCGCAGAGTCTCGACTCGCTGAAAATTCCACAGGCCAAAGAGCTCTTTGGTGAGGAACATTCCCGGCTCGTTTCGGGGACCTATCCGGGGGGCATTCAGAAGAGCGAAATCATGAGCCGATGTTACCGAACCCCCGGGCCGGTCTTAGTTGCCGCGCATGCACTCGGAATGGGGCTGAAGAGGGATGGCAGTATGATAGCTGGATTCACGCGTCAGGAAGAATGGGAGGCTATCGGGTACGAAGTCGATGGCAATTTCACAGCGAGTGGAAACAAGATTACCCTCATGCGCCCGGATGAAAACTCCCCAAATCCAGTGCCGGCCCTATGGGAGTCAGAGGTGATCGAGTTCAAGCGATTCGATTCGCGCCAGGAAGAACTCGATGAAGTAGCACGCATGGTCCGTCACAACATTGAACACGACGGGCTCGATCCAAGCCGTGACATCCTGATCATTGCGGTTGGCGAAAATTCCTGGCAGCTTCGGAAGAAAATGGCAGACACCCTGCCGCAACATGGGATAGATAGCTATACGCCACAGGCGCTGGAGCTCAATGTATCCAACCCAAGATACCCGAATACCGACCCGAACTGCTTCTGGAAAGAGGGCGGCGTGACCGTTGCTGGTATCCACCGCGCTAAAGGCAATGAAGCCGCCGTTGTTTACATCATCGGTGTCGATCAGGTCGCCCGGGAGGAAGCCAACCCGCGAATGCGCAACCAGCTATTCGTCGCCCTCACACGGTCGAAAGGATGGGTCTACCTGAGTGGTACTGGAAAGTACGACATGTATGATGAGATCGAGAAAGTCATCGAGGCCGGGACCATCATTGAGTTTTTCTTTTCCAGACCCTCGCGGGACATGGGCGACGAATCTTAGTCGGCGGGACCCGCGCCTTCAGCGCTACTCCTAACCCGCAGTGTGCCTTACGAGCGTGAGCACGCCAGCCTGAGGATTGACCTGAGCGCAGGAGCCACCAACACGCCAAAGACTGCTTGTGAGGCACAGCCGGAGACGCCCAGACCGTTGCTACCAATACATTGCTGTTGCAACAAACGTCATTGCAACAGACAACCAATTCGAGCGGTAGATTCTGCGGAAAAAGGTAAAGAAGGGCTGCGAGTCGTCGACAAATGTTATCGTAAGTCAGCAGGAAACAGTAGTATTATTGCAAAATCAGCATCCCTGCTTTGTGTCGGCGGTAATCGCCTTGGAAGTGTGCACCTTGGACAAGTTTACTGACCCTTTGACAGTTCTCCCTACTGTACCTCATTCAGCCATTTAAGCGTGCATGGAACAGAATAAAATTAGAAGGTCCGCCCGACGGTGGCGGGAGATTGAAGAAGCCTACGAGAATGGCGAGATCGTGGAAGGTACGATCATTCGTCGCATCAAGGGCGGCATGATTGTCGACCTGATCGATGGCCTCGAAGCCTTCCTGCCCGATTCACAGATTGATGTCCGCCCCATTCGGGACTTCGATGCGTATCTCGAGAAGCGGATGGAGTTTGAGATCGTCAGGATCAACCCCTCCAACAAGAACGTCGTCATCTCGCACACGGCGCTGATCAAGAAAGAACTGGAAGCCCAGCGCAACAAGATTCTGTCGTCCATGGAAGTGGGGCAGGTGCTCGAAGGAACCGTCAAAAACATCGTCGACTTCGGGGTCTTTATCGACCTGGGCGGCGTGGACGGACTCCTGCACATCACCGACCTCTCCTGGGGGCGCGTGTCCCACCCGTCCGAGCTTGTGGAGCTGGATGAGAAGATTAAGGTGGTGGTGCTCGACTATGACAAGGAGCGCCAGCGTATTTCCCTTGGTCTGAAGCAGCTGCAGCCGCATCCGTGGGAGAACATCGACGCGAAGTTTGAAGAAAGCGACACCGTCGAAGGAAAGGTGGTCTCAATTACCGATTACGGCGCCTTTGTGGAGCTGGAGAAGGGCATCGAAGGGCTGGTCCATACCTCAGAAATGGACTGGACGGATCGTATCCGCCATCCCAGAAAGAAGGTATCGCTTGGCCAGCTGGTCAATGTTAAGATCCTAAACATCGACCACGATGGGAAGGAAATCTCACTCAGCATGGAGCAGCTCGAGAACAACCCGTGGGTAGGTCTTGCCGACCGCTACCCCCCGGGCACCGTTCTGCGAGGTACGGTCCGCAACATCACCAACTTTGGTGTTTTTGTGCAGATCGAGCCGGGCATCGACGGCCTCGTTCACATCAGCGATCTCTCCTATGTAAAGAAAATTGGCCATCCCAGCGAAGTGACCCAGAAAGGGCAGGAGATGGACGTTGTAATTCTGAAGATAGACGAAGATAGCGAGCGTCTATCGCTTGGCCATAAACAGTTGTCTCCTAACCCGTGGAAGAAAATTGCTGAGGCCTTTGCCAAGGACACGAGCCACCGGGGGAGCGTGTCCCGCGTCGAAGAGAAAGGCGTTGTCGTCGAGCTCCCGATGGGCGTTGAGGCCTTTATCTCAAGCGATGAGCTCATGCAAGCACCCGAGGCCTTACACTCGTATTACCGGGAACGCCAAGAGCTGGACTTGCGCGTGAGCGGCATAGACCCAGAAGCTGAAGAACTCGTGCTTAAGGAAATCGGAAGTCGCAGCATCGAGCAACGCCCGTATAAAGCAGACCGACAAGAGGAGAACGGCGATATGGAGGACTCGAACGGCGCAGGCAGCTCTGTAGACCAAACTTCACCTCAACAGGAGCAGCCACCGACTGGTCCTGCAGAGAATCCCATCCATTGCAACATTCAGGGTCAGCCACAAGAAGAAGTAGCAGTTGATGCCATAGGCGCACAGAGGTGTACGTGTGGTTCAACGGAAATAGGACGTACTGGACGTACGGGGAACGGCCGCAAGTGCCGGGAATGTCTCCGAACGTGGTATATCAGCCACTGCTGGAACTGCCACGAAACTGTAGACAGCCGATCCGAAGATACCAACCGCTGTGCGATGTGCGGGTGGTATGCCTGCCCAGCCTGTGGCGAATGCAGGGAGCAGTGTGAACAGTCCGACGATACATCACAGCAGTACAAACCGGGCCATGGACCGGTTATCTTGGATAGCCTCTTAGAGGATATCAAAAAGCGAAACAGAACACCGGCCAATGTAGGCACAGGCGTTGAAGGGAACGGTCATTCTTCTGATGACCAAGCCAATGCAGTCGCAGTTAAGGACCTTTGGCAAAAGCTTCAGTCCGCACATGACGCAGGTACGTCCGTCCCGGGGCGCATTGGGGATCGGCAGCCTAATGGAATTGGCGTCAAGCTCTTCGATCAAATTCGGGCACTGATTCCTACCGATGAGGTCCAAAACAAAGTGCGCTGGAATCTCGAAACGTATCGAGATATGGAGGCTGAGTTTAAGATTACGCGATGTGACCCATTCAGCCGCACGGTGGTCGTCGTACCCACCCGACCGTTGAGCGAGGCTAACACAATGGATGGCGTGTCCACTAACTTCGCGCATGTATGCCTCACAACCACTGGAGCTCGGCAAATCATCCAGGTCCTTGACAAGAATGCCGGCGTGCCGGACGATGATAGGCGGTGTCGCGACCGGGCAGGGAGTCTCCTGCAGCGGCATGTGTTGGAAGCAGATGCACTTTTTATATCTCGAATGGAGGATGATGACCGCGATTCGGGCATGTCGATGATCGGGCTACGCATTGAAAGTGGAGAAAAATCCGTTGACCTTATACTAACGCCAAAGCAGGACTGCCTGTTGGTAATTGGTGCCCGGAGTATACGCGAGCGGCAGCGAATATACGAAAAAGAGGTAGATCTTAACATCTTCGTAGAGTCGAGCAACTTCCCTCCCATTTCGCCTGCCCTGTGGGACGAAGTTCAGACGCTCGAAACCAAAGAGGAACGGGCGGAAGAAGTAGATAAGCGACTCAAGCAGTGGTCCACCTACCTGGAGGTTCAGAAGCGTGAGGCAGAAAAACAGCAGTTTACGTTTGCGTATCAGAACGTTCGGCACACGGAGCGGACAGGTCGGATTAGGCTGGAGCTTCGGGATCGCCCCACTCCCAGTGATCGAGGCAAACTTGAAAGAGCAAGTAGAAATTGGGTTGGCATTAAAGGCCAGGACAGCCGAGACGTACGGCGTGCAGTGGCAACCGGGGAGGTCAAAAAATATGTCCCCAGCAAAAACTATTTAGTCGTCGATTTAGATGACGACGATACCGATCGCGTAAACGCGGGTCGTCTCACCCTTCCCCCTCAGGGCTTTGTAGAGCACAGGGCTGCAGGATCTCTGAGCATGATTCAACGCCAACAACAGGCCATCGAGACCCTAAAGCTTACAGGGGGCGAGATGGAGAAACTGGATCTATTTTTATTTGGCAGTGACGAAGAAATCGACCCACCTGTGTTCGGCCCTGTCAAACCACTGTCTGCATCGGAATGTCTCGACCCGGAGCATACAAATGAAGAGCAGCGTCTTGCTGTAGCAAACGCCCTGGCCTGTCCGGACATGTTTTTTATGCAGGGTCCTCCTGGTACTGGAAAAACAACCTTCATTGCCGAGCTTTGCTATCAACTTGCTCGTCGAGGGAAACGTGCGCTTGTAGCGTCTCAGGCCAACTTGGCTGTAGACAACGCTTTAAGTCGCCTCCAGGCCAGCCGGGACATTTTGGCAGTGCGTGTTGCGCGCGAAGACAAAGTAGAGGAAGAAGGGAAACCCTTCATCGGGAATAACGCGGTAAGAACGTGGTTGAACGGAGTCACAATTCACTCGCAGCAACGAATAAAGCTACTCAGCGACAAAGTTGACGCCCTCACGCTTGCCAGTGCGGAACGAACTGTATTGGAGGAATGGGCGCATGAAGCAGATGCCATCCACACATCACTCGACCTTGAGCAAACTAAACTGGACCGCTACACGGCTGAGGTCGATACGCTTCAGAAGGAACGTGTGGAGGCGCTTCGGCAAGCTGATTCACTGAATGAGCTTGCCGATGCCATTCGCACTGGTGTACTACTGAGAGATGCCCATACTCATGGCACCACCGACCACCGCGAAAAACTACGCGAAACGTGGAACGACAGCAAGTCGAGCTCAGGGGACTTCTGGCATAAGGGCATCGAGAGCACCCAGCGGTTTGTTGGTCTCGCAACTACAGACCCATGGAAGATCAGCTCGAAGTTAAGCAGCTTGCAGGAGAAATTAGAGAACGGAGGAGAATACAGCCGGTTGGCTCAGCAGACCCGGGAAAGTTTGCATGAGACAGCCCCGCTACGCGACAAAGTGAAGCAAACGAAAGCGGCACTCAAGGAAGCCAGAAAGCACGTGCACGCGGCTCAGAAGAAAATACAGTATTGCCAAAAATACCAGGAGTTGCTTGATGGGAGAGCCGGTCGCGTTCTGGACCCAGAGCTGATTGATCAGCAGCATTTACCTATCTGGCATGGAAGTGCAGCGCGTGCCTCAGAGGCCAGATCGCTCTTAGCAGGTTCAGTGGAGCATCCCGGAGTCGAGCCAGATCGCCCCTTACGCGTACTTATTCGCGACTGGCGAGAAGCCGAAACGGCCGGACGAGGCAAGGACGCAGAACACCTCCTACAGCAACTGCACTTTGCCTGGAAAAACGCCCGGGAGAAAACGAGGACACCTCTTCTCGGATGGTTCTATACCCATTTTTGGTTTGATGGGCGTCGCGAGCAATTTAAAGAAGCCATCTACAAGGTCGAGGATCATATTAGCGGAACGGCCCCCTCGGACCTCGGCGATAAAATCCGGAGGGAGATCAGACATTTCGAGGAGAAAATTCGCCAATCGAAGAAGGAGGCAGAAGATGCGAAAGCTCAATATGGCGCCAATAGCCTTGAGTTGGGAAATGAGCTTGGGGAGCTGACGTACGAAGCGGGGGTCGTAAGCGACCGGCTGAAGAGTCAGTATGGGCCATTGCTACGCGATGCGGATTCCCAGGGGGAAAGAGCCATAGAGCAGTTTTTATCACTATCCAGGACCATTGCTGAACTTCCCGAGCGTGTCGAAAAGTGGCGACGGGAGGCTCAACAGGCGAAGAGCGATTTAGAGCATACGCTTGAGGGTTTGGAGAAGCGCTTGGCTCACGAGGCACTGCTAAAACGCGAGGCTGCCGCCGAGATACTGGAGCGGATTCAGCGACGCGAAAAGACCGCCTCATCGGTTGAAGAGCGTATCCAAGCCCTTGGACAGCGGCACAAAGCAGCACGTGGAATTTGGGAGCAGGTCTGTAGCAAGGATCCAGACATCGCAGAAGACTTTGCAGCCGCGAGCCCTTCGGTAGAATGGTTAGCACAATACATCAGCGTCTTGGACGATGTCGATGTTGACCGTCTCAAGAGGGTAAAACGCATCGTCAAAGACTGGAATCGGGTTATTCTTGAAGGCGATGGGAAGATCGGTCGAGAACTCAAGAACAGATTTTTCCGAAATGCTAATGTTGTTGGCGTAACCTGTGCACGTGCGGGCAAGAAAAACTTCCGGAGTGAATACGGAACATTTGATGTGGTCATTGTAGATGAGGTCTCAAAAGCCACACCGACCGAACTGCTTATGCCCACTATTCTGGGATCTAAAGTTGCCCTTGTAGGAGACCATCGGCAACTGGCTCCGATCTTTGGGCAAGAGGGTAGCTTTGAGGAGGCCGCGGAAAAGCTTGGAATCCATGAGAAGGAGCTTAAGAAGAATCTGGGCCGCAGCCTCTTTAAGGAGCGATTCGAGTACTTTTCAGCGAACGAACAAAGCGGGCCTGAAAGAACATCTAACGGAGAGCTGGCCGGGCGCCGGACGGTGATGCTGACCAAGCAGTACCGGATGCACTCACAAATTATGCAGGGAATCAATCAGTTTTACGACGAGAAGCTCGAGCTCGGGCACGTCCTTGTCAACGGCAACTTCCGACCTCTCAATGAAGTGCGGCAGCATCAACTCGAGATTACTCCCTGGGTTAGTTCAAATGATCATCTGGTGTGGGTTGATACACCGATTGGAGGAGACTGGGGGCACACGCAGGATGGACCGACCCGCTACAACGACAAGGAGATGGATACGACGCTCCACATGCTGAAGTCATTGGCCAGCTTCTTTCAGCAAGAAAAGCGTGAACCCTTGAGTGTGGGCATCACGTCCGTATATGCTGCACAAGTTAGGCGGCTACGGCAGAGAATGAGTCAGCTAGACTTGCCGCCAGAGATGAGAAAGGGAATCCGCGTGAGTACAGTCGATCGCTTCCAGGGAATGGAGCGCGATATCATGTTCTTAAACCTCGTGCTGAACCGTCGTAACCTACCTCCTTCCAGGTGGCTACGGACCCCTGAACGCATAAACGTCGCGATGAGCAGAGCTCGACACCTGTTGGTAATCGTGGGCAGTAAACATAACTATGTAGAGGTTGCGGGTACGTCACCTGCCTACGCCCGCTTCTTTGACGTTGCCCTCAAGTATGGCCATCGTGTGCGCGCAAACCACATCATTTCCTAAAATGACCTGGAATAAGATAGATATAACCAGCGACCATCGTGAAGCGATAGGTAGCTACAACGTCGTCGGTGTAATGAAAGGGGTTGTCCCGTGGGTTCGTGAAGAGGCCACCATTTACTATACCGAGGAGCGCCCTTTCGATGTGCTCGAACAGTTCGTGGTTCGATGTATCGTGGAGCTTGCGCCCATTACAAACCCGGCGCAGATTGCGAACGTGCTTGGACTGGGAAAGCAGACGTTCATCGCCCCGATAATGAACGAGCTCGCTCGCATGAAATTAACTAAAGAGGATGAGGCGGGTATTCGCCCATCCATGGCACTGAAGGAAGCCTTCGAAAAGGGGGTCTGGGTCGAACAACACATGCGTAAAATTTCGAACGTATGTAATCCTTTTTCGGGGGAGCGCTTCTCTGGTCAATCAAAGGTGTCTGAGCAGAATACAAATTTACACTTGGCTGATCTACCAAAATCGAAGTTGGGAAAAGAAAGCCTGGCTTCCTGGGCCAGTAGCGATGATGGCCCGCTGCGAGACGCTAAGATAAGCAAAATAGAGCTCCAGCCATACAGGGTTGTGGGAAAAGAGTACCATTCGATTATCTTTGAAGACCATCTAAGTAGTTCATGGGGGTGGGAGCCGTACGATCCAGAAAAGGAGGAAATAAGCGTAACCATGCGCTCAGCTCTTGAGCGGCAGGGAGCAACGCCCGCCGCTAAGCGGCTATTAGAAAGGGAGGGCTATACTGTTCTCGCGCCTACTCGGAACGGAAACTCGGGTAGAGTAGATTTTGATGCGCTCTCCAAGCGTACTATCGGGGAGACTGAGTATATCCACCGGTACAGTACGGTTGAAGCAGCAGAACGGATTAATGAAATGATCGCTGACGCTACCGACGAAATCCTGATTTCATTTCCATGGATAAAGGGTCCAGCACTAACACTTCAATTATTGAAAGCTCTTGAAGCTGCTCTAAAGAAGGGGGCTTTTCTATATATTGGATACGGAATCAGTAAGAGTGAAACAGAGGAAGATAGCCACTCTGACGCTATCGAAAAATTACAAGCCTTGTCTCAGGTCCACAAGGGTGAAGTTCGTGTTCTCTGGACTGGAGAGTCGCATGTAAAGGAAATCGTGGTGGATCGATCTCACTATATGGGCGGCAGTTTTAACCGGCTGTCGTTTCGGGGAGACGCCAGTCGATCAACCGGGAATGTGCGACGGGAGAGCATGATTCACACGAACAATCCTGAGGTGGTTGAGAGTTGTATTCAGGAGTTCGTGCCTATTCTCAGAGAGGCTTTATATCAAAAAGTAAAGGACGAGCCCCTCAGGTCCTATGCGGAGTGGCGCACGGCTTGGCGGCCGCTATTTCGCTTAGGCGGGGATTACAACCACGTGGAAGCGGCTCTTTCCATGCTTCCGAATACCGGAAAGAAGAAGGTGACTGCCGTTGAAGAGCTTTTCAACCAGTTTCGCGATGGTCCAGGAGTGAGTAGTGAGCGGTCAGTAGCTGCCGTGCTGGATTCCTTCGCGTTAGATACAGAACCCCATGAACGAGACGATCCGATTGCGGAGAATCTGAGAAATGCGGTTGACCAGTTCTGCAACGATAGAGGAATTGAGAAGCCGGAATATAGCTGAGCACTGTGTTTCCCACACCGTCTAATGTTTATGGATTGATACTACGCAGACCCCACGTGTAGAATCGCCTCCATCCTATTTATTCGGCGATCGGGCGACTGGAATGTATATGCATCAGGGCGCAGTAATCAGCCAAGCGGCCACGTTTCCTCGCCTTTAGTGAACGCGTTGACTATTTCTGTGGCTTCCACAACAAGCCGCGGCACTCTCAGGGTCGTCTTACCTACGGCGCTGCCCGGCATGACAAAAAATCAACCTCGTATGATTGCGTGCAGGGTAAGCGACACTACGTGACCGGGGGCGATTCCACCACCTGCGTCACGCCCGGGACGGACGTGGCGAGCACGGAGCGGGAGGGCAAACAGGAAACGATTGCGCTCCCTCCCTCCTACCTCCGCGTCCTTGCGGGAGCGCTCGCTGAAGTTGCCGAAGGACGCAGTGTGGCCCTCGAGCCGGAAAACCGCGAGCTGACCACAAGCGAGGCCGCCGACTTCTTAAGCGGATCACGCCCCTACCTCAGCCGGCTTCTGAAAGAGCGCAAGATCCCGCACCGGAAAGTGGGCACCCACCGCCGCGTGCAGCTCCGGGACCTCCGCGCATATCGGTAGAAGATGCGCGTCGAGGCGGAGGACGCCCTGCAAGAGCTGACCGATCAGGCGCAAGAGCTCGGGATTGGGTACGAACAATAACGGCGTAATTCCCACGGCCGCCTGGTAGACAAAATCAGTGTTTTCGTGAAGATGGGTATTTTATCGAGCACGAAAATCGCCATGTTCACGAAAACTCAATCCGAGCTATCAGTCGCGACGACGCCGTGCTAAATGCCTCACGCACCCCGCCTCTTCGCTGGAGTAAAGAGGCGCCACCAGTAATCGCCCTTTACTGCCTCCACGTGCACCGGGCGCCATCCTAACCAGAAGAAAGGGCACAATCTTTGGCCGGGCTTCGTACGCTTGCTATTACTATCTATAACGAGCCTGTTCTCGTAAGCCGATGGATCCGCTTACCGTCCAACTGGAATTACCACGGGACCTACTCAGTGCGCTCGATGTGGCTGAAGAGGAACTGGAGCCACGCCTGAAAATGCTCATTGCTCTGGAGCTCTTTCGAGAAGGGCGCATCTCGTCGGGCAAGGCGGCCGAGCTGCTGGGACAGTCGAAGGAGGCCTTCGTCGGTTTGCTCGGGCGGCATGACATTCCCTACTTTACCGAGATGCCTGGCGAGGTCACCAGGCAGGTAACGGCCGTAGAACGGAAGCTTAACGCGGCTGCCTCCTCATGATCGTTGTGAGCAACGCGGGCCCGCTGATTGCGCTCGCACGTATTGAACGGCTCGTGGTACGCTCTACCGTCACATCGTGCAAGAGGGTGGCGAGGGATAGGAAAACCGAAGAACGGGTCGTCCTGATTACACAGTCAGCCCTCGAAAGCGCGGCACCGTTCACTTATGTTACGCAGCACGTCTATCGTACGAAGTAAGCCCCCGGCGTTGGAAGGAGCTCCCGCTGTAGTCCGAAGCCCAAGCCGTCAACAGCCTCCATTGCACCCGTCAGAAAATCGGCCGTTTCACGAAAAGGCTGGCTCATGATGACAGCGGGGTATTGAACCATCACTTGGCCCTGTCGCAGGGCCCGGAGGAACCCCCCGTGCGTTTCACTTATTACACTTATATCAATTGGTGACAATACATCCAGTACATCACATGAGCGCGCCAACCAACGTCTTGGATCCGCAGGACCTCACCGAGGCCCAGCGGTCGCACTTGCGCAAGCATCTATCACAGGTCCTAAAACTGGCCGAGTCTGGTCGTGGCTTCCTGCATCTGGAGCGGGAGGGCGAACAGGAAACGATCGCGCTACCTCCCTCCTACCTCCGCGTTCTTGCCGGAGCACTCGCTGAAGTTGCCGAGGGGCGCAGGGTAGCCGTTGAGCCGGAAAACCGCGAGTTGACCACAAGCGAGGCCGCCGACTTCCTAAACGTATCACGCCCCTACCTCAGCCGGCTTCTGAAAGAGCGTAAGATCCCGCACCGGAAAGTGGGCACCCACCGCCGCGTGCAGCTGCGGGACCTCCGCGCATATCGGTAGAAGATGCGCGTGGAAGCGGAAGACGCCCTGCAAAAGCTGGCCGATCAGGCGCAAGAGCTCGGGATTGGGTACGGACAATAGCCTCTTTGCATGCCTCGGCCGGTCTGCGTTTACGATGCTAATGTGCTGTATCCCGCCCAGTTGCGCGATCTGCTGATGCGGCTTGCCGTGCATGGAATCGTTCGTGCCCACTGGTCTAAGAAGATCCACGAGGAATGGACCCGAAACGTCCTCGCAAACCACCCCGACTTACAGCGGAGTGATGTTCGCCGCACCCGGCAGCTCATGGACCGTGCGCTGCCGGATGCCTGTGTAGAGGGATACGAGCGCCGCGTCGCCAACCTCGCATTGCCTGATCCTGATGATCGTCATGTACTTGCCGCGGCACTTGAGATAGAGGCCACCTGTATCGTGACGTTCAATCTGAGGGATTTCCCTGACGAGAGACTTCAGCCCTACGGTATCGAAGCGCTGCATCCTGACGCGTTAATGCTGCGGCTTCTGGGCAAGTCGGAGGACGCAGTAATTGACGTGATGCGCAGCCATCGCATGTCCCTTCGCAATCCACGTGTGCCCGTTGACTTCTACCTTCAAATGCTGCAGCGAGTCGGTCTTAGCAGAAGCGTTGAGGTGGTCGACCAGCTTAGCGCCGAGTTATAGGTGAATGAGAGGGGATTGAGGCCGCGATCTGATCCTCGGTGCTGAAGCATTCGCGTAATGCGTGCGCCAGCCATCTCACAATCATACCTTGGCATTTTCGTGAACCGCCGGGGGTTCTCTTGCAAGAAAACGGGGCGTTTCATGAATATGCCTCCGAAAGGTACGCCGGGTAGCCGCCCTCCTGTGCGATATCCCCGTGCAATACCGGTCGTTCGGGACGCCCCACGTATCCGCCATTGATCGTCGCTGAAGCCTGGCATGCTTCGATTTGAAGAACGGTATCCGAATTCTATACGCCCCCGCGCAGACGACCGGGCTACACTTGTATCACCCGCCGCCGATGCCTACCATGTAGCCTACCTGCCTGCAATGGGTAGCGCCGCCGATCCGTCTTGAATGTGTCTCTATGCTTCCTTCCGTTCTCGTCTCGCAGTTGCAGCAGGGGGTAGAGGATTTTCTGCGCACCACCTTTCCGTCTACCACGCCGCATTTCCATGGGATGATGGATCGGTTCTTTGCACGTGACGGATCGGTGTTCAAAGGGCCCTACGCGAAGGTCCAGCTCCCCTTTATCCACAGTGGCGATGGGCCGGACTACTTTCCCGAGGTGCCCCTCAAGTTTCCGCCGTATGCCCATCAGGCCAAAGCCTTCCAGCGGCTTAGCGGCGCGGAGAAGCAGTCCACCCTCGTGGCCACGGGGACAGGGTCGGGTAAGACGGAGGCCTTCCTGTGGCCGATTCTCGACCACGTGCGGCAGGTGAAGGCATCGCCGGGTATCAAGGCCATTCTGATCTACCCCATGAACGCGCTGGCTGGCGACCAGGCTGAGCGCATCGCGAAGGCCATTCATGCCATCGAGGCGCTGCAGGGCGTACGTGCCGGACTGTACGTCGGCGACACGCCCCGGGACGCCGCCATGACGATGGGCGAAGACCATGTCATCACGAACCGGGAGTCGATGCGTCTCGACCCGCCTGATATCCTGATGACGAATTACAAGATGCTGGACTATCTCCTGACGCGCCCCGCCGACCGGCCGCTCTGGGAGCAGAACGGCCCCGATACGCTCCAGTTTTTGGTGGTCGATGAGCTGCACACGTTTGATGGCGCACAGGGAACGGACCTGGCCTGCCTCATCCGCCGCCTAAAGGATCGGCTGGGGACGCCCGAAGGCTCGCTCTGCTGCATTGGCACCTCGGCCACCCTGGGCGGACCGGATGATTTCGTGAAGCTGCGAGCATACGCTGAAGAGGTGTTTAACGAGCCGTTTTCGGAAGGCGCTGTTGTGGGTGAAGAGCGCCAGGACATAGGCGCGTTCCTTCGCCCCGTTGAGCACCGGCGCCTCCCCGATCAGGGGGAGCTGGCTCACCTCCGCCCCGACCACTACCCGACTCCGGAGCGGTATATCGCGTCACAGCTTCCACTCTGGTTCGAGGACACGCAGCTTGACATCCGTTCGGAGGAAGGGCAAATAGCGCTGGGCAGCCTTCTGCGCGGTCATGTGATGTTGCACAGGATGCTTGACGTCACGGATGGGAGTGCGCAACCCGTCAGCGAACTGTTGGACAAGCTCTCGCCCCGTCTGCCCGGACTGGCAAAGCATACACCTGCGAATCAGCGGCTCATCCTCGACAGCTTCCTGGCCCTCCTCTCCTGGGCGCGCTCCTCCGTCGCGATACGGGGTGGCGGTGAAGCAACCACGCCGTTTCTGTACGTGCGCGAGCAGCTGTGGCTGCGCGAGCTGCGCCGCATGGTTGCCAGCGTAGGCGATGAACCCGATCTTGTCTTTTCTGATGACCTCAGCGAGAAGCAAAGCCAGGAACACCTGCCCATTGTTCGGTGCCTGGAGTGTGGAGGCATGGGCTGGGTCGGCATTCGCCACCATAACGAGCAGCGGTTCCGGCCGGGCCTGAAGGAGCTCTATCGGGCCTACTTCAATAGCGACCCGAGCTTCTCCTTCGCCTTTCCGGTATCAGCGGATGAAACCGTTGAAGCAGATGGCTGGAGGCACCAGCTCTGCGGATACGACCTGCACATCAGCGACCAGGACGTGGCGTCCTGCGAAAGCTGCGGACGGGACGATCGTCTGGTGCCGGTATTTGTACCAAACAACCGCAAGACGACAAAGCAAAACCGGCAGGTGGGCACCACCAACTGCCCGCACTGCAGCGCGCCCAGCAGCCTCGCCATCGTAGGCTCGCGCGCAGCCAGCCTCACGAGCGTGCTGATATCGCAGCTGTTTGCGTCAGGCCAGAACGACGATAAGCGGTTGCTCACATTTTCGGACTCGGTGCAGGATGCGGCCCACCGTGCTGGGTTCTTTGGCGCGCGCACCTTTGGCTTCAATCTCCGAAGTGCCATCCAGCAGTATGTAGAGCACCATCTGGCGACGCATGAGGAGCCGTTGCGCCTTGACGCGGTGGCAGAGCGGCTCTCGGACCACTACATCGACAAGATGGGGCCTGAGACGTTTGTCGCCACCTTTATCGCGCCAGACATGCAGTGGTTTACCTCGTATGAACGACTGCGGGAAAAAGGTGAACTCGACCCCGGCTCTACCCTTCTGGCGGATGTCAGGAGGCGCCTGAGCTGGGAGGTCTGGAGTGCCTACGGCTTTCGCGCGCGCATCGGGCGCACCCTGGAGAAAACCAGCTCCTCGGTCGCCACCCTCCGGGCAGGCCGGTTAGCCCGTGCCGTTGACGAGCTAACGCCCAGGCTGCAAAACGAAGTCGGCGACCTGCGCCAGATAACCGACGAGGACGTCGCTGTTTTTGTCCGCGGTCTTGTTGCCCACCTCAAGAATCAGGGAGGGATCTTCCACCCGGAGCTGCAGAAGTATATCGCCCAGGGGGGCAATGCGTACGTCATAAGCGGCAAGCACAAGCCGTACATGCCGTACTTTAGCCAGCGCATGCGGCTTCCGGCGTTTTTCTCTAAGCGCGGAAGCAACCGCTTCGACCCGGTGCTGGCCGCTCAGTCGAGCACCGGGCAGAGTTGGCTGCAGGCCTGGGCCATCAAGTGCTTCGGAGCGTACGACACGATGTTGGAGAGCGTCATGGGCCAGCTGTATGACGCTACACTTCCGACGCTCGTCTCGTGCGAGCTCCTGGGCAAGCGGGACGGCCGCAACGACACCGTCTGGGGCGTAGAGCCGGCCGCGCTACACATCTCGGCCGACGTGGCGCAGGTACGGTGTAACCGCTGTGGTCACAACGCGTCCGTGGCGGCAACAGCAAAACAAACGTGGAAAGGGGCGCCCTGCCTGCGCTATAAATGTACCGGGCGGTATGGCGAACAGGATATGGCGAGCAATTATTACCGTCAGCTATACCGGAAGGGCGATATTGAGCGCATTGTGGCGCGGGAGCATACCGGGCTTCTCGGACGGGAGAAACGGGAGGCGCTGGAAAAAGCATTCAAGGATCGCAGCCAGCCGTGGGAGCCCAACCTCATCTCCTGCACCCCGACCCTCGAAATGGGCGTCAACATCGGCGCCCTCTCGACGGTCATTCTCTGCTCCGTCCCGCCCAGCTCCTCAAACTTCGTCCAGCGCATCGGCCGCGGCGGGCGGCAGTCCGGAAACGCCGTCGACGTGACCGTTGCGAACGGACAGCCCCACGACCTCTACTTCTTCGAGGATCCGCGGGCCATGATTGCGGGCGCCATCGACCCACCCGGCGTGTTTCTGGGCGCCGTTGCTGTGCTTTTTCGGCAGTTTGTGGCCTACTGCTTCGACCGATGGGTGGCCTCCGGCGTGCCGCGGGAGGCTGTGCCCGGCAAACTAAAAGACGTTCTCCGCACCGTGGATGACCCGGCCACCTTCCCGGGTCCGCTGCTCAAGTTCATCGACGACCGCAAACAGGCGCTCTTTGACGACTTTGTTGGCCTGTTTGGCGATGCCATTAGCGACCAGCGGGTTCAGGCCCTGTCGGATGAGGTGGCCAAAGACGGCGGCGTGCGGTACCGGATAGTAAACGGGCTGCAGGGAATTAAACGCCGGCGGGACGACCTCCATCA
>LFFM01000395.1_pt1 | contig 30097 bp, 48 predicted proteins | sample 643131 | NCBI WGS metagenome assembly LFFM01 (sample SAMN03777445, study PRJNA286221) | soda lake metagenome | biome: soda lake; feature: Kulunda steppe; material: water; isolation source: sample Tc-Br brine of Tanatar trona crystallizer | place: Russia: Kulunda steppe | collected 2011-07
GAAGGTGGACGTTTGAAAACGCGATGTGGGAGGGAAATTTCTAAAGACACAGCGTTTATGGGAGAAACACAACGCAACAACCTTCCAACAAACATTTGCCGAACGTGCAAACAATCACTACACGCGGACACTGAGTGACGGGGATTAACTGAAAACGTCGCATGATTTTGAATTTTGGAGAACAATGTTCTCCGTGAGATAAAATGCAATTAAATCACAACGCAATTGATGAAATCTATCGTGCAGCAATCGGAATAGAAGAAAGTTTCGAACACGATTTCTTTGAAATCATTGAAGCTTACCACGAATATGATTATACAGATGAATCGGATTTACCTCAATACCGGATATATATAAAAATTAAAGATACTGCAACGTACTCAGAAAATACATATACTTATCCCATCGTTGAACTTGCCAAGGAATACAATCTATTTTTCTTCGACACCGTGACTAATTGGAGAGAAGAAACAGTAACTCTCCGTTTTGGTCACGACGGGTAAAATATGTTATATTTTATGTTAATTTTGTGGGTGCATGAAGCACCTACGGTGAAATAAATATGACAGAAACATACTACGACAAAACACGATACCCGTGGAGCATGAATACATTCGGTGAAATGTTTCTAGTCCTTATCACGGTGGGCTTGTATGCACCCATCTTGATATATGCAAAGATGAACCACAGTCACCGACTCACAGAAAATAGACTAACGATTGAAAGAGGCGTGATTACAACAACCGAGAAAAGTTGGGATGTTGAAGAGATTGAAGGAGTGGAAGTATTCGAACGGCTCTTAGATCCTCTATTCAATTTCGGTTCGGTGACTATACAAGTACGGGGCAACGAACATACTATTCACGATGTCAAGTACCCCCACGAATTGAAAGAAAAGATTAACGAAGTCCGGGGGTAATCAATCCCCGTATATTTTCTGCGGAAAATCCGCAGATGTCCAACAATGACTGATGACAACCTAGACTTCGAGCAAGAACACGTACTGGAGCGACTTGAACAGATTCAAGAAGATATAAGAGCAGTTCAGTCACATCCTATGGTCGATGATTTCGCCGCTGATGATGCTCTTGACATGGCGCGGAGTTATATCGATGAAGCCAAGGTAGATGTTCGACACGCGGGCGAAGAAGAGTAGGGGATAGATTTATAACCTCGCATGATTATCCATTTTCTGTGGTTTGACCACAAGATACAATGACAAAGAAAGACAATAGCAATGTCAATGTCGAAGGTACACTAGACATGACAGAGAAATGGAAAAGCATTGGCGATAAGACCGGGGAGACTGTTAATGCCGTTAGTAATGAACAAAACGGAGAAGATAAAATTTCCTTCTGGCCGGAAGAAATCGAAGACCCAAGTGAAATGACGGAACTTCAAGCAGAAACAGTACGGCGAGCGGTGATGAACCCCTCTCTCGACAGCAATGGCATTGGAGATAAAATTGGCAAGAAGGGGGGATATGTCCGTGCAACTCTCCGGAGATGCTGTCCCGAATGGTATGAAGAAGTATTCAAAAATACAAGGGGGGAGAATAAAAATGAAGTAAATCCCTTCCTTGAAACAGCAGCACGTAAATGTGGAAAATGCGGAGAGCAAATAATATTCCATGAGCGATTAGATGGGAAGACATTACTCCGATGTAAATGCTATGCGATTCCCGTGAAAACACTTGTTCCAACTTATTGGCTCAGGGACTTCAACGAATAGCCGTTGAAAACCGAAACATATTTTTGTGATAGTCTCTCATTCTATCACGCGAAGAAATGAAACACTGTCAAAAATGCAATGAAGAAGATACAATGTATAGAGTTGAGAGTGGGTGGAAATGTGCAAATTGCAAAGAACAGCACACACGTAAGACAGGTTTAATTGATGAACGACCCACGAAACCACACGATGCAGTATGTGGTGAATTGCTGACTGAAACGCCCAACGGGGATGTACGAATTCCCAAAATGATTAAACCAATGTGTAATGATGGAACAGAATGCTCGTTTAATCCAACGACAATGACAGAAGATGAAAATGGAGACTGGATGGCATCATGTGCTACACACGCATGAAGATTAAATGCAAACAGTGCAACGAGGCAATCGAAAACAATAACAGGGAATTCTGTGGTTTGCCATGTCGAGTAAAATGGTACAAGAACCAACAAGGCGAGAAAGTATGAAGAATCCAACGCCCCAATATAACAATGGAGACAGAATTCATATTCTCCGGGGAGGGGTTGACGGAATAATCCAGTGGAGATGGTATGATGAATTCCGGAATTGTTGGATGTACCGTGTCTATCGTGCAGGTGGAGATTGAAGAACGAAGAATTACCGAGAAATCGAACTAGAACAATGAATGTCACTATAATAACATTGTCAGTTGTATTGCTAACGTGGGTAGGTGTATTTTATGTTTTCCACAGAAACACAAATTGGAAGCAGGTTATCAACGAACTGAAAGAGTGGTAAAATGATAGAAAGAACAATGAAACGGATTGGTGTAGCGCCAACATGGATAGGTGGAGCGTTCATTCTCGGTCTTCTCAGTTCAGCATATATGTATTACCTCCGCTCTCCTTCTGTTGTTTCTGCAAGACCAGAACTGAAGGAAATCGATTGGTGGACTGCAATGTTTTCTGGACGCTTTGAAGCGTGGCTCTGGCATCATCATCCCGAGGTAGGTTTTGGAATGACCATGTTCATAGTCGTTGGGGTTTGTGGTATTGGCGGATATCTGTGGATTCGTTGGACGGCATGAGATAGACATTCTTTTATATTTTGGACTGGTTACAGTCCGTTAAACAATGACAAAAAATCAAAATGATGCATGCAGCGACGTTAGTGACCGCGACTGTCTGATGAGTCATGACTGGTGCGACGGTCCAGATGGCGAGACAGTGGACGGGGAACCCTTCGGTGGTCTATGCGGTGACTGCTACATCAAGCGGTCACGCGAGACGGGCACTGAGTAATTAATTTGGATGAATGAAATCAATGGAGAATTCATCGAGAAGTACAATGAAGTGAAAGAATTAGCTGAAGAAGCCTTTCCTAAGCATAGATGGTTAATCGAAACTGTCTCTTGGGATGATGACACTTTCATCATTCAAGCAACCCACAACAGAGGTCAATTGGGACATGGACAATGGAAAGCCTGTATTAAAGTGGGGAGCGAAAAGGCAAGAGCGTCAAGTGAACCTTTCCACAGAGTCAAATACTACGCAGAAATCCAATCTGAAGAATTCGATATAGTGTACCAAAAACACATCAATGAATAACAAGACTTTTATTCTCTTGTGGCAAATGACCACAAGGTGCTAGCAACATGGCAACACTTACACTATACCAGTTGACGTTTGAAGGAGAAATGGGCGAAGGAGGACATTATGATATCCGACAGCAACACGTCGTTGCAGAAAACATGCAGCAGGTTTTCGAAGAGTATGACGAAGACAACCTAAGCCACGTAGAGCGAATGGGTTCATCCATTGACATTCTCGGGTGGGATGGCGAAGCAGAAATCCAGTCGGACATGGCAAACACCGAAGAAGCAGCCGGGGATTAATTAAAAATCCCGCATCATTTTAGACCACCGGGGTCTATTTTGTGAGTGTTCTTCACTCGCGTTCATCCCAATTCATTTCCGCCCGGAGTTTCTTACCTTCGATGAAGCCCGACTCGAAAGCTGTGAATGCTTCTTCGGCTTCTATTCCGTTCTCAAGTGCAGTTCGGATGCCCATTCGGAAGATTTTATGCCACGTCTCTTCTGGCATTTCAGCTTCTTCAACATCTTCGCCCGGAATCATATCTCCGGACGTAGTGGGAACTTCAACTTCTTCCTGAATGTCTTCTTCCATGTCACTCTGTACTACGTCCGAGAATCTGTCTTCGGGTACGTAGTGATGGCGTAGAACCGAGCGGATGAAGGAACCGGAGTAGCCTTCTTCAAGTTGATTGTGGCTCTCTGCTTCTAGTTCATCGATGTTAGCGGGCCAGTGATTGTTGATGACTTCAATGGCTTCACGCTTTCCCCGCGTGCCACCTTCGCGTACCTGTACGAGATAACTTGGGTACGGACTGCCGAAGAATGGGCCTTCGCCAATGTCTTCTTCGTCCTGAATGTCGATTCGGATGTTTTCGTTGCTGGAGTTGTTTTCGGACATTGTGTTCACGCTCCACTTAGACAATAGAACGTGTCCCCCATTGTTATGTCCTGAGTTATCACGAGTAGATAACAACTAAATACATCCGGTTGGTAAGTAACCGGAGTCATAAAGTATGAAAAAGTATTTATACAGGGGCAACTATGGAGTAAATGGCTATGACAGCCAATGACAAGGCAGGTGCGTGCGGTTGCACAGACGAAAAAGTAAAGCAAGACTCGATGATGGTGAACGGTTCGGTGGTCATGTACGAAGTTTGTACGGATTGTTGGAGTGTGCAATAAAATAAATTACAGAGCAGTAGGGGTTCCTTTCTACACCGAAATACATATATTTCTCGGTTGGAAACTATTTTCTACGGGGCAACCCGTTAGGATACAATGAGCAACAACGTACAAATTGGAGCGCAAGAACTTGGAGCAGTAGCAGACTCAGAAGAAGACAATCCAGAAGAATTCATTGGCTTCCTCAAATTCTCAACGACAGGTGAAGCACTTGTCCCGCGAGATTGGTTGGTTGACCAGTGGGAAAAGCATGGGCTACCAGAAGGGATTCTCCCCCGCGAAATGACTAACTGGCAGGCATATCGAAGAACCATCCGTGCCTTGGAAAACGATGGAGACTTGCTATCGTACTCCATCTACAATGACCACTATGGCCGCGAATTCAATTGCCACTTCAACATCGAAAAGAGTGGGAGTGAAGGAAATAATGTCTTCATCGTCTACGCACGCACGTTCCTTCCCGAAGAAATATCGGGTGAAGAGGGTGGAGACTTTAGCGAGCAGCGGATAGGGTACTTCGACTTCTTCCGACCCGAAGATGGCGGGGAGGGATATATGGTTCACGAATCCGAGATAGATGATTCCAATGCTCACTATGAGCCACTGGAAAACCTCTTCAATGTATCCCGCGAAGTCATGCGGACGATGGAAACTCACCACAATCTCAACGACCTGAATTCCATTCTTGAAGATTACCGGGCCTTCGAAACAGAAGCAGTGGAAATCCGGCGTGCTGTGTATTTCATCCCTGCTCACCACGAAGATACGTTGAACGCACTCTCAGATATCTGGATGAAAATGAACCAGTATAAGGAGCGTGGGGAAGAAATGCGAATTGATAAGACGCCCGTAGTCAATATGAAAGAGCAGCGGGAACTGGTAGCTTCGCGTGTGCGGGAGAAGGTACAGGGGATGGTTGGTGAGATTGTTGGTGAAATCGTTAGCGAATTCGAAGAAAACGATGAACAGACTGCTGATGTCGCTGCACGGGAACTGATGAATGAACTAGAGGATTCGCAGGATATTAGTTCCACATATAACCAACTCCTGAACATGAAACTCTCAGTGCAAGAAGTCCTAGAAGAACAGAGAGAAGAGCTATCTGATGAAGCCGATGAAATTATTGAAAACGTTCTCAATCAGCAGACGTTCGATGAAATAAACGCATGAACGAAAACAACAACACCAGACGGTTGCATTTCATCAAAAACAAACCATCTCCCATGTTTCGCTGCCGTCTATTTGGACACAAGCATGAGACGGCTACTGCATATGATAATATTGACGAAATTGACGGGTACGAAGTTAAAATTTGCCGACGTTGCAACACACTCCAAAATCAGTCGTGGGATGGAATAAAAAAAGTCCTCCAAGACGGAGGAAAGGATGCAAGAAGTGAATAAACAATGACAGAGAACAATTAAGAATGGCAGGAAATCAAAGTGATACGTCCAGCAACGGTAATGACCGCTTGGCATTAGGGACGACGTGGGAAACAATCTTCGACCGAGATTGCTTAATCGGCGCGTCGTGGTGTTCTGGACCCGATAATCGAGGGGATAAGACGGAGTTTTTGAATGGGAAATGCGAGGAGTGTTTCCACTATTTCGTTGCGAACATTGAGTGATTGGAGATGACGAAGAAAACCACAGCACTTATATTGCTTGCAACTCCGATTCAATAACGTGAAGCAATGAAACAACCACGAAAACCAGACGGAACGTTCAAAGAGCAAAAGGAAGTCAAATCCGATGATGATATTGAATTCTATCTCACAGAATTCCAATGTCGAGTCATAGGAAATAGACTAGAACGCGCATCAAATCGTTATAAAGAGGTGCATGAAAAAATTAAATGTGACCTCCATCAAGATTGCCATCACTGGGCAATAAAATTTCTCGAAGTAGCAAATACGAGAGAAGAGGGCGATTATAAATATCATACGAACGGGAAGAAAAGACACTTGAAACCTCAAGAATTCATAAAAATTGAACTTACGGATTATGAATGTTGGAACATAGGACTGCGACTATATGAAATTGGTGAATGGTATGAAAATAAAGGACATGAATACATTGCACAAGAAACAAAATGGCTCGCTCGGAAATTCCACGCAGAAAAGAAAAATCAAGAACAATGAGTGCAAAAGTTAACTGTCAAAATTGTAATAGTCACGTAACACACAATCTCGCTCGGGTGTATGGAGATAACAATAATATCCTTCATCGCTGTCCAAATTGTCTGGATAAGCGAGAGGGAGGGATTGAATTATTAAGGAAAGGAGTTGGCGCAGGAAAGGATATAGAGAATATAGAATTGGAACCCGAAGAATAGCGAAAGACTTTTATTTTGGCGAAGGATAGACTTCGCCGGATGCAATAATGAGCAGTTCAGGATACAATACTCAAAACCTTTCAGGAGAAAGTGGGCAGAAAACCGGAGACAATGCTGTTGTAGAATTGGAGGGTGAAATTAAAATTAAAACTTCCCTTGAGAAACTTGAAGATGTTGACCATCCGCTCGTACCAGATGTTAAACAGGATTACATCATGCGAGAAATCAATGGTCAACCAGATCTGAAAGTTCTCGCATATGCAATCAGTGACCCAGACTTCTTCGCAATGCTCGAAGGAGAAGCAGCAACGGGGAAGAATTTCAGCATTGACACGCTCTTTGCTTCTGCAAATTGGCCGAGAATTCGTGTTAATTTTGGGATTAATAGCTCTTATTCAAGTCTCGTCGGACGTTTTGCTCCAACTGATAACACCGATGTTGAAGGAGAAACATTTGACCGTGCAGAAGTGATTGATAAAGTGGCAAGTCGTCTTGCGTCTCAAAATCGAGACGGAAATGAATACGATATTGCTGAAAACGCCATTCCCGAAGCAAGTACCTTCCAATGGATTGATGGTTTGTTGACAAAAGCAGTAAAAAACGGGTGGGCATTCGTTGGCGATGAAATCAATAGTGCGGAACCAGAAGGGATTATGCCACTGAATGGATTGACGGAAGATAAAGACAGTCGTTACCTTTCCATTGAAGAAACCTCGGAAATTATTGAGCCACATCCCAACTTTCGATTCATCGCTACACGGAATCCGATGGGTTATGCAGGTGTTGGCGATATGAATAGTGCATTGGAATCGCGTGCGTATATTATTCCATTCGATTACCATGAAGATGATGCACTGGAGGAAATATTGAGGAATCGTACCCCAATCCTCGAAAACGAATCTAAGAGTGCATTGGAAACATTGGTGGATATGGCAGGTGTTCTCCGTCAGATGGAACAACAGGATACCGAGATAGTCACGAAAGTTTCAACCCGCGACCTAATAAAAATTGGAAGGTTGACGGATATCATGTCCATACGAAATGCCTGCAAAACCATTCTCATGGGCATTGCAGACCCGACCGATGAAAATGCAATCAAGAGCGAAATCGATGGAAGGAACTTCTGAGACATGATAACGCTAACAATATTCATCATTGCATGGATTCGAGGGGCGGTTGAATGGAATTCAGATATCGCACTCGGAGTAGCGCTGTTTGATTTATTCATGGCCGCAATCATCATCCCGTGGTAATCATGCAAAGAATCACAGCAGAATCAAACATCGAAGATATAATGAAAACGATTGGAATAGGACCAAATGAAAAACTCCGTGAATCGAGACGGAGAGAAACACATCTCGAAAAGTTTGCTCAACTCCGTTCGCGGAATCCGAATACTTCTCTCACACTAAATGAAGCGCCAACTGCATATGTCAAAGTTGAAGAAGGTGAAATAAGCGAATTTAGGAATATCACCATTCCAACTCAGCGATTCGAACAGTCGGTTACTGACTTCCCCCAGAAATATCACGATTTCTTAATGCAAAAAGGTTTTACTATCCACGAAACAGCGCACATTCTATATTCCTCTTGGCCTGCCTTGAAGCGGTATATTGAGAAAGTCAAAGAAGAGTCTAAGGATGATGGCGAAGTGAATGCGATGATGTTCAAGAACTTCGTCAACGCTCTGGAAGACGGAGCGATTGAAAAGTTTGCATCTTTGGACTTCCGTGTTGATGAAGAGTTATACCACGTTCGTCAAACGCTCCATGAAAATACATACATGGGCCGGAAGAAAAAGGATGAAGAGGAATGGCACTACCCATTTTTCTTTGCTGTAATGACAGCAGTAATCAACCTTGGGGTTTATGACAATGGAGAGCTAGAGAAGTTACTGGATAAAGATAACGAACAACATAAAATTGCTTTCCGGGGTGGTAAACTCAATCGGAAGATGCTTGTCGAATTGCTTCCAAAAATTCGGAGAGGCATTGATGAAATACAGTCGGAGCGTGATGCAGAAGAGAGAATGCGTCTCTGTTATGAACTGTGGAAAGAAGTCGAAAAATATATCCAGCGTTCGACAACCCCCGGCAAAACTGAAACACAGCAAACGATGCAAAGTCGTGAATCAGATTCTTATATGCCGGGGATTCCGGAAAATATCTCGGATGCTCACGGAGAACAAGAAAGGGAAGCAAGTAGAATTTCAAGTGATTCTGATACTGGAGGTGCAGACAACGGAACACTACTTGCCGAAGAGCGAGAGGCGGAGATGGAACAGGGGAAGATAGAGCAAAAAGGAGAAGAAGGAGTAGTTCAAGAGGGGGAATCTGAAATGAATGATTGGCAAGATGAACTTGAAGAAATAATCAACTCCCTCGGTGCTGGTGATGGTGTTGATGAAATATATATTCCCGATGACGGTAAGGTTGACACTCCCCGAAAGAAAGAAGCTGAACGATATGGAAAGAGGTGTGCCAAAATATTCCGTACCCGACTTCGGAGAAAACAGAGAGACAAAACCATTACTGGAAAGCGGTACGGCGAATTCGACAGTCGGAACATGATAAATGCAGACCGTGGTTCTGCAAGAGTCTTCAAGCAAATCCGTGAAGGCGACCAGAAGAACTACTCCTGTATGATTGTTTGTGATAGGTCGGGTTCAATGAGTGGAAGAATTGAAGAAGTTGAACTTGCTGCCGGAGCAGTTGCATATGGACTGGAAGAAGTTGGTGTCGATACCAGCATTCTCGATACCTATTCTTCAAAAACTGCTATCGCCAAGCCATTCCAAACCGATATTGATTCCTTCAAGCGAAAACTACTAACGGGAAGAGTTGGTGGTGGCACACCCCTGCGTTATACACTCCAATTCGCCCGGCAACGGATGGAACGGGGGGAGAACGATATCCCCTTCATGGTGGTCATTACGGATGGCAAGCCAAGTAACGTGGGGAAATGTAAAGAGGAAATCAAAAAAGCCAACTTCCCTGTCATTGGCTTATATCTTACAGATGATGATAAGGAAGAACAATTAAAACTCTACAATAGAGCAGTTACAGTATCGTCCGACGAAGAAGTGACCAACCGATTAATTAATCTCATCAATTCTATTGTCTGGTAAAATGAAACAAATTAGAATCAAGACCGATGCATCCCACCGACCCGGAAGTGGTTTTGGCATTGGCTATGTTGCAAATATGTTTCAAGTAAATTCAATGAAGAATCAAATAACCGGAGGGAAATATTGTGAATTTAATTGCTCCTCAACAGATGCAGAAAGATTTGCAGCAGTTTGGTCATTGAATGATGTAATTTCTCGTTTAGATATTCACAAAAGACAGTATGAAATAATTCTCAATACAGATTGCGAAAATGTTATTAGGAAATTCAATGATGAAAACTGCAAAGACGGGGGGATGAAAATTCTAAGACATTATAAAAGACTTTTCAAATCATTTCAAATTCATTGGATTCCACGAGCAGAAAATCGTAAAGCAGATGCAATAGCGAGGGCAAACTTAGATAAAGGTATGGAGAAATGACAGACTACCACTGCAACTTCAACATAGACGGGGGGACAACAGCCGATGAAATTATTGACTATGCAAGACAACAGCTACAGTCGCCAATAAACATTGATTCTGTTACTATATACAACTTTTCTACACACGAACCGGACTTTGATGCTCTCAACCATGCAGTCCAAACAAAGTTGAAATATAACACATACGTTATTCCTATTCAGATTACATCAGCTTCTCTATTCATTCACTCCATTATACCCGAACAGTTGAAGAAAGCCGAAATTCTTTTATACCGAGAAAACGAAGAGTCTTACTATGCATACAGTAACTTTGACCGACAAATTCCCGTCGAAAGTAAAGAAGGAATTAAACAAGAATTTGCTGAAATAATCAGGAAACAATGAATCCAACAGAAAAGGCAATTCTACTTCACGTCATAACTTCATTTATTTCGGGAGTCCTCATTATATTATTTCTGTTGTTTTCCATACTTTCAAATTCAACATTGCCAATCTCGTTGACATAATCATGCAACTTTCAGTCTTAGAATCCCGATTACTCCACGAATTGCCAGAGAAGCATCATGGGGCGGTTCAGAAAGAATTTTCTCGTTTCGAGATGGAATCATCTCGTATGTCCAATGAACCCGATAAAATAGGACAAGCTACGCTCACACGGAACGAAATAGAACGAGCGAAGACGACGAATCAACACGGAAAAGTGGGACACACTGTAATCGAATTGCAGGTAATCAAAGCTGCTGCAATAGAATACAACGTCGATGATTGGCTGTCGTATGTAGACGCTACACTTTCCCACGAAGAAAATATTGAAATTATGAAAAATCAAGGAAATCCAGACAACAGAGAGATAAATGCTGTACGGAGGGCAAAAGAACAATGGAAATAACTGAGACGGGGGGAATTCACGATATACCGGAAACAAGAATTTCGTTGAACGAATATGATGTGGAGAATTTATTTTATCAAGGAGAGATTAACAAAATTAAAAATACATCACCAATGCTCGGCGGGAATATGACTGATTGTAGAATTACCATTGAAATAAACCATCTTCCTTCAATTCGAATTTCCGAATGGGAAAGAATTGAACCGGATGAAGTTTTCGATGATTCACTCGATGCACTAGGAGAAGTAATTAAAGCATTTGAATATTTACAAAAAAATGTAGTCAAACGCGATGCACATAAAAGTTACTATGAAACCATGACATATTACGATATTGAAAAAGCTGTAAAAACATATAAATTTTACAATAATATAAGAAGCGAATACGAATAACGAAACACTTTTACTTGATGGACTCCAACAGCGAATGTATGTCAGAGTATCCCGTTGATTGGCGTGACCCGGACGTTGTAGAAGAAGAAATGGAAAGTGCAAAGGAAACAGCAAGCAATTTAGATGAAGACGGCGAACACCTCAATGCAATCGCAACGATGATTGTCTTCCACACGCTCCGGTGGGTCACTGGAGAAGGAGAAGATTCGCTCGATGAAGAACTACTTCAAATCAAGGAAGAAGACGATATTGGAGTTTGATGATAGTTAAAATTAAAAATTACCGCTATCAACAAACCGAAATAAGTTCATTGGAATATCCGATTCACGCGGTCATCTTCGACTGCGAATGCAAAGGTAGAGAAATCGAAGTAATAGCACCGAACGGAAATTACACAAAGGAAAACACAGCTTTACAGGTAATGGCCGTTTGTAATGCATCTCCAACTACCATCGATGAAATTAAAGGACAAACAATAGAAATTGTGAAAAACAATAAAGAATATTATCCATCAAACAGAGTATGTAGTCTTGGGCAGAAATTACTAAACAGTAGAAAATGGTTCAAAGAACAAAAAAAGGATAACAGTGGACCTCCAAATCATATCTTTGGTGGGGGTGGTCCAGACCCCGGAACAGGTAACAAAGGGGGAGTTGATAATGGGGAGGGGGGACTAAAAACATGAGCAAGGTAGAAGTTTCAAATAAAGCTGGAAAAGACGGAAAGCACAGAGATGAAGAATGGCTCCGGAAAGAAATTGAAGGAAAGAACCGTTCCATCAAAGAAATCGCACGAGATGATGTTCCAGTAGTAGAAAGTATATTGAGAAGATGGCTAGACCGTTTCGGAATTCAAAAACCCTTGCAAAGCAAAGAAATCCTCCAACGGGAATTTATCGAAAAGGATAAAAGTATTGAAGAACTAATGGAGCAATGGAATGCAGATAAATACGAAATCGTCATCGCATTAGAGAGCAACGGAGTGATATAATATGACAAGAGATGAAAATGATACATGCAACAACGGTGTTGAGCGGTCGATATGGGAATTACTGGACAGCCCGAAGCCACGTGAGGAATTAGAATCGTCACTGGATTATCCCGCCACGGAAGTACGTTCAGCACTCCGTGAGATGCTATACACGGGACAACTCGAAACAACCCCTGAGTGGAAATACGAGCGGTCAACCGAACCGGATATTGAGTGATTCACTATGATTGAAATCAAATACGAAATCACATTCATTCCACAATACGTCAATAACATCCTCGATGGTGAAAAATGGTTAACTGTCCGTCACGGGATGGAAAATCCACCAGAAGAAGATGAAGAATTGATCTTCACGGAAACGGGTAACTATGAACGATTCGCTGAAGCCAAGACGAAGTGGGTCACTGACATGACAATACGAGAATTTGTCAATAAAGATTGGGAAGGCCATGTCAATTACAGAAACCCACAACACATGATTTGGGCATTGAAACGCTTTTATCCCGATGCTAACTTACGCCCCGATACTGAAATCACACTTATCGGATTCAAAGTAACGAGGGAACTACAATGAACGAAGGCAAACGTGCATTACTGAGAGCAACGCATTACAACTATCAAGAGGCACTGCAAGAATTGGAAGATGAAATTGTCCGGGGCATTGAAAAGGACGATAACTCTTTCAACGGACGGGCATGGTGTAAAGAAAACGATATTCCAGAAGATATGTTTGCACACGCAGTGGAGCAGGCATACCCGAGACTCGATTACGGAGTCTCGCCAATGGTTCCGTGGATTGGGGATTATGGTGATGATGAATGACAGAAGCAATCACATTAGCTATTGCAATAATGGTTGGAGTTGCATCTGGGAACATCGTTGCTACAAAGACAAGGACTATTATTGATGGAGTAATAGTTCTTCTTGCAATGTTTGCAATGATGTTTGTCGGAGTCACTATGGGGTGGCAACTATGAGCATAGAAATATTTATAGCATATTGTTTTGCCGGACTCGCAGGGATTCTCCCTCCGATTCATGGAGATAAAAATTATCAAATTAGAATTCTCGTTGCACTAATGTCAATTTACATAGCAGGAGTTATTGTGGGGTTACATTCATGAATGTTGAAATAATCGAAGCTACACCAAACCCAGATGAATTAATCTGCCGTGCCGCTAGAAATGATTACGGAGAAAACGCTGTAGGAGATTTTGAACAAATTATGGAAGGCATTGACGGGGGGAATATTGAAGAAAAGAAAGAAAACTTGATTGGCAAATTAGCAGATAGAGGTCACTTCGGCTGCTTTGAACATCCCACAGTATCGTTCGCTATCCAAGGAGTCAGTAGAGCTTTGATGGCTCAACTAGCCCGGCACAGGCACGTCTCGTTCGATATAATGTCCATGCGATACGTGGAAATTGATGAACCAGATGTGTACGAATTTCCCGGAATTGATGACGCAGAACCAACGGGACGTGGCGCTGACTTTGCTGATAACGTCCAAGAACACTGTTCCAAAGAAAACATAAAAGAATCCCGGAGGAAAGCATTCCAAGAATCTATAGAATTGTCTTATGACGCTTACGAAGAACTATTGGACGTGGGGGTTGCGCCTGAACACGCACGGATGATTCTTCCCATTGGAACGAAGGTAAACATCGTAGCAACGATGAACGTCCGTACTCTACTCCACATTGCAGATATGCGTGCTGCTGCTGATGCACAGAAAGAAATTCGGGATATGACAGAAGAACTACTGGAGCTTGCAGAAGAGTGGTGTCCAATAGCTATTGGTTACTATACCGAAAACCTGCAAGGGCGGAAGAATCGGTTGAGTCCATAATGAGCAACGATAGACCAACAATAATCGGTCTGCAAAATGCGACAAAACTAACAAAAGAATGGATGGAAGAGCGTCCGGGTGAATAACTATGGGTAAACATACACGTTTTTCGTGCGATGCACGAAATTCAGAAAATTGCGGAGAGCGTGATATGCAGAAAAAATGGGTTGCCCACTACACTGTCGTTGAAGCGGCTGATTCGGTTTATCAAGAGCCACGCGAAAGAACATATCATGCTTGTGCGGCGTGTTACCGAGAGTACTACACCGAAGGGGAGATGATTGAATATCCGTATAAATGGTGTAAGAATTACAAAACCATTGAAGGAGCATTATTCAAGAAGGATAGTATCAGCCTCGAATTCGTTCCAAGAGAAGAACTAACCGAAGGACAAATGAAAGTCCTTAAGTTCCTTGAGGAAGAAGTAATTCATGCCGGGTGATGATACATGACAGAAGAAGACAGTGGGGCGGAAATTCTCACCGTTCGAATACCCAAATCAGATTCGGAACGTTTCAGAGAATCTGCCGAAACCGTCTCCGGAAAATTACGAAACTTAATTGTAAACTGTAATGAGGTAGAAGATGAATTAGAGTTACGAGATGACTTGCAAGTGATGCAGTGTTCTATTTTGAGAATGTACCGCAATGCAATACAAAAGAATATATTAACAATGGAAAAACAACTGGAAGAAATAGATGATTTATTGGAAGACTTCGAAGATGAAGATTCCGATAGTGAAGTTCTTGTTGAAATAAACTTAGATATGATGAAGAAAAACTTATGAGTCAAAAAGAAACCGTCTTTGTCACGATAGATTCTAATGAAGTTTCACAGAAACCAGAATTAGTTGAAGCTTTAACATTACATGAAGACGTGAACGATCATAGAATCAAACCAATGGACGAGGGTGATATTGAAATTGAGGGTATGCTGTTTGAAAGAAAGACTCCTTCAGATTTTGCTTCCTCGTTAGAAGAAGGAAGACTACGTGAACAAGTTGAACGAATGTCATCACACGATAAAAGAGCTTTTATTTTGGTTGAAGGTAACATGGAAGATTTTGAAAATCTGACCCACACGAATATACCATCTAAATCACTCAGAGGCATGGATGCTTCCATTGAAATGAAGAACGGGGTGGGAGTGAAATATTGCAGTCATATCTATGGGGTGGCTGACATGGCCGTTCGGCTTGCCAGAAAAGGGAAGGAGGGGGTAAAAACGGTCCAGACGAAGCAAACAAATGCTATTAAAGATGCTACATTTATGGAAGAAGTATTCCACTCGATAGAAGGAATAGGCATTGATAAATCGGAAAGATTAGCAAAAGAATTTCCCAACCTCACTAGCCTTGTCGATGCAGAAATGAAGGATTTTGAAGAAGTTAAAGGAATCGGAGATAAATTGGCAGAAGAAATAATAAATACCGTCCATCAAAAAGAGCAAGGGGGCAATCCAACAAAAAAGAAAGAGAAAAGTAAAAAAGTATATACTATCTAGTGTTCGCGGAGCCACTCTTCGCCACAAACACCACAGACATATTCGGTATAATTTTCTTCACGGTAATCGACAACATCCACCGGATGTCCGAGTCTATCCACGCAAGCGGGACACGATGCATCTTTTTTTATCTTCATTATTTCAAATAAATTATAATCTTGTTTTACTGTTCTCCCATCGAATAAACGTATTCTATGCTTATATGCAATTCCACACCTAATTTTTCATAAACCTCTGAATTGTTCACACGTTCGAGAATATCATCCACGTCTTTCTCGAAATCGTTACAGATTTGAATGTATTCTTCAACTATATCTTCAAGTTCTTCAAGTTCCTTCTCATCAATTTCTTCTAAACTGTCTTCACTTATTAATAATTCTTCTTGATTCATATTCCGAAAAGTTTATATTCTTTGGTTTCTAATATATTCATGTGATAAGTTATGGATAAGTACGATTGGATAATATTGTCAACTGGAGCGTCGTTACTCAAAGGAGGTGGACTTTCAATACTTTACAATCAGAATGTCGTGATAGCAGCATCAATACTCGCGCTTGCGATTATCTACTATGCTTTATTCATCTGCCCACCACATCAACAACGTGAGTAACCACAGTTATAGCATTTCGCACATCCTTCTTCAATAGCCATCATCTCCCCACATTCGGGACATACTTCGCCGGTCTTTTCTTCTTCATCAGAGGATTCAACATCAACTTTCGTAGTAGGATGATTCATTCCAATCATATTTTCATCAGATTCTTCTTCCAAATACCGTTCAAATGCTGTTCCAATTCCATCTGGAATAGATTCAACCGCGTCTCCATCATCCCAACCGACATTGGGACCACTAATTCCTTTAAGCTGGTCAACGATTTCATCCGGCGGGACACCATACTGCAATCCGACAGATGAGAGTTTGCCAATCGCTTCAGTTGAAGCTTGCATGGTTGAGCCAGACTTATCAAGATATGCAAACACTTCAAGTGGTCCGATATCGTCTTCAGAAATGGTCACATACAGGCTACCGAGTCCCGTATTGATTCTTTCAACTTGAGCATCAACTGTTTTTGGTCTGTTTCTCCGCGTTACTACAGTCGAATCAGATTCATCTTCATCAGACGAGTCAACTTCCTGATTATCCTTGCGAGTAGTCTGAACTTGCTTAGTACGCGAACCATCACGATAAAAAGTCACCGATTTGCCACCATTCTCATACACATACTCAAATACTTCCTTAGCATCATCCAGAGTAGCATCGTGAGGTGCATTGAGCGTCTTGCTTATACTACTGTCCACGCCTTCTTGCAATGCACACATGACCGATGCATGTTCCTTGGCAGATAAATCCCCGGTCGTAACGAATAAATTCCCCATCTCATCTGGAACAATGGGAATGTCTGATGGTCGTTCGAATTCATTCATTTCCATCAATTCTTGTGCTTCCTTCTTTGCTTCATCAACATCTATGTTGTTTTCTTTGAGCGTCTGTAAAAAGAGACTGTCAAATTCCACGAGCATTTCGTCTCCCTGAATATCATCGGTTACATTTTTGTAGAAAGCGACGTTGAAAATAGGTTCACACCCGCCGGTCGTATTGGACAGTAACGAAGTTGTCCCCGTTGGAGCGACAGTGGTGCTATTGTGGTTCCTCATTGCAATTGATATTCTTGGTTCATCATTAACCCAATCACCACAATGCTTTTCAACCCAACCGTAATTGTCTTGAATATCAGAATACTTTGAATCTTCCCAATTTTCAAAGTTACCACGTTCCAAAGCAAGTTCATGACTTACTTCTTTACTTTTATGATTGATATGTTTCATCAATTGCCGGGCAATTTCGTTCGCTTCATCGGAGCCATACTCAACACCCAATTGAATATAAAGTTGAGCAAGACCCATTATACCAAGACCAATTTTACGATTTTTACGAACGGTTTCTTCAATCTCCTCTATTGGAAATCTCGACATGGTGACTACGTTATCGAGAAATCGTGTGCCAACTTCAATTCGTTCGTCAAACTCATGCCAATCAATTGCCCGCTGGAGGAACGCTTCAATGTCCTCGGGATTTGCAGTAGACCAATGCTCGTTCCAGAGATTTCTATCCTCATCAACGATTGTTGAAAGATTGATATGGGCGAGATTGCAAGCTTCATACTCCATGAGGTTTTGTTCAGCGCATGGGTTAGAAGTCGTCATCTCATATTCCGGATGTTTTTCAACATCATAGGAATGTTCGTCATTAACCGTGTCGATATACATAACGCCCGGTTCTCCATTTTCGTAAGCTCCGTTAACGATACGAGTCCAAATTTCCTCAGCAGGAAGAGTCATTTCTTCGCCAATTTCCAATTCATCATCAAGGTCAAACCACTCATACTGTTGCTTTGTGTATTCCGTGACAATATGCGGTTCTTCCGTTCTTGGATTGATGAGTGTATAATCTTCATCGTTCTCCAAAGCTTCCATGAAGTCGTGTGTGATTGTAACAGAAATATTGAAGTTCGAAAGATGACCTTCAACGGCATTACGCAAATAATCTGGAACACGACCTTCTTCATCTATAATTTCGCGTGCTTCTTCAATGGCTTCTCCGAAATCGGTGTAAGTGGGGTCGTCAGGGTCATTCAATTTCAATTGATGTGCAAGCGACACGTCCCTATTTTTCGCATGAATGAAATGAATGATATCGGGATGAATCACAGGCATAGTCGCCATTTGAGCGCCGCGACGGACTCCGCCCTGAGCTATCGTTTCGCAAGACGAATCATAATTCTGCATGAACGTAATCGGACCAGAAGCAATCCCACCAGTTGAACCTACAGGGTCGCCATATGGTCGCAATTTACCGAAATCATAGCCAACCCCACCACCGCTTTGGAATATAAGTTTTGCTTCAGTTTCGGTGTTGCCAATATCACGAATATCGTCTTTCGGAGAATTGACGAAGCAAGCAGACAACTGCTGCATTCTTGTGCCTGCATTGATAATTGTGGGCGTGTTTGGCATGAGTTTCAGATAGTCCATGTGTTCATGGAATTTAATCTTCCATTCCGACATACGATGAACCGCATCAGCATATTCTTCTCCTTCCAACTCATCCATCAACTTATCATATGAGAAAAACTTTGCGGTTTCTTCATTAAGCGGAACCGTGCCAAAATCAAAATCATAACCTACATCATCTTCATCAAAGTGGTCGTGAATACAATCAACACTCACATGACTCAAATCATCTCCACTATGAACAGCTTCAGCGACAGCAATGTTCTTTGCTACTCGCTCAAAAACTTCTTCTTGTTCTTCAACTACTTCACCATCTTCATTCTTCTCTAAATAACGAGCGGGGAGGATTTTTTCATAAGCGTTCTCAGACATTCTCGTTTTTAACGACGGTTCATCATTCCGCAAAACCGGAATCTCAATACCAGACATGGAAATATAATTAGGGTTTCTTATGTTAAAAGTGTTTCGGTTCACAACGCAATTGGAGATGAAAGGAGATGAAAAAGAGTTTTTCTCCAATTACGTCATTTCCTTCTTGAGAAGGTAGATATTTAAATGTTTCTATCTTCGTCTTCGAAATCCGAACGCTTTATTTCTATATTCTCTTCTTCGGATAATAAAACAATCATCTGTTTAACCTTCTGTTCCAAATACTCAAATTCCTTCTCCCTTAAAGTAGATTCTTCATCTATCTTCTTGCATATTTCTTCTAATTTGTTATCCAATTTATCAAACCTCTCATCAGTCTCCATCAGGTGTCCTCCGTTAGTCTTATCCGCTTCAATTCCGAATATACGATTCCACAGCCGTCCAACGTCTCCTTCTATACCAGTTATTTTATCTTCTATCGCAGTAATATCGTTGCGTAGTAAGCCATATGCTCCAACATTGAAAAGAAGGATAACAGTTAGTAAAATTTCAATTAAATTTTCTTCAAAAACCCCGGAAACTACCAACTCAAACATTTCATTGCCTCACATCAAATTTTTGTGATGATTTCGCTTGTCTATTCAAATTCAATACCTCCAATCCAATATCCTTAATCTTCCCCGTCTCAATATCTGTTCTATTTTTTGAATATGAACCGCTCTTTATAATGCTATCCTGACCGTGTGAAAAATTACTCCCGTCTATTTCTTCTCCAACTGGAATCCTAGTGGGTAATGTCGTTATCCGACCCGAATATTCAACACTGGAATTTTTATCTAAAAATTCAACAGCGCGTCGGATTGCAGCTTGTACATTTTCAACATCCCTATCATTTATTTCAATATGCTTATCAACATAATCGGGGGAGTCAACTGCTTCAATGACACCACTGCTAATTCCATCTCTTCCGATGACTTCCACTGAATCATAAGAATCTTCAATATCAATCGAAGAAGTAACTTCTTCTTTCCGAACATCAACGTCCGTTTTCCTCGTACCACGTCTAAATATTCTTATGGTATTTCCTTCAGTTCTAAAAATGACATTAGAATTATCAGCAAAGGAAGAAATAGCTGACAGAGCATTATCACTCACTGTTTCTGTGTCAATGACAGAAAAATCATCTAAATCAACTTTTATTTCGAAATCGTCTATAATTGCTCCTTCAAATCCAAATTTCGGAGAATCATCATTCCTGAATCCATGACGATGTAAAGTAAAACCCGGCGCAATCGTTACAGATGGTTGCCGAGATTCGAATTCTACTACATTCGTATTCTCCTCTGAACCATCCGAGGGAATCCAAGTGACTCCTTCATCCGTTGAACATTGAATCCGTTGCTCACCTGTAGTATCAGAAATAGTCGCTTCAAATGAGAAATTGGAGATATTTTTACTTGCTTCAACCGAGGAGCCTTCAACGAAATATTCGTCTGGATAAAGCTGTGGTCCATTTATAAAATCACCAGCAAAAATTGAATTATCAAAGGTATAATCATAACGGGAATCTAAAATACAGAAGACATCTATATCAGTTCTAAAGGGAGAACTACCAAACTCAACTGCTTCTAATTCTAATACGTAACTCTCCCCCCTTTGTAAATCCGGCCCTGTATAAAATATTTCATACCAATCGAGGTTAGCACTTAACGTATTGTCTCCCACAACATCTCCGTTCAATCGAGCTTGTATATTGAGTCCGCGTTCAACGTTGCGCCCACGTGCCCAAATTTGAACATTTTCTTCTTCAATTGTATATTCCGGTTCAAAACTTAAAATAGATGTAGACTGTCCTTCTCGAATCAAAGATGCGGCTTCTCCGCCACTATACGCATCATCTTCTACGGTATTGGTCCCCGGTTCTCCTTCTCGTAAAAAACAAGTTTGAGCTAATTTAAGTTCCCCATCTTCACTGATAAAATAAGGTTCAGTTTCTTCCGAGTCAAAAAATTCTTCAAAGTCTTCTTCAGAAGAAACATCAGCAACAACTTTATCTTCCTCCACAACGGAAACCTCCGATGGCTCAACTATCCTATCAAAATCACTATCAGTTATAACAATCCAATCCATTAAAGCGTCGGTATCTTCTTCCAAAGGAAAGACGAGAGAATACGGGTCTTCTGGTAGTGTTTCATCTGTTAAATCCAACTCATACCAATCTCCATATTTATTTAAACTATCATCTATTGAAATAACAATTGGTGTAGTTCCAACGAGAATTTGAAAGGTGAATGTATCCAGTGAATGTGCTTTAACGAAGATTGATTCTATTTCTGAAGCATCATCTCCAACGTCATCATAACTAACTGTCCCCGGACCTATACGGACATTTCCTTGTTTAGTAACAGATGAATCCACACTCTCTTGACCAGTATTGACCAAGTTTTCAAGCTTCTCATCAACTTCGTTCATATCATCAACTGTTTTTGCGATGAAGTCAGAAACACTATCATTGTTGACTTCTTCATCCAAAACGACGCCTTCCAATTCGCGGAAAGGAGAATAAGCAGTGATAGAATACCAATCTTCATCTCTCTGGGAATAGTCAATAGTCACAATCTTTCCAGCAAATAAAATATCTCCATCGACAAAAACATCTATATGTCCAGCGATAAATTCCTCTTGGGTCAATTCTTCTTTCGGTTCAACATCCAATGTGACAGAAGGAGCAGAATTTATCTCTGGATTATAACGAATAGAATCAACTTCTGAAAAAATAACATCCTCATCTCTTGATTCTATTCTCACACGATACGAATTCTTTTCTAATAAAAAGGATTCATCATCAATCGCCAATTCATCCCAATCCTGTTCTATTCTTGAAAAATACTGACTCATCTTTTTGACACCCTCCCTCCAGATGATTCAATTCTATCAATCATCTCATCAAAGGATTCTTCTATCTCTCTATTAACTTTTCTCGGTAATTCTTCATCGGAAACACCTTGGAATGCGCCCTCTTCAAATTTTATCGCTCCTTCTTCAACATTTATTTCTGTCTTTTTATCATCGTCAGAAGAACTTGTATGGGATTCCGCCGTCGTTCCGACAGTAGGCTCATCAACGTGTAAGGAATCGTCTAAAGCCGGTCCTATTGGCTCCGAGCGGATACCAGAAGCCACACCTTGCATAAGACTGCGGCCAGAGTCCTCCGGCGTGGTTCCAGACCGCGACAATGGACCTTCATCGGCAGGAGAATTTGGGAGGAATCGGGCTAATTCTCCTGCTGCATCTCTTATAGCATCTTTAATCAAGTTTCCAGCATTTCGAATTCCTTCAGCAATCTCTTCAATTAAATTCTCCCCCCATTCCTTTGCATCATCCATGTCAATATCAACTAGGTCGGTGAAATCAGATATAATTGAAGTGACTCCGGAAATGATGGAAGAAGCAACGTCCCGACCTATTTCACTAATATCATCGAGGTCTGAAGGGATTGCATCTTTAACATTATCTGGTAAGTCCCCAAACCAATCAACAATACGATTGAGGACACCATCTTCCCCAATTAAATCATCCACGGCGGAGACAATTGGTGAATCCTCCCCAATTAAAAACTCCTTCACTTCATCAAAAACTTCTTTAATGGGTTCAATAAATGTTTCTTCAAATGTTTCTTTTATATCTTCTTTGGTTGGAAGAACATCTCTTATATCCCCCCATAATCCCGAAAGGAAATCTACTATTTTATCAATTCCCTGAGAAATACCACTGGCAATTGGCTTTCCAAAGGTTTGAATGAAGAAATCGAGAACATCTAGCGGACCCGGTGTGACTTCTCTAATTCTCGACCAAAGTTCTCCCATTCCTTTGGCTGCTGCTATTGCAATATCCACCATCAGACCAGCAACAATTCCAACGGTTGAAAGAAGGATTCCAAGGAATAATCTTGGCAATCCTAATAATACATCTTCTACTGCATCAAACATACCCCTCACACCGGAAATAAATTGTTCTTTTCCTTCTTCAGTATCTCCCGTTATTATTTTCATCAAACCTGAAAATATATCAAGCGCGGAAGTGAGGGCTTCAACAATTCCAAACGAAACATTGATTATTTCTTCAAAGGCAATAGCCAAACCCTCGGAAATCGCCATTAATGTTGCAGATTCTCCTCCAAGATACAAGAACCAATCCACAAGCCTAATGATTCCATCTACCACAAACCAAAGGAATTCGCCCGTAGTAATTGCGAAGTCTTTTACAGAACCAAGCAAGTCATTTATTGCATCTCGGATTCCCATAAAATTAGTAGCCCACATAGCAGCCAAAAGACCAACGGCAATTATAAGCAAAGTAATCGGGCCTCCAATGGCAGCAAGAGCAGCACCCAGAGTAGCAATGATTCCTTTGAGAGTAAGCATTAGAACGGGAGCGCCTTTTAAACCGGCTATTAATGCCTTCAAAGTCCCCATAGATACCACGACGGACTTGGCAAAGAATTTAAATGCTGGAATGAGAGGTATTAATGCAGATTTAAGTTTAAAGAGAGGTTTTATAACACCGAAAAATACCGCAGTAGCTATAATCAAATCAGTAATCAAATCATCATTTTCAGATAAAAACTCTCCAGTCGTTTCTATTAAGTCAGTAATAGCAATAAGTAAATCTTCAGCACTCTCTTGGAGGAAATGAACTATCTCAGCCGATTCATCACTTTTGGCGAATTCTATAAGTGATTCAATTACATCCCACAGACCCTCCCCAAGCGATTCGAGTGCGGGAATTCCTTCATCCCAAAGCAACTCAGCAAATTCTTCTACTTCAGGCAACACTTCATCTTTAACAAATTCAGCAAATGCCTCTACTTCAGGAATGACAGTCTCCGTTATAAATTCTGCAAAACTTTCTAGAGCGGGTATAACTTCTTCTTCAGCAAATTCCTTTGCGCTGTCGGCAAACGATTTCAAAGCAGGAATAACATCATTTATAAATGAATCCACCAAGAAAGTCACAAAGTCTCCGATTTCTTCGGAATTCTCACTCAAGAAATTACCAAGTTCAGAAAATGCATTTCCAACGAAGGAAGCGAATTGTCTTAATACACTCTCTCCTTCATCGGATTCTTCAGTCAGAGAACTGAAAATCTCAGTTAGAACATCCAAGAATCCCTCACCAGCATCCTGCAATCCCGGTAGTAATTCTTCCCTAAATATATTAGATAATTCCTTGACGAAATCAATTAAGGAATCGAGTGTATCACCCATATCCGATAACAATTCATCAGCGTCTTCTGAATCAGATGCCGCTTCTTCCAATGAAAAAGCTAAAGTTCCAAATAAAGTTCCAGCGATGCCTAAAAATGGTATAAGACCAACACCCATAGCAGAAGCTATCAATCCAATCTGACCAAGGAAGAGCAACAGTGGACCCAATACAAGACCAATTGAAGTTGCCAAAACCGCGAAAGTACCAATATTGGATTTTACTTCATCGTCCAGATTTTCAAGTCTTTCAGTTATGCCATTGATAAATCCAGTTAAATCACTAATGGCTTCTGATAAATCACCCATGAAAATTTCCCCGAGATTTTCAGCGGATTCTCCAAGTTCAGACAAAGCATCTCGGAATTGAGCAGAGGAGGTTTCAGACATATCCTCCCACATTTCATCCATTTCATCCAATCCGTCGATTGCCGCTTCGATTTCCTCTTCGGTTAAATCTTCAAATTCATCGGAGAGATTTTCAACAGCTTCAGAAGTATCATCAACTTCACCATCCATGATGGAAAACACCTCAGAAAGAGCTTCGCCGTCATCTGAGGTGAGAGCAAGTACAGCCTGCAAAGAGCGTGTTTGTGGGAAAAGTTCAGACATTTGAATTCCTTGCTCTTCAGCCGCTTCGTTAACATCCGTTAAAGTATCAACAAAGCCTTGGTTTTCGAGAACGAGATTACCAATGCCTTCTTCTAAATCACCAGCAACTTCAATCTCCTCGCGGAATTCTTGTTTTATATCTGCAACATCATCCTCAAGTTCATCAATTGTCTGTCTATGTTGCTCTTCTTGGACACGCGCCTCTTGAACATTTAGACGATGTTCGTCAATAATGTCATCGAGGTCTTCTATAGTTTTTCCTTCAGTTTCGAATTCGGATATTGTATCCTCTATTTCATCTCTCCGGTCTTGTTCAATTGCTTCCTGCAACAACCTTGCTTCTTGGATTATAAGATTATTGTCATCGATTTCATCTCGTGCATCTTCGAGTTGCGTTTGATAGTCTTCCAAGTCTGAAGTTGCATCTCTATAGCGTTGAGCGAGTCCACGAACGTGGTCTTGTTGGTCCTCCATTGAATCAGCGAAGAAATCATTCTCGGCAGCAATATCACGGAACATATCACCAAGTTCCTCTGAAGGACGCATCATGTCCCGCATTACATTACGAAGGCCAGTAGCAGCAATCCGCGATTCAAAACCACGAGCAGTCAATACAGACATCGCTGCTCCGGTTTCTTCAATTTGAACATTCAACTCGGAAGCCTGAGCAGAAACACGGCCCATTACAGGAGTCAACTCCTCCAATGTCACTTTACCGAACTGAACAGTACGGAAGAGTGCTTCTGAAACACGTTCGCTATCTTCAACTTCCAAATTATACGCATTTAAAATGGTTGAGAGAACGTCAACCGTTTCTTCTAACGGAGCAAGACCGACAACCGAAAGTTTCGTTGCGGTTTCAAGGAATTGCTCTTGATTTTCAACGCCTTCATCAATACCTGCTGAAAGAGATTGATAAAGAGCATTAATCGACTGGAGTCTACTTGTATGCGCTCCGAATTCCGTATTCAAACGAGAAATCAATTCTCCATATTCTTCCTGTGAATCGGAAACCTCCCTTGAAATTGTATCAACTTCAGCAAAAGCTTCTTCTACACGCGCTGCTCTACGAGATAAAGTCAACATTGCAGCACCAGCTAACGCTGATGCTCCTGTCATCACTATTCCTAAATTCCGTACTCCTGCGGTCAGACCCCTAATCGAACCCGTGAGTAATCCCACGGATTCTTTCGAGGTACGCATTCCCTTGTGGAAGTCATCAACGTCAGATTTTTAAAACAATGGGGCTACTCAGTCAGAGTGAGTCTGTGCTTTCGTGACTTTTTGCCCCATTGCTAAGACTTAAGGGCGATACCTAAATCGCCCATTGGTGTAAGACTCATGATAAATCACCTCCAATGATATTAATTTTAATTGTATTTATAGTGCTGTGTACCCTTACAAATACAGTTCACACCCGATTAAAAACTACACTAAAAAAAGAACTACTGGATTATTCTTTTTAACTTCTCTTCATTGGTTTCTGCATCCACATCCGCTATAAAAGTTCGTTCACTCTCTTGATGTAAATGTTCAACATTGTCTCTCGTAGTCGTCTTCCCATCACGAAAACCGGAGGCAATTGCATATAAAGTCTTTGCAGACCGCTCCGGGTGAATTGAATCAACAATATGCTCAGTTTAAATTATAAACGCCACCACAATCGCTTCATGCACTCAAGCATAGCCACGAAATATCAACCATCCTATTCCTCTGCCGTTTCATTATTTATTCCGATTATGTCTTTCTTTACAGTCTTGGAATCAAGTACATCAGATAAAACCCATAACACCGTCGCTATAACTGCCAAAACGAAATATTCCGGTCCAAATCCATTCTCCACCAGTTGCTTTACAAATTCCCCTATAAATAATATCGGAAAGAATGGATGTGCAATCAACTCTTTGCCAATAGAACCCAACGTGCGTTTTTCAGGTGGCATGATACTACAGAAAATAAATCACTTGGTTCTCAGTCGTTTATGACTACCGAATTCGTTTCAATTTCTTGAGATTCACCGTTGACATTGCAAGCATATTCCTCGAATTCAACAGTCTCTCCGATTTGGCTCTCTGAAATTTCCATTTCTACACCAATTACAAGTTCTCCTTCATTTATCGCATCTTCATCCGAAGCCCAAATTATAGAATCGCCATTCTCTATTCTGAGCATGGGAACGACTTCTCTACCGTTATTATCGGACATATAAATCTCTCCGTCCTCGAAATCATGACTAAATTTCGTTGCGAAATCAACTTCGGAATCGTCTTCATCTATAGGAACAGTTAAATCAAAATAAACAAATTCGTCATCTGAATCAACTGATTCCTCGTCAAACTTAAGTGTCGCTGCTCCATCATCCGGTGGTGAAGAAGGAGGTTCTTCAAGAGAAATGACCCTCACTCTATGTGTATATTCATCGGGTTCAAAATCATATGTTTCCACATCTTCAAAGACAACAGTTTTTTCTTCACCAGCTTCAAATGTCTTTATCTTGTCCCGATTGACTATCGTCACATCATCATCCCCGAGCGCGAAGACTATTTCTACATCTCCTTCTCCGTCTCCATCATTCAGGATAGTCGCTTCAACATCGAACGTATCGCCTTTTTCAACTTCATGATACTCTGGAAATATATCAACCACTTCAAACTCCGCCGCTTCAGGCTCAGTGATTATCGTCGTTCCACTCTTCTCTGTTTCACTCATTTTCATCACCTTCTAAATTTTCATCAATAAATTGAAGTATTTCTTCCAGATTTTCATTCAAGAAAACTACTAATTCATCACTAACTTCATCGAAGTCACCTTCAACCGCATCATCCAAATGATTCTCCCACTCTTCAACTAACTCTTCAATATCATCTTCGTCAAGCTTAACATTTTCAATTCCAAGAAATTCATAAATGCCGAAAAGGGCAATGCCAAGTACGATTGAAATTCCTGCGGGAATGTAAGCTCCGGTAAACCCCAGACTCACTCCCAACGCAATCGCTGTGACTGCACTCGCTTCTGTCGCTGTTCTAAATGTTACTGTCGTCATTGTTTTTATATTTCGGATATTCTAATTGTTCATAAACTATACTACTTCCATCCAAAGCAGAATTCAAGTGACCATTGGGGTCAAACGGTTCATAATAACCTTCCGTCCGAATCGTATGTTCCTGTGGTCCATCGGGCAAATTGAAATAATTTCTTTCTTTATGATGACCTATATGAAAATCCCAATCATCTTCTTCAGCGGGAAACCAATATGCATGATGCATCCATTTGCCACCCCAATCTCTCCTGTATGCCATACTTCCAACTTCCCACGACCGTCCGGTGTGAACATCAACATATTTCAACGTACTCAAAAAATTGGGAGTATAACCGTATTTTGAGAGTATAGCGACCAACTCATCTTGTTTGCATTGAACAGAATAAACATATTCATCTCCACGTTCACGAATTAACGCACGTTGACTTCCTACAGGTGGAATATATTCTTTTCCTATCTTCCCATCCAACGGATGAAAAAGAGGTAATAAAATACGCCTCCACTTCTGATGAAAGTCAACACGATTCATATTAATTATCTAATTCGTTTAAAGGGACAACATAAAACTCAGAAAACAATACATATCCATTTTCACGGGCGGAGCGTTCTGCCGATTCAGATAACATTTCTCTATACTCGTAAAACTCTTCTAAATCATCTTCAACGCGAACAACGACCTTAGACATCATTCATCACTCATTGGCCGATAATCCGGCTCAACTTCATAACCAATGCGAATTCTATAAGATGGATTTCCAGCCGCTAAACGGACATACTCTGTCATTTCTTCAACGAAAGCGCGATATTCTTCTTCATACTGTTCCTCGTTCGATATAACAATTTCTTCTTCCATGTTTATAACTAAATTTAACACCGCAATGTTTCTATTACTTCAACTGTACCAGTGAATACTGTAGAAATTCTTCCTTCCCGCTCCATCTCTAAATTGTGAAAGTATTCTCCCTCTTCTAAATTTTCAGTGTCTTCGGGTTCATATTCAATTTCAATTCTCCCCTCCGAGCCTTCAACAACTTCAATACCCGAATCCACTGTTTTTGTAAATTCACAATCTCCACCGGACTCCGAATCCGAAAAACGATACGTGAAAGAAGCGTCTTCTACATTTATCGGGTCGCCAAATTCTTCTTCATCATTATCGCTCTGTTCTCTTATTTGCGTTTTTATAATCCGAGAATCGCCAGCGAAATGATTTTCTATATTTTCTTCTCTATGAGTCATTCATCATCACACACTATTATTGCTCCAATTGCTTGACTATCCAAATTCTTCAAAGCCACGAAGTAACTTTCATCGGCTATGCCAATTACTGAATCTTCTTGTATAATCCCCGTTAAATCAGATGAATCAACTACACCAACTAAACAGCTTTCATGCGATGATGTTTCGGGGAATTCGAATAAAACATCAACATCCGATTCATCAAATGAAACCGATTCTGAATCTACGAATATAATTGGTTTATCAGATTCTATTGAAAAATCAGAGATGTTTAAAATTAATTCTTCTGAATCTAAATCTAAATCAAGTGCATCGGGTGATAATTCAACGTCACTCTCGGAGAGTGTCATCGTCTCTGAGGGGACAGTAACTTTGACAACGACGGATAAATCAAAATCGAGTGTCCCTCCAGCCCCTTGCTCGTATGGCTCCAGTCCATCGAAATCGAGCTTGCCGCCCGCCTCCTGTGTGTACTGGATGGTCATGGCTCAAACATGATAGTCTTCGCGCGTCCGAACCTGTCTCCACCCGAGTCCTCGAAGTCAACTGCAACGATTAATTCGTAGGGGAAGTTATCGAGATGCGACA
>LFFM01000396.1_pt1 | contig 30068 bp, 26 predicted proteins | sample 643131 | NCBI WGS metagenome assembly LFFM01 (sample SAMN03777445, study PRJNA286221) | soda lake metagenome | biome: soda lake; feature: Kulunda steppe; material: water; isolation source: sample Tc-Br brine of Tanatar trona crystallizer | place: Russia: Kulunda steppe | collected 2011-07
CCTATATGTTCAGTTTAGGAATATGGGCCAGATATGCTTCTTTCAGTTCCTCTCGATCAATATGGTTATACACGTCCATTGAGTCTTGTTCACGCTTATCTCCACGAAGTTCCTTGATATATTCGCGCTTCATATCAGATCGGCGCAAATGGGTTGTAAACCAGTGACGACAACAGTGAGGAGTAAAGCGTTCCTCTAAGTTATCAGAATCTGGGTCGTGCAAACCAACCCGTTCTGCATTGTTTGTTACCGCATTGTATACTCCATTCTTCAGAAGCCGATCTCCTTCTTGGTTAATGAATAAAGCATCTGTCTCTGGGTCTTCACGCTCCCTGACTTTCATCCACTTTTTTAGATAACGAGCGCATTCGTCATCAAAAAATACGATACGATTGCTTCTCTTTGGCCTTGGTTTCAGTTCGATCAACTGGTCTTCCCACTTAACATCTGACACATCGATCAAGATTAGTTCTTTTCGTCGGATACCAGTTTTTGCTAATAGTAGTATGATTGCCTTGTTTCTCGTATTCAGCGTAGATATGATGAGGCCAGCCATTTCTGAGACGGAGATTAGTTGCCGAGATTCTTTCGCACCCGAATTATTCTTCTTTAAATATCGCTTCCGAAATGAAGGAATCAAATTTCGGTCTACTATTTCTTCGTAAACAAGAAAGCCGTAGAACGAATTAAGGGCCGAGAAATACGCATTTATCGTCCGGTCAGCAACCCCGTTTTCATTCCCTCGTCTACCGTCTTTCTCTTCCTGGAGATGATATAAGAATGACTTAAGGTCTGATTTTTCAACTTCTTCTGGTTCGAGATTTGTATGTTCAAAGAAGTAACGGAGGTTACTTTCATAAGTCGCAAGAGTTCCCTCTGAAAGACCCTGTAAGAGAGCGTCTTCAACGAACTCATCAATAAGGTCTGGTTCGGATCCCGATCTCGAACTCATTGCTATCGGATCCACCTCCAGCCGTGGACGGTTTCCTTAACTAATCCGTATTCCTCCAGCCGTTCCAATTGAGATTGAATTCCTTGGATCAACTCAACATTTTGTGAATCTACGTTTAGTCGCCGGAAAAGATCTTCAGAACGTATTGTCTCCGCCCCCTGAAGAACTTCTATGAGTTCAGTATCAAATTGACGTCTTCCCTCAAAATCCTCATCTAGGAACGGCTCAGATCGGTGCTGCTTTAGATCAGTACGCAACTTCTCAATAACCATGTCTTTTTCTTTCAAGGTGTTCTTCTGGCCTTGGATGCGTTTGTTGAGGTTTTGTATCTCTTCAGCGGCCTCCCCTGTTTCTAGAAAATCTGGACCACCTTGTGCGATCGCGTACGCTACACACGATTGGACGAATTGTGAGAGAGACATATCCGCATCATCAGCTAACTCGGTCCATTCCTCTTTTTGTTCAAGAGAGTCGAGATACACATCGACTCGTCGATCTTTGATAGTGTCTGTTTTTCCCATCTATAGCAAAGTCTACTAGTAGGGACTCCAGCATAAATTTACGGGTAAAATTGATGCTCCGTCTGGGATTTGAACCCAGGTCATCGGCTCGAAAGGCCGAAATGATTGGCCGGACTACACCAACGGAGCGGTGCCTGCGGACGGGGCTTGCCGGGGCCCAATAAAAAGCGTTCCGTTCCGCGGCCGGGTGCCGAATCCGGCCGCCTTCTCAAGGCTTTTGTTCCGGCGACGTGAGTGCCCGGACATGAAGTCGATCAGGTTCCGGGATCCGGCGGGTGCAACGCGGATGGGCGAGTTCGTCGACGGAGGGATCGAGTTCGCGAACGACCGATACGAGCTCGAGGAGGTCGACGTCTTGCCGCCCTCGGAGCCCTCGAAGGTCGTCTGCATCGGGCGCAACTACGCCGACCACGCCGCGGAGATGGACTCGGAGCTGCCCGATCGTCCGCTGCTCTTTCTGAAGCCGCCGAACGCGCTCGCGGGCCACGGCGACACGGTCACCTTGCCCGCCGGCAAAGAGCGGATCGACCACGAGGCCGAACTCGGCGTCGTGATCGCCACCCAGTGTCGGGACGTCGCCGAGGCCGACGCGATGAACGTCGTCGCCGGCTTCACCTGCGTCAACGACCTCTCGAACCGCGACGACCAGCGCCAGGAACAGAACTGGGTCCGCGGGAAAGCCTTCGACGGCGCGGCGCCGATCGGTCCAGTCCTCGCGAGTCCGGGGGAGGTCCCGCCGGACGCGTACGTCCGCTCGCGGGTCAACGGCGAACTCAGACAGGACGGCTCCCGCGAACAGCTGATCTTCTCGATCCCCGAACTGATCGCGGAGATCACGAGTTACATGACCCTCGAACCCGGCGACGTGATCGCCACGGGCACTCCGGAAGGGGTCGGATCCCTACAGGACGGCGACGAGGTCGAGATCGAGGTCGAGGGCGTCGGCACGCTCGAACACACGGTACGGATCCCCTGACCGGGACGGGGTCCCGGAGGTCCCCGCACGCGGGTGACGGCACTCGTCTCGATCACCCGCTCCTTCGAACGCCCCTACCCCCGATCAGCTCCTCTCCTCGATCACCCGCTCTCTCGACAGCCCTCCCTACGCGTGACAGAACGCCATCGCGCGTTCGATTCGGCGACGGAGGGTCTCGATACGTTCGACCAGGTCGGTGACGGCCGCGATCGCCGGATAGTCGACGTCGAGGTGCCGGTAGAAGTACTGGGCGATGTCGGGTGCGTTCCGCGGGAGCCAGCCGGTCCGGCGCCGTTCGAACAGCTCCGTCTGTCGTCGTTTGGAGATCGTCTCACACTTCGCCTCGAGGACGCCCAGGCGGGCCCGGAAGGCGTCCAGCGCGCCGAATGACTCGTGGCTGAACCGGACGGACGCGAGCTCCCCGAGCTCCCCGTCGACGGCCGACAGCGCCTCCGTCGTCCCGTGTAGGGACTCCCGCTCGACGTCGATCGAGGCGACCAACGACTCGCGGCCGGATCGGGACTCCGAGACGGCGGCCAACACCGCCCGTTTGCACCGTCGGTCGAACGCCGTCCCGTCGACGAGCGCCGCCGCGACGTGATCGTTGAACTCCCCTCTGAGACTCTCCGGGTAGCTGTCGCCGTACTCCTCCTCGTAGTGGGAGACGCTCATCACCGTCGCCCGATACGCCTCCCGGATCCGGTCGAGCGCGTTCGTCTTCGGGGCGTGGGCGACCGCCACCGGCGGGGTTCCACCCGGCACGGTCTCGGCAGTGATCGACCGGACGCGCGTCTCGAACTCCGAGAGGGCCTCGAGTTCGTCCGTGGTTCGGCGACGTTCACGCGTGAGTTCGGCGTCGGCCGTACTCAGGCGTTCGGTGACACCGGAGGAGTCCGACACGTCCATGCCGGCGCTCTCGCCAGCGTGGTCATAAACGATTATAATTGTGGTACGGTCCACTCCGGTCCCGACCGAACCGGTATATAGCCGCGCGACGGTCGGTTCGGCGGACCGAACCCTTTTCGCCCACCTCGGCCAACGGGCGTCCATGACCGTCGCGTTCGGCGCGGTGACCGTCGACTGGCTCGGCTACGCGACCGTCCGGATCGAGGGCCGAACCGGCGTCGTCGTCTACTTCGATCCCGGCCGGTACGGCGTTCTCGACGGCTACGACGCCCGAGACGGCGACCTCGTGCTCGTCTCTCACGCCCACCACTACGATCCCGACGGGATCAGAAGGGTCGCCCGCGAGGACGCGCTCGTGGTCGTCCACGAGGCCGTCGACGTGGACGCCATCGACCGCGTCGAGGAGGGCCCCGAGGAGCTCCCCTACGACGTCGAACGCGTCCGTGCCGACGAGAGCTTCGTCGTCGGCCCGCTCGATCTGTACACCACGCCGGCGCTGAACGACCCCGACGGCCCCCGCGTCCGGGCCGACGGGACGCCGATCCACCCGCCCGGAGAGGGCTGTGGCTTCGGCGTCACGGTAGACGGCGTAACCGTCTTCTGGCCCGGGGACACCGACGCGCTCGATCTCCACGCCGACCTCGACGTCGGGGTCTTCCTGCCGCCGATCGGCGGCCGGTACACGATGAACCGCCGGGAGGCCGCGGCGCTCGCCGGTGCGATGCGGCCCGGACTCGTCCTCCCGGTCCACTACGACACGTTCGAGGCGATCGAGGCCGACGCGGAGGCGTTCGTCGTCGACGTCGCGACGCGGTCGGTGCCGGTCGTCCTCGACGAGCCGTAGCTCCCCGCGTGTTTTTGCCCGTCGACGCCCTCGGTACGGCCGTGTCGGAGTTCGCGTTCGAGCTCGCCCTCTGTGCCCACCTCGAGGAACGCCGGGAGTGGCTCCTCGCCCGCCAGCTCGGCGGCGGCGTCGCCGAGCCGGGTGGACGGGTCCTCGACGTCGTCGGCGTCGTCCCCGGCCCCCAGTTCGACGACCGCGTCGCGCTCACCGCCGACGCGATCCCGACGGCGGCGATCGAGTCCGCGGTCGGCCCCGGCCGTGCCCGGTTCCCGCCGGAGGCGTTCGACTGCCACCCGGCCCGGGCACGACGGGCGACCGAACGGGCCATCGAGGCCGGCTTCTTCGAGGTCGAACGGCGAAACGGCCGGGAGTACGTCCGGCAGGTCGCCCGCTACCCCGACTGGATCGGTCGGCTCGTCGGGATCGAGAACAAACCCGACCTCGGCCGACCGGGGGACCTCCGCAAACAGCTGCGGACGGACGTGAGCCTCGCGGTCGTCGACGAGGCGATCCTCGCGACCGAGAGCCACGTGACCCGGGCACATCTCAATCGGCTCCCCGATCCGGTCGGAGTCTGGCGGTTCGACCCCGACGAACGGACGATCGAGGTGATCCGCGAGCCGACGCCGCTCCCGGTCGACGGGGCGGGGATCGAACCGCTCGACCGGCGGCCGGGCCGAACCGACCTGGCGGTCGTCACCGGAGCCGAGAAAGCCCGGGCGCGCCGGCGGATCGCCGAGCGTGCCTACGGGAAGGGGTGGCGGACGTTCGAGCTTCCCGCCTGCCGGGCGTGTGAGCCGGCTGCCGCCGACGGCCCCACGCTCCCACACTGTACCTGGAAGGGCCGGCTCGTCGATCCGGAACGCGAGTGTGGGCCGACGTGTGCCGGACACGAGCCGGCGCCGGCCCCCGACGTCGACCTCGAGAGCGAGCGCGAGCGGCTGACGCCGTGGATCGCCGACCCTACGGGCAGACGACGGCGCCAGTCAGGCCTCGATCGGTTCGGCTGAGCCGCGTTTCACTTTCGCTCCGGTCGCACAACCCCTTTCACCGAGCCGGGAGAACGCGACGGTAGATGACGCGGCTGCTACACACGGCCGACACCCACATCGGGTACCGACAGTACAACGCGCCGGAACGACGCCGTGATTTCCTCTCGGCGTTCAGGGAGGTGATCGAGGACGCCGTCGACGCCGACGTCGACGCGGTGGTCCACGCCGGCGACCTCTTTCACGACCGACGACCCGGGCTGGGGGACCTCCAGGGGACGATCGCGGCCCTGCGGACCCTCGCCGACGCCGACGTCCCCTTCCTGGCGGTGGTCGGGAACCACGAGGGCAAACGCGACGCCCAGTGGCTCGACCTCTTCGCCGACCTCGGGCTGGCGACCCGACTCGGGGACGAGCCGGAGCTCGTCGGCGACGTCGCCCTCTACGGGCTCGATTACGTCCCCCGATCCCGACGCGGTAGTCTGGAGTACGAGTTCGCTCCGGTACCCGACGACGCCGAGGCCGCTTTGCTCGTGAGCCACGGGCTCTTCGAGCCGTTCGCCCACGCCGACTGGGAGACCGAACGCCTGCTCGAGGACGCCTCCGTCGAGTTCGACGCGCTGTTGGCCGGGGACAACCACACCCCAGGTACCGCCGAGGTCGCGGGGACGTGGATCACCTACCCCGGCTCGACCGAGCGTGCGAGCGCAAGCGAGCGGGACGCCCGGGGGTACAACCTCGTCGACGTCGACGACGGGGTGGCGATCTCCCGGCGGACCCTCGAGGGCTGTCGCGAGTTCGTCTTCGTAGACGTCGAGCTCGAACCCGGCGAGGGGGTCGAGCGGGTCCGCGAGCGGGTCCGCGAGCACGCCCTCGACGACGCCGTCGTCATCGTCACCGTCGAGGGCGACGGCGAGCCGATCGCGCCAGCGTCGATCGAGGAGCTCGCGGTCGACCGGGGAGCCCTGCTCGCACGCGTGAACGACCGCCGCGAGCTCGCGGAAAGGGACGCGGAGCCGTCGGTGAGCTTCGCCGACCCGGACGCGGCCGTCCGCGAGCGCCTCCGGGAGCTCGGGCTGAGCGAGGCCGCCCTCGGAATCGACGGAACGGTCAGAGACGACGCGATCGCGGACGCCAACGTCCGCGAGACGGTCGAGCGTCGGGTCCGGGAGCTACTCGAGGGCGACTCCTCGGCGTTCGAGCCGGCGGTCGACGGAGCGGACGACGCCGAGGAGGCGACGAACCCGGTCGATGCGGACGACGGGGAACCGTCGGGGGAGGCTGACGGAACACCGCCGGACGACGGGGGGACCGAAGAGGAGTCGACGGCGGACGACGGAGGGATCGAAGAGGAGTCGACGGCGGACGACGGAGGGATCGAAGAGGAGTCGACGGCGGACGACGGAGAGATCGAAGAGGAGTCGATGGCGGACGACGGAGGGTCGTCCTCCGACGGCGACGCGACGCCGACGGACGAGGACGGACAGCTCTCGCTGGGTGATCTCACGTGAGAGTCGAGTGGCTCCGCCTGCGGAACTTCAAGTGCTACGGCGACGCCGAGCTCCGGCTCGGTCCCGGCGTCACGGTGGTCCACGGGGTCAACGGCAGCGGAAAGTCGACGCTGCTCGAGGCGATCTTCTTCGCGCTGTACGGCTCGAAGGCCCTCGACGACCGCACCCTCGACGACGTGATTACGACCGGCGAGGACGGCTGTACGGTCGAGCTCGGGTTCAGCCACGACGGCCGCGACTACCACGTCGAGCGTCGTCTCACGCTGCGTGGCGACCGGGCGACCACGACCAACTGCGTCCTCGAGGGACCCGACGGACAGATCGAAGGGGCACGCGACGTCCGCCGGCGGATTACCGAGCTCCTCCGGATGGACGCGGACGCGTTCGTCAACTGCGCGTACGTCCGCCAGGGCGAGGTGAACAAGCTCATCCACGCCTCGCCGGGCGAGCGCCAGGACATGATCGACGAGCTCCTACAACTCGGCGCACTGGAGGAGTACCGCGAGCGGGCCAGCGACGCCCGGCTGGGCGTGAAGACGGTGCTCGACGGCCAGCGCGAGCTCCTCGAGAACGTCCACGAGCAGGTCGAGCGGAAAGAACGGAAGGAGCTCACCGACCGGCTGAACGGCCTCGAGTCCCGGCGGGCCGACGTCGACGAGCGGATCGCAAACTACGAGGACCAGCGCGAGCGCGCCCGGGAGACCCTCGAGAACGCCACCGACGTGCTCGACCGTCACGAGGAGACCCGCGAGGAGCTGGCGGAGCTCGGGACGGAGCTGGCGGAGCTCCGGGAGAAGATCGCCGAAACCGAACGCGACCGGGAGGACGCGAAAGCCGAGATCGGGGAGCTGACCGACCGACTGGAGACGCTCACGGCCGAGCGCGAACGGCTACTCACGACGGTCGAGCTCGGCGACGGGAGCCCGGACGGGGTCGACGACCGAGACGAGAGCCCGGACGCGGTGGACGCCCGGATCGAGGCCCTCGAGGAACGCGACGAGACGCTCAGAGACGAGCTCGAGGACGTCCGCGTGGCGATCACCGAGGCGGTCGGCGAGCTCGAACGAGCCCGGGAGGAGGCCGACGAGCTCGAGGCCGATGCCGAGCGAGCCCGGGAGGAAGCCGACGAACTCGCCGAGACGATCGAGGCCGACGAGGAGGCCATCGACGATCGCGAGTCGAAGCTGACCGACCTCGAGACGGCGCTCGGGGAGGAACGCGAGCGCTTCGCGGACGTGCCGATCGATCGCGGCGAGGCGGCCGATCACCGCGAGGAGCTCGAGGCCCACCGCGAGGAGCTCACCGAGAAAATCGGCCGCCTCGCCGCGGACTGTCGAGCCACAGAAAACGCGATCGAGGAGGGCGAACGGCTGCTCGAGGAGGGGAAGTGTCCGGAGTGTGGCCAGCCCGTCGAGGACTCCCCACACGTCGACTCGCTGGAACGCCGGCGCGAGGAGCTCGCCGAGCTCGAGGCCGAGCTCGCGACGCTCGAAGACGACCGCGAGAGCCTCGAAGAACGGATCGATCGAGCCGACTCGCTGTGTGAAGCCGAACGCCGGATCGACCGCCTCGAGGAGCGGTGTGAGACCACCGAACAGCTGCTCGCGGAGAAACGCGAGACGGTCGCCGACCGCCGCGAGTCCCGCCGACGGCTGCTCGAGGAGGCCGAGGAGTGCGAGGCCGACGCCGCCGACATCCGGGCACGGATCGCCTCCCTGGAGGAGACCGTCGCCGACCGGCGCACCGAACTCGGGGAAATCAACCGCGAGCGCGCCGAGTTGGGATCGACCCTCGACTCGCTCGAACGGATCCGGGAGATCGACGCCGAGCGGGCCGAGCTCGAAAGTGAGATCGATCAGCTCCGTGATCGCCGTGCGGACTGGCGGACCCTGAACGACGAGCGCAGGGAGACCCTCGCCGACAAACGCGACCGGAAACGCGAGCTGGAGAGCCGGTTCGACGAGAAGCGAGTCGAGACGGCACGGACCGAGAAACGGAACGCCGAGGAGTACATCGAGAACGTCGAAGCCGAACTCGAGACACTCGAGGAACGCCGTGACGAACTCCAGAACGCGATCGGGGCAGCCGAACGCGAGCTCGAGGAGCTCTCGGAGCTGCGAGACCGCCTCGAGCGCGTCGAGAGCCGGTGTGATCGACTCGAGTCCCTCTACGAGGAAGCCGAGACGCTCCAGGCGACCTACGGCGAGTTGCGTGCGGAGCTCCGCCAGCGCAACGTCGAGACCTTAGAGCGGCTGCTCAACGAGACGTTCGATCTGGTCTACCGAAACGACTCCTACGCCGCGATCGACCTCGACGGCGAGTACCGACTGACGGTCTATCAGAAAGACGGCGAACCACTCGAGCCCGAACAGCTCTCGGGCGGCGAGCGGGCGCTGTTCAACCTCAGTTTGCGGTGTGCGATCTACCGATTGCTCGCGGAGGGCGTCGAGGGGGCCGCACCGATGCCGCCGCTGATTCTGGACGAGCCGACGGTCTTTCTGGACTCGGGGCACGTAACCCAGCTGATCGCGCTCGTAGAGTCGATGCGCGATCTGGGCGTCGAGCAGATCCTGCTGGTCAGCCACGACGAGGAGCTCGTCGGCGCCGCCGACGCGCTCGTCGGCGTCGAGAAGGACGCGACCTCGAACCGCTCGCGGCTCCGCCGTGAGGAGGGGACGGCCGTCGACGCGCTCGCCCGGAACTGACCGCGTCCGGTCCGTCAGTCGTCGGACTCGACGCGGATGGCTTCGAGCGCTCGCTCGCAGTCGTCAGTGACCCGATACCCTCGTTCGCCGTCGACCTCGATTTCGGCTATCAGACCGACGGCCCGCAGCTCGGCGAGCCGTCCGTGGAGGTCGCTCTCACAGAAGTCGTACCGGTCGAGGATCGTCCGGACGCCCAGCCCGTCGTCGGCGGCGAGTTCGACGAGCAAGCCGAGCGTCCGGTCGTCGTGGACCCCACGGAGCAGCCGGCGGATCGGGTCCGAGACGCCGGCGGCGGCCGTCTCGAGCGGGGAGGCGTCGTCGGCGTCCGCGAGGCGGTCGTTTCTGACATAACAGCTGTTGCCGGTGGCAGGATCGCGAACGAGGCTGGCGTCTGCGGAGCGTTTGAGAAGCAGGTACCGCTTGCCGTCGTCGTCCCGTACGGTCTTCATGGCTCGTCGAGTTCCCCGGTTTCGTCGCCGGCTACGCGCTCGTCGGTGGAAGTCGTTTCGGATCCCTCACCGTGTTCGGCCTCGAACAGCCGGTACCGGCGGTAGGCCATGGCGAACAGGATCGCGCCGCCGGCGACGAGCACGCCGGCACGTCGTGTCTCCCCCCGGAAAATCAGAAACATCACGCCGAGCGAGCTCGCCAGGACGGCGGCGTTGACGACGAGCACCGTCGACCAGAACGCCCGGCGGATCTCCCGTGGAACCTCGCTTTCGTCGACCTCGACGTCCGGAATCTCGACTTCCGGAATCTCCACCGAGGGCTCTTCGACCTCCGGGATCGAGAGCGAGTCGGAGTCCGGATCCCGGTACTCGGCCTCGGGATCGTACTCCTCGGGTTCGGCGTCGCTCCGATCGAACACCACTGGGCTAGGACAGACGCGGCGGCGACAAAAGGGTTGGCGTTTGCCGGCTCAGGCGAGCTCGTCGAGACGCAGCGTTCGGCTCGTCTCGACCCACGCGAGCGGGTTCTTGGCGTCGTAGAAGACGGTCCGGCCGTCGGTCTCGTAGGACTCGATCGTGTCGGTCCCTCTGGGGTCGTTCCGTTCGGTACCTCCGTCGCTCCGGCGCTCGTCTTCGGATCTGCGGGTAGACACGTCGATCACCGGACGGTGGTACGTACTACCACGGTAAATGCCTTGTCGCCGACGGGTGACACGTGTCGGCGGACGGCAACACGGAACGCCCGTCCACGAGTGGGGAAGCTTTTAGCCGGCGACTACCAATGCCGCCACCATGACCGACGAGGGGCAAGCCGGGCTCGGGGAGTTCGGCGACGAGCCCGCGGAACGGCCGGACGAGGAGGCCGTCCACGTCGCCGGCAACGGCGGACGGACGGCGTACGACGTGATCGACCCGACGGAGGAGAGCCTTCCCGACCCCGACGGCGTTCTCGAACTCGCCGTGATGCAGGTCGACTACACGGTGGTTGGCTACGGCGACGACGAGCGACCGGTGATCCACGTCTTCGGCCGGACGGCCGACGGCGAGCTCGAACACGTCCAGGTCGTCGACTTCCGGCCGTACTTCTACGCCCCTACCGAGAGCCTCGACCGACCGCCCGAGGAGGCCTACGATCGACTCACCGGCAGCCGCGAGGTCGACGCTGACGGCGAGCCCTACGAGAGCATTCGCGGCGAGCGACTGACGAAGATCTTCGGACAGACCCCACGCGACGTCGGCCAGGTCCGCGACGAGTTCGACCACTACGAGGCGGACATCCTCTTTCCGAACCGGTTTCTGATCGACAAGGACGTCCGTAGCGGACTGCGGGTGCCCGAACGACGGGGCGACGACGGCGCGATCTACGTCTCCCACGAGGACGTCGAACCCGTCGACGTCGACGCCGACCCCCGCGTGCTCACCTTCGACATCGAGGTCGAGGATCGGTCGGGATTCCCGGAGGACGGCGAGGAACCCATCGTCTGTCTCGCGAGCCACGACTCCTACGACGGAGAGTACCTGCTGTGGATCTGGGAGGCCCCCGGCGGCGAGGGGACCGTTCCGACGGCACTCGAGGGATACGAGCCGATCGAGGGGGAGATCGAACACGACGTCCGGACGTTCGAGAGCGAGGAGGCCATGCTCGCGGCGTTTCTCGAGCACGTAGAACGGAACGACCAGGACCTCTTGACGGGCTGGAACCTGGACGACTTCGACGCCCCGTACCTCCTCGATCGGCTCGAGGTCCTCGACGGTCCGGATCACGACCACGACCTCGACCCCGACCGACTCTCCCGCGTCGGCGAGGTCTGGCGAAGCGGCTGGGGCGGTCCGGACGTCAAAGGCCGGGTCGTCTTCGACCTGCTGTACGCCTACCAGCGGATGGTCTTCTCCGAACTCGACTCCTACCGGCTGGACGCCGTCGGCGAGGTCGAACTCGGCGTGGGGAAAGAACGGTACGCCGGCACGATCGGCGACCTCTGGGAGGACGACCCCACCAGACTCCTCGAGTACAACCTCCGGGACGTCGAGCTCTGTGTCGAGCTCGACCGCCAACAGGAGATCGTCCCGTTCTGGGACGAGGTGCGGTCGTTCGTCGGCTGTAAACTCGAGGACGCCCCCACGCCCGGCGACACCGTCGACATGTACGTCCTCCACGAGGCCCACGGCCGCTTCGCCCTTCCCTCGAAAGGCCAACAGGAAGCCGGCGAGGAGTACGAGGGCGGAGCCGTCTTCGATCCGATCACGGGGATCAGGGAGAACGTCACGGTTTTGGACCTGAAATGCTTCAGCGGCGACACCGAACTACTGACACCCGACGGTCCGAAGAGTATCACGGATGTTGAAGTCAGCGACGAAGTATATACGCTCGATCCGGACACGTTCGAGTGTGAGATAACACCGGTTGCCGAAACACACGAATACGAGAACCGGTTCGGTCGTCTCTACCATCTCAGCGGGAATACCCACGACCTCAAAGTAACCGAGAATCATCGATTCCTGGTCTCAAACACCCGGGGATGGGACGGACTCGAGCCGGACGACTTCGAGTTCCTCGAGTATCGGGACATCCCGGAGACCGATCGGTTCGCGTTCCCGAACCACGAACCGGTACCCGGGGCTACTCCGGAAACGTTCGATCTCTATGAGGAAGTTGAGGGAGGCTACGCAGTCGTTTACACCGACGACGATCTCCGCTCGTTCCGCCAGCGAGTGCCCGACGCGGTCGAATCGTCGCTAGACCTCGTTCACGGGTCGTCGGCTGCGATAGGCATCGAAAAAGCGGTCGGCAAATATATGCTCCCACTATCCGTGTTCCGCGAACACGAGGCGGCTGTGCGGAGCCACGCCGACGACGTTTTCCTGAAATACGGGAAGAGACATCGGGACACACCGCTGTCGTTCGAGATGACCGATTGGCTCGAGTTCCTCGGCTGGTTCGTCACCGAGGGAAGCCTCGATTACGCCAACGATCGGTTGACGATCCATCAGTCCGACGGCCCCCATCGCGACCGGATCCGGTCGCTCCTCGATCGGATGGGTATCAACTACAATGTCGATGAGCGAGGGATCAACGTCTCGAACCGGTACCTGTTCGAGTGGCTCGAGGATAACTGCGGGAACGGGTACGCGAACAAGTGCCTCCCCGAATGGGTGTTCTCCCTCGATGCCGACTATCTTTCGGGCCTTCTCGAGACGATGATCGATGGCGATGGTAGCCGGGCAGAGTCCGGCCTCGGGAAGTTCTGGACGAAAAGCGACCATCTCATGCGTGCCGTCTCGCGGCTTGCGGTTCGATGTGGACACAAGCCGACGGTATCGGAGCAAAAAGACGGAACGTGGTACGTCTCCGTCGGAAAGCGCGGCTCGTTTAACAAGTCCTCGAACGCAACCGTCGAAACCCACGAAGGAAACGTGTATTGTGTTACCACCGCGGAGAACCACGTCGTTCTCGCGGGACGGGGTGGAAACTTCCAGTGGGTCGGCCAGTCACTGTATCCCATGTGCATGACAACTGTTAACGCTTCTCCGGAGACGAAAGTCGATCCCGACACGTACGACGGGGAGACGTTCGTCGCGCCCACGGAGCCCGAACCCACACACTTCCGCAAGGAACCGGACGGCGTCATGCGGGAGATGATCACCGAACTGCTGGCCGAACGGGAGGAGAAAAAGTCACTCCGGGACGAACACGAGCCGGGTTCGAGAGCGTACGAGCAGTACGACCGCCAGCAAGGAGCAGTGAAGGTCATCATGAACTGCTTTACGCCCGACACGGAGGTGCTGACGCCGGAGGGCGTTCGAGGGATTACCGATCTCGAGGTCGGCGACGAGGTGTACTCGCTCGACCCCGAGACGATGCACGCGGAGGTGAAACCCGTCGTCGAGACACACGCCTACCCCGAGTACGACGGCGACCTGATCGACGTCGAGACCGACACGATCGACCTCCGCGTGACGCCGAACCACCGGATGCTCGTCCGGAAAGCGGAGACGAACGGGATCACCGAAGACGAGTACCGGTTCGTCGAGGCCGGCGAGCTCGACCGGGCGACGAACTACGAACTCCCCCACGACTGGGTGGGGCCAGACGGCGAGGAACTCGAGAGCGTCGACCTCACCGAGTCCGTCGACGGCGAGTACGAGGTCTGGGTCCGTCCGTCGGTTCACGGACACACGTTCACCGCCGAACTCGGCTGGACGCCCCGACGGGTGCCGAAAGCCGACGTCGGGAAGACGGGGTACGTGTTCACGGCCGAGGAGTTCGAAGAACACCGCGAGTACATCGAGGAGGTCTGTGAGACGAGCTTCATTCGTCGCGAACCCGGACGCAAGTGGATCCCACGGCGCTACGACGGCGGGGAGTTCCTCGAATTGCTGGCGTGGTTTATCACCGAGGGAAACGTCTACACGTCGACCGAGAAGCGATTCGGCGAGAACGGTCGCGGTTCGGCGACGACCGTCAAGATTGCACGGAACGAGCCGGTAGCTGCCGACGGTGGCGTCGATCACCACGCCTCGATCGGTGACCTGCTCGATTCGATGGGCGTCGACTACTACGTCGACGAGCGGGCCTATCAGGTCACCTCGAAGCTGTTCGGGGAGCTGCTGGAAGCGCTCTGTGGGACCGACAGCGCGACCAAACGGATCCCCGAGCTCGTTTTCGAGCGTTCGCGACGAGAGAAACGCCTGTTCCTCGAGCGGCTGATCGACGGCGATGGCGACCGCGAGAGGAGTTCCTGGCGGTACACGACGTCGAGCGAACGGCTCCGGGACGACGTTCTCCGGCTCTGTGCACACCTCGGCCTGACGGCGAGTTACAACCGTGATAGTGGCTCCTGGCGGATCGACGTGAGCGAGAGCTCGAAGAACACGCTCCGTATGCACCGGAGTTCCTCACGGTCCACCGCCGAGGACGGCGTCTACTGTGTCACCGTCGAGGACAACCACACCTTGCTCGCGGGCCGGAACGGCACGTTCCAGTTCGTCGGCCAATCCCTCTACGGCGTTTCGGGGTGGGATCGGTTCCGGCTGTACGACAAGGAAGCGGCGGCGGCGATCACGGCCACCGGCCGCGAGGTGATCGAGTTCACCGAGACGGCCGCCAACGAACTCGAGTACGACGTCGCCTACGGGGATACTGATAGTGTTATGATAGAACTCGGAAACGAGGTTTCGAAAGACGAAGCAATCGGCCGGTCGTTCGACATCGAAGAGTATGTCAACGAACGGTACGACGACTTCGCACTCGAGGAGCTCAACGCCGAGATCCACCGGTTCCAGATCGAGTTCGAGAAGCTCTACCGCCGGTTCTTCCAGGCCGGCAAGAAGAAACGGTACGCGGGACACATCGTCTGGAAGGAGGGCAAGGAGGTCGACGACGTCGACATCACGGGTTTCGAGTACAAACGCTCGGACATCGCCCCGATAACGAAGGAGGTCCAACACCGCGTGATCGAGATGATCGTCAGGGACGGCGACGTCGAGGCCGTCGAGGAGTACCTGCAGGGAGTCATCGAGGAGTTTCTCGCGGGGGAGGTCTCCCTCGAGGAGATCGCCATTCCGGGCGGGATCGGCAAACGGCTCGACGACTACGACACCGACACGGCCCAGGTACGGGGTGCGAAGTACGCGAACCTCCTCCTGGGGACGAACTTCGACCGGGGGAGCAAACCCAAGCGACTCTACCTGGATCGGGTCGATCCGGCCTTCTTCCGGCGGGTCGAGGCCGAGGAGGGGCTGGACGCGCGGACCGACCCGGTCTACGGGGAGTTCAAGCGGGATCCGGACGTGATCTGTTTCGAGTACGACGACCAGCTCCCCGAGGAGTTCGCGGTCGACTACGAGAAGATGCTCGAGAAGACCCTCCAGGGACCGATCGAGCGGATCCTGGAGGCGCTCGGACGCTCCTGGGAGGAGGTCAGATCCGGACAGGAACAGACCGGGCTGGACAGTTTCATGTGAACTCTTCTCGGAGCGTCCGGACTTCGTGTCGCTCTCCGGCGGAGCATTCGTGTCGCTCTCCGGCGGAGCATTCGTGTCGCTCTCCGGCGGAGCATCCACGTTTCGTGTGGGCCCTGTCGGGCTCCCGTAGCCGGAGAGCGGCTGGGGGCGATGTAACTATTTGGGGTTTCGGAGGCGCGCAAGATCTGTTTTCACGTCACCTGAGCTACGGAAGAAAGCGTAATTCGGGCGTTTCAAGGCGTTTTCGTCGAAATCGGTATCGGTTTCGCCCCCTGCCGAAGTACCGAAATCATGGAGCTTTTCTTTTTTAATATGAATATAAAACTCTAATATAGCAAATTATCTTTTCCAATACGCCACCGTGTCCGGAGGAAGACGAAACGGTTATTAGTCTCTCGCCCCACCATCGGAACGACAGAGGGTACCCAATATATGGCACGTCTCGAACTCAAGAACCTGCACGCGGAGGTAGCGGACGGCGGAGAGAAGATCCTGCGGGGTGTCGACCTCGACGTCGAATCCGGGGAGATCCACGCCCTGATGGGGCCGAACGGCTCCGGGAAGTCGACGCTGGCGAAGGTGATCGCCGGCCACCCGGCTTACGACGTCACCGAGGGCGAGGTGGTGATCCACCTCGACGCCGACGAGTTCGGCGAGGACTTCGAGATCCCCGAGGACAAACGTAGCTGGCCCCTCCTGGAGCTCGAACCCAACGAGCGCGCCGCGCTCGGCGTCTTCCTTGGCTTTCAGTACCCCGCGGAGATCGAAGGGGTCACCATGACGAACTTCCTCCGGACGGCGCTGAACGCCAAACTCGAGGAACGCGAGGAGCTCTTCGAGGAGGACGCAGACGAGGAGGACGCCGACGAGGAGGACGCCGAGGTCCCGTCGCCGATGGAAGGGCCGGCCGACGAGGGCGAGATCGGCGTCGCCGAGTTCCAGGAGATCCTCTCGGAGAAGATGGCCCAGCTCGACATGGACGAGAAGTTCGCCATGCGCTATCTCAACGCCGGCTTCTCCGGCGGCGAGAAGAAACAAAACGAGGTGCTCCAGGCGGCGATCCTCGAGCCCTCCGTCGCCGTCCTCGACGAGATCGACTCGGGGCTGGACATCGACCGACTGCAGGACGTCTCCCACGGCATCAACGCCCTCAGAGACGAGCAGGGGGCCGGCATCCTCCAGATCACCCACTACCAGCGGATCCTCGACTACGTCGAACCCGACCACGTCCACATCATGCTCGACGGGAAGGTCGTCAAAAGCGGCGACGCCTCCCTGGCCGAAAAGCTCGAGGACAGAGGCTACGACTGGGTTCGCGAGGAGGTCTACGAGGCCGCGTAACTGAATTAGACTAGGATAACGGTAATAAGTACACGGCTGTAAACACAGACGCATACAACACATGAGCTCCGAACAAGACCACCTGAAAGAGACCGACACCGAAGCCCGGTTCGACTTCAAAAAAGACGAGGCCTCCGCGTTCAAAACCGACAAGGGCCTCACCGAGGAGACGATCCGGCTCATCTCCGAGGACAAGGACGAACCCGACTGGATGCTAGAGCGGCGCCTTCGCGCGCTGAAACTCTGGCAGGAGATGCCGATGCCCACCGACTGGCCCGGCCAGCCCGACCTCTCCGAGGTCGACGTCAACGAAATCGTCCCCTACATCCGCCCGGACGTCGACGTCCGCGCCGGCGTCGACGACTGGGAGGAACTCCCCGAGGACATCAAAGACACCTTCGACCAGCTCGGCATCCCCGAAGCAGAGAAAAACGCCCTCTCGGGCGTCGGCGCCCAGTACGAGTCCGAGATCGTCTACCAGAACATGCAAGAACAGTGGGAGGAGAAAGGGGTCGTCTTCTGTAACATGGACCAGGCCGTCCAGGAGTACCCCGAGCTCGTCAAAGAGCACTTCATGACCACCTGTGTCCCCCCCAGCGACAACAAGTTCGCCGCCCTCCACGGCGCGATCTGGTCCGGCGGCTCGTTCGTCTACGTCCCCGAGGACGTCACCGTCGAGATGCCCGTCCAGGCGTACTTCCGGATGAACTCCGAGGGAATGGGCCAGTTCGAGCACACGCTCATCATCGCCGAACCCGGCAGCGAGGTCCACTACATCGAGGGCTGCTCGGCGCCCAAATACTCCGCGTTCAACCTCCACTCCGGCGGCGTCGAGGTGTTCGTCAAAGAAGACGCCCACGTCCAGTACTCGACGGTCCAGAACTGGTCGAAAAACACCTACAACCTGAACACCAAACGCGCGATCGCCGAGAAAAACGGGACGATGGAGTGGATCTCGGGCTCGATGGGCTCGAAAGCGACGATGCTGTATCCGTCGACGATCCTCAAGGGCCGGGGCGCGACGGACACCCACATCACCATCGCCTTCGCCGGCGAGGGCCAGGACATCGACACGGGGGCGAAAGTCTACCACAACGCGCCGAACACCAAATCCACCATCGAGTCGAAATCGATCGCGAAAGACGGCGGCCGCACCAACTACCGCGGGCTCGTCCACATCGCCGACGGCGCCGAGAACTCCTCGACCGCCGTCGAGTGTGACGCGTTGATGTTCGACAACGAGTCGACCAGCGACACCATGCCGTACATGGAGATCGAGGAGTCGAAAGTCGACGTCGCCCACGAGGCCACCGTCGGCAAGATCGGCGACGAGGACATCTTCTACCTCCAGAGCCGCGGGCTCGACGACGACGACGCCAAGAAGATGATCGTCGCCGGCTTCATCGAACCGATCACCGAGGAGTTGCCGATCGAGTACGCGGTCGAACTCAACCGGCTGATCGAACTCGAGATGGAGGGAAGCCTCGGGTAACTCCCGAGAACGATACATGAGTACGCAGCTACACGCAAATCTCACGGCGGAGCAGGTACGACAGATAAGCGACGGGCTCGGGGAACCCGAGTGGATGCTCGAGATCCGTCTGGACGCCCTCGAGGCTCTCGGCAGCCTCGAGATGCCGAAGGTGATCCGGACGCCGGGTCGGGACTGGACGAACCTCCACGACCTCGAGTTCGAGCGGCTCGTCGATCCGCTGAACGCCGCCGAGAGGAAAGACCAGGTCGGCCCCGACGAGGTCGAGGTGCTCGGCTGGGAGGAGGCCATAGAGTCCCACGAGGAGCTCGTCCGCGAGCGGTTCGGCTCGATCGTCGACCCCCAGGAGAACTACCTCACGGCGCTGTCGACGGCGCTTTTCAGCACCGGGACCGTCGTCTACGTGCCCGAGGGCGTCGACGCCGAGGACGTCACCGTCCGCACCGAGATGAACTCCCGGTCGCTTTTCAACTACACGCTCGTCGTCACCGAGGAGTCCTCGTCGGTGACGATCCTCGAACGGCAGTCGACGGGCGAGACGGACGTCTCGGACGGCACGGGCGGTGAAGCCGCGAGCGACGAACGCTACTACAGCGGCATCGTCGAGATAGCCGCCGGCGAGAACAGCTACGTCCAGTACGGCACCCTCCAGAACCTCTCGCGGGAGACGTACGGCTTCTCCGCGAAACGCGGGGAGACGGACACGTACGCGACGATCGACTGGATCGAGGGCAACATGGGCACCCAGCTGACCAAGACCGAGACGTCGACGCTGCTCTCGGGTGACAGCTCCGAGACGCGGATCGTCGGCGCCTTCTTCGGCGAGGACGACCAGCACTTCGACATCGACCTGAAAGTCTGGCACCGCGCCGAGCACACGACGGCGGACCTCGTCACCCGCGGCGTCACCGACGACGTCGCCCGGTCGGTGTACGAGGGGGTCCAGGACGTCGGCCGGGACGCCTGGGACACGAGCTCCTACCAGCGGGAGAACACGCTCATGCTCTCCGACGAGAGCGAGGCCGACGCCTCTCCGAAGCTGATCATCAACAACCACGACACCGAGGCGAGCCACTCCGCGACCGTCGGTCAGGTCGACGCGGAGGACCTCCTCTATATGACTTCCCGTGGCATCCCGCCGCGGCAGGCACGGAACATGCTCGTCGAGGGCTTTTTCGTGCCCGTCCTGGAGGAGATCGAGGTCGACGAGCTTCGTGAGGACCTGGAAGGGATCGTCGCCGACCGGCTCCGGAACTGAGCCGGCGACGGCGCAAAAGACTTAACAGCTGTATCCCGCTACAGTAGGTTAATGGCTTTTGAGGAGCTGCTCGAGGATCCGGTGATACAGAAGTACTTACACGAGCTGGTCGGCCCGACGGGGATGCCGGTCGCGGCGGCGCCGCCAGACGGGGAGGTGACCGACGAGGAGCTCGCCGAGGAGCTCGACCTCGAGCTCAACGACGTCCGGCGGGCGCTGTTTATCCTCTACGAGAACGACCTCGCGAGCTACAGGCGGCTTCGCGACGAGGACTCGGGCTGGCTCACCTACCTCTGGACGTTCGAGTACGAGAACATCCCGGAGAACCTCCGCGAGGAGATGTACCGGCTCCACGACGCCTTGGCGGAACGCCGGGAGTACGAGCGCAACCACGAGTTTTACCTCTGTGAGATCTGCTCGATCCGCTTCGAGTTCGGCGAGGCGATGGACTTCGGCTTCGAGTGTCCGGAGTGTGGCTCGCCGGTGGAGTCGATGGAGAACGACCGGCTGGTCCACGCGATGGACGAACGCATAACGGAGCTCACAGAGGAGCTCAACATCGACGCCTGATGGTCGTACTCGCGACGAAGGTCTACGTCGAGGGCGGGGCCCGCGAGCGGGCACTCGACTCGCTGCGCTCGCTCGTGGGCAACGAGGTCGGCGAGCTGTCCGTCGACGTCACAGTCGAGCTCCGGGAGGACGGGTTCCCGTCGGTGACGGTGAGCGGGGAAGACCGCGTCGTCGCCCGGAACGTCCTCCGGGAGGCGTTCGGCGAGGTGGTCGCGGAGTTAGAGGACGGCGAGACGTACGTCGGCACCCTCGAGTCGTGGGGCGAGGAGGGGTTCGTGCTGGACGCCGGCGAGCCCGTCCGGATCCCCGCCGACGGGCTCGGGCTCGGCCCCGGCTCGCCGTCACAGATCCGCGACCGGTTCGGGCTCGTCCAGCATCTCCCCATGCGATTCGTCTACGACGAGGGAGGCGATTCCCGTCTGGCCGACGCCGAACGGGACCGTCTCTACGGGTGGACCAGAGGCGAAAACGGCCGTCTGAACGTAAACAGCGCGACGCGAGCGGAGGTCCGGGCGACGCTCAACCGCGCGGGCCACGCCAGGGACGTCGTCACCGTAGAGCGCCTCGGCTTGCTCGAACAGAGCGTGATCTGCACCCCGGACACCGATCCGCCGGGGCTGCTCGCGAGCGTCGGCGAGTACCTGCCCGCGGAACTGCGCTGTGTCGTCCCCTGAGATGAACCGACGACTCCTGCTCGCGGCGGTCGCGGTCGCCTTGCTGGCCACGACGGCCGGCTGTAGCGCGATATTCGGCGGCATCTCCGAGGAGGCACTCGACCGGGAGGCGGAGTACGACGACCTCCTGGAGCGAGAGGCCGACGTCGTGATCGACATCGAGCGGGGCGGGCTGCTCGGCGGCGGGGAGTTTCGTGCCGTCCACGATCTGAACGACACCGCCCAGCTCTCTCTGTACCGATCGACGTTCTACAGCGACAACGCCTTGGACGTCGAGGGGGTCCGGTACTGGTACCCGAACGGGACGATGCTCACCGGTTCGGAGCTCGAGGTCGACCAGAGCCGCTCGAGTACGGAGATCGTGGTTCCGGACGGCAACGGGACGCTCGCGTACACTGGCGAGGCGAGCGGACGGACGTTCCAGCTCGAGGCGTTCACCCACGGCTCCTACGAGGTGCTGGTCCCCGAGGGGTACCGGACGTCGAACTTCCTCTTTGGGAACGTCAACCCCGGCGGCTACGAGCGGGAGGTGATCGACGACCGGGAACAGCTGAGCTGGGAACACAACGATTCGGCGATCTCCCTGCGATACTACCTGCCCCGGGATCTGGTGTTGTTCGTCGGCGTCGTCGGCGTCGTGGCGGTCCTCGGCGGCGCCGGTATCCTCTACTACCGCCGGCAGGTCGAGCGGCTGCGCGAACAGCGCGAGGAGATGGGCCTGGACGTCGAGATCGAGGACGACGACTCCGGGCCGCCGGGGTTCGGCTAGAGCCGCCGGCGAAACGCCATGAGCGGGGGTCGAACGGTGACGCTCGTCCGGAACTCCCGAGCGCTTAAACGCTCCCGGCGATTATCGGGTGGCATGCAGCATGTGAAGATTCCGCAGGAGCGCATCGGCGTTCTCATCGGCGAGGGCGGCGAGACGATGCGCGAGATCGAGTCCCGCGCGGAGGTGCGACTCGACATCGACTCCGAGAACGGATCGGTGGCCGTAGAGAGCGTCGGCGACCCGGTGCTCGGGCTCAAGGGGCCGGACGTCGTCCGCGCGATCGGGCGCGGGTTCGCCCCCGAGGACGCCCTCGGACTCCTCGCCGACGAGATGATGATGTTCGACGTCGTCGACGTCGGCGCCGCGGCACGGAACAAGACCGACCTGACGCGGATGAAAGGCCGGCTGATCGGCGAGGACGGCCGGACCCGGGAGCTGATCGAGGAGCTCTCGGGGGCCTCCGTCGTCATCTACGGCACCACCTTCGGGATGATCGGAACTCCCCAGGAGGTCGACGTCGCCCGAAACGCCGCGGAGATGCTCATCGACGGGGCACCCCACGGCGCGGTCTACTCGTTCCTGGAGGAGAAACACACCGAGATGAAACGCGCCGGGCTGGAGTACCACCGGTTCCCCGGCGGCGACGCCTGAGAGCCGGCCACGCCCGAATACCGTATATATACTCCACACGGACCCGAACGCCGAACGCGTGACTGCGCCCCCATGTGGTCGATTGACACGACGTGGAGCGCAGCTTTTATATAGAATAGCAATCAATCAACCGGTGACCATGGCACAACAGATGGGCAACCAGCCCCTCATCGTTCTCTCGGAAGAGAGCCAGCGCACCTCCGGGAAAGACGCACAGTCGATGAACATCACGGCCGGGAAGGCGGTCTCCGAGGCGGTACGGACCACCCTCGGCCCGAAGGGGATGGACAAGATGCTCGTCGACTCCTCGGGAAACGTCGTCGTCACGAACGACGGCGTCACGCTCCTAACGGAGATGGAGATCGACCACCCGGCGGCGAACATGATCGTCGAGGTCGCCGAAACACAGGAAGACGAGGTCGGCGACGGGACGACGACCGCGGTCGTCGTCGCGGGCGAGCTGCTCAAACGCGCCGAGGAGCTGCTCGAACAGGACATCCACGCGACGACCCTCGCCCAGGGCTACCGACAGGCCGCAGAACGCGCCCGTGAGGAGCTCGACGGGTTCGCGACCGACGTCGACGCCGACGACACGGAGATCCTCCAGCAGATCGCCGCGACGGCGATGACCGGCAAGGGCGCCGAGAACGCGAAGGAGTTGCTCTCCGAGCTCGTCGTCAGCGCCGTCCGATCGGTCGCCGACGAGGACGGGATCGACACCGAGAACGTCTCCGTCGAGAAGGTCGTCGGCGGCTCGATCGACGAGTCCGAACTGATCGAGGGCGTCATCGTCGACAAGGAGCGCGTCTCCGAGAACATGCCGTACTTCGCCGAGGACGCGAACGTCGCCATCGTCGACGGCGCCCTCGAGGTCAAAGAGACCGAGATCGACGCCGAAGTCTCGGTGACCGACCCCGAACAGCTCCAGCAGTTCATGGACCAGGAGGAGGCCCAGCTCCGGGAGATGGTCGACGCGCTCGTCGACGTCGGCGCCGACGCCGTCTTCGTCGACGGCGGCATCGACGACATGGCCCAGCACTTCCTCGCCCAGGAGGGCATCCTCGCCGTCCGACGGGTGAAAGACTCCGACGCCAAGCGCATCGCGCGTGCCACGGGCGCGAAAGCCGTCTCGAACGTCGAGGAGATCACCGAAGACGACCTCGGTTTCGCCGGCAGCGTCGCTCAGAAGGACATCGCGGGCGACCAGCGGATCTTCATCGAGGACGTCGAGGACGCCAAAGCCGTCACCCTGATCCTGCGTGGGGGAACCGAACACGTCATCGACGAGGTCGACCGCGCCATCGAGGACTCCCTCGGTGTCGTCCGCACGACGATCCAGGACGGCAAGGTCGTCGCGGGCGGGGGCTCCCCCGAGGTCGAGCTCTCCCTCGAGCTGCGCGACTACGCCGACAGCGTCGGCGGCCGCGAACAGCTCGCGATCGAAGCGTTCGCCGACGCCTTGGAGATCATCCCGCGGACCCTCGCGGAGAACGCCGGGCTCGATCCGATAGACTCGCTGGTCGAGCTGCGCAGCGCCCACGACGGCGGCCAGGTCGCCGCCGGGCTTGACGCCTACACCGGCGAGACGGTCGACATGGGCGAGGAGGGCGTCTACGAACCCCTCCGCGTGAAGACCCAGGCGCTCGAGTCGGCCACCGAGGCCGCGGTCATGCTGCTCCGGATCGACGACGTCATCGCCGCCGGCGAGCTCAAAGGCGGGAGCTCCGACGACGACGATGACGAGGACATGCCCGCCGGCGGCCCCGGTGGCATGGGTGGCGGCATGGGCGGCATGGGCGGCATGGGTGGCGGCATGGGCGGCATGATGTAAGGCCGGCCACCGACCGTCGAACCGTTCTCCGGACGCCCCCCGTCGGGGACTGCACTCGCTTTACCATCCTTTGCAGTTCGAACGATATCGTTCAGCAGCTTCGAGGCGGCGCTCCCGGGCTCGACTCGCGAGCGACCGACGATCGTTCGGACCACCAGAACGGGCCGCAGGCTCGTGAAGGGAGCGGGCTTCCGATACGTTGGATACGGGACGAGTGGGTCAGGGGTAACGCGGGACGCCGGTCGAACTCCGTCGGGGGTGGCCGGGGCTACGGGCGGGCGGGGGTAGCGTAGAAAGCGCTCAGTTCTCCTCGTCCTCGTCGTCCTCGCCGCGGGCGAAGGCCGCGGCCTCCGCGGGGCCGTCCGCCGTGGCGCTCGGTCCTTCGATCAGTGACTCGAAGTCGTCGACCTCGTCGTACTGGTCCTGGTAGACGAGCGCGGCCTTCCCCAGCGCCGTGATCTCGTACAGACCCGACCGTTCGGCGGGGCCGATCTTCCGGACCAGTCCGTAGTCCTCGAGGACCGGGAGTCGTGTGTTGATGTTCTTTCGGCTCTTGCCGGTGTGAGCGGCGAGGTTCGTCGCGACGTTCCGACCCTTGGCCTCGAGCTGCTCGAGGATCAGGAAGTCGGTTGGCTGTCTGAGTTTCACGGGCGTTCAGTTCCTCCGTGGTACCGTCTTGTTTCCGATGGTAACTAATACTTTCGGCTCCGCCACGGATACTATTACCAATGGTAGTTACGACCGGTATTTTTAAGTGAGTCGGGTGTGAAGCCGTATCCGGGCGTGGACGGAGGCGATCCCCCTTCCCCACACCGGTCGACACCCGTCGGAGACGACCCCCCCACCCCCACCGACGTCGACCGACCCCAAACTCCGCCACCCCGTTTTGATACGTCCGTGAGCGGACGCTTGGCGTTCCCTTCGGCCGGAAGGCTACGGCACGGTACCGTGACTCCGCCGCGGAGAGGGGACCGTCCGTGCCCGACTCCCTGACCGCCCGGGGAGTGCCCCCGGACGGTCCGTACGGTACCGACGATCGCTCGACCCGAAGAAACGATCCCGAAAACCTTCAGAACGATCCGTATCAGTTCGTCCGAGCGGGCGGGACGAGCATCACGTTCCCGTTCGCCCGCGCGGCGACGTCCTCCGAGACGCTCCCGAGCAACAGCCGTCGGAGTCGGCTGTGTCCACGCGAGCCGATCAGCGTGGTCGTCGGACGGTGGTCGGCCTCCGCGGCGAGGATCTCCGTCGACGGATCGCCCCGGCGGACGTCCGTCCGGGTCTCGATCCCCCACCCCTCCAGCCGGTCGGCGAGTTCGGCGAGGTGGGTCTCCGGCTCCCTTTCTTCGGGGACGTCCGGATCCTTCGGCGTCCGGACGTGGACGAGCGTCGCCTCGCGGGTCGCGTGACGCAGGTACGAGAATGCCTCGAACGCGCGTTCGGCGTTCTCCGAGAAGTCCGTGGCGTACAGCATCCGCCGGAAGAGGTAGGTCCTGACGACGTCGGGGTCGTCGGTCCCGCGTTCGACCCTGTTTATCAGAAGCGGCGTGACGGTCGTCCGGGCGAGGTTGCGGGCCGTCGAGCCGATCACCCGGTTCTCCAGTGGACTCTTCCCCCGGGAGCCGACGACCGTCAGGTCCGCACCGACCGTGCCGGCGATGCCGATGATCCGCCGGTGGGGGGTCCCCCGGACGACGTGGCTCTCGACGGCGAAGCCGGCGTCCTCGATCACCCGCCGGTACCGCTCGAGGGCACGCTCGCGACGGCGCTCGAAGTCGATACCGGGCATCCCCGAGTGGACGTTCGAAGGGATCACCGTCACCAGGTGGATCTCCTCGACCCCGATACATTCGAGACAGCCGAGTGAGGTCTGACTCTCGATCGCCGCCTCGCTGGCCGCCGAGAGGTCAGTGGCCAGTACTGCCTTCATATCCCCGGTACGGGCCGGGCGTATAATATTGTTTTGTTTGCCCAATACATCACCCGTGGATCGGTCCCCTCGGGTGGCGAGCGGCGACGCCAGCGGTTCCATCTGTGGCGTCGAGGTGGCGAGCGGTCGCGTCTACCGGTTGGAGCCGCGATTGCACGTGGTACACAAAATTCTTATAACGCCGGGGTGCGTACGTGCGATCCAGACAATGGCAGCTTCGATGTCGGAGTACCTCCAGCAGGACATGCAGTGTGAGGGGCTGTTGGAGTGTATCCACGGGCTCAAACAGCTCGACAAGGAGTGCTTTCGGGCGCTCGTCGAGAGCGAGGAGCCGCTGACGATCGACGAGGTCGCCGACCGGGTCGATCGGGAGCGGTCGACGGCGTACCGATCGATCCAGCGGCTGCTCCAGGCCGGGTTCATCCAGAAAGAGCAGGTCAACTACGACCAGGGAGGGTACTACCACGTCTACTACCCGACGGATCCGGAACGGATCGCCGACGACATGCAGCGGATGCTCAACGACTGGTACGCGAAGATGGGCCAGCTCATCCAGGAGTTCGAGGACAAGTACGCCCGTGAGGTCGACGGGCTGGCCGCCGAGAGCTAGAGGAGCGCACCGCCGTCGACGGCGACCGCCTGGCCGGTCACGTTCGGGTTGCTCGCGAAGTAGACCGCGAGCTCGCCCATCTCCTCGACGGACTGGTCCCGTCCGAGCGGGATCAGCGAGTCGACGCTCTCCTCGTAGGGCCGGTCCATAAACGGCGTCAGGACGTTCTCCCACATCGCCGTCTCCACCACGCCCGGACAGATCGCGTTGACCGTGATCGAGAACCGCGCGAGCTCGGCGGCCATCGTCTCCGTGAGCCCGAGAACGCCCCACTTCGAGGCACAGTAGTGAGCCAGGCCGCCGAACCCCATCCGGCCGGCGATCGAGGAGACGTTGACGATCGAACCACCCTCCCGATCTATCATGTGCGGGGCCACGGCCCGCGAGACGAGAAACGTGCCCTTGAGGTTGACGTCGATCACGGCGTCCCACTCGGCCTCCTCGAGCTCCCCGAGGAACCCGGCCGTGATGATCCCGGCGTTGTTCACCAGGACGTCGATCCCGTCGAACTCCTCGATCGCCGCCTCGACCGCCTCCTCGACGGCCGCCGCGTCGCTGACGTCACAGTCGTAGGCCGCCGACCGCCGGCCGAGCGCGTCGATCTCCGCTTCGAGCTCCCGGGCCGCCTCGTAGCCCCCGATCTCGGTGTCGCCGTACTGGTTGTGAGCCGAGCCGAGGCTGTCGGTGTCGACGGCGGCTACGTCCGCCCCCTCCCTCGCGAGTTCGAGCGCGATCCCCCGGCCGATGCCGCGTCCGGCCCCCGTGACCATCGCCGTCCGTCCGTCGAGCGCGTCCGTCATGGACCACCCTCCCACGATTCGCCACAAAAACCCACCGTGAGGGGGATCCACACACCCTCCCCGATCGGTTTCCGCGCGATGGCCGATCCCGGCCGTCGGTCACTCCGTGAGAACCGAGACCGAAACCGCCGTCTCCCCCTGGACGTTCTCGCTGATCGGACACCGCCGCTCGACCGCCTCGGCCCACTCCTCGAGGCGTGCCCCGTCGGCGTCGCTCTCGACGTCGAGGGTGAGCCGGACGTCCTGGAAGCCCGCGGGTCCGTCGGTCCGGTCGCCGCGGTACTTTCCGTAGTCGATGTCGCCCTCGACGGTCGCCGTCAGCGACTCGATCTCGAGGTCCATATCCATCGCCACCATCGTCCCGGTGGAGTTGAGACAGGCGAGAAGCGACCCCAGGAAGTACTCGACGGGGCTTACGTCCTTGCCGACGACGAACTCCGCGTCGCCGGTGTCCACGCGCATCCGTTTCGGGCTCAGTCGGGTGCCGGTCAGCGTGTACGTCGACAGTTCGTCCGCGTCTTCCGATGCCATGTTCGGACGGTCGACCGCCCGGGCCATAACGGGTTCGGAGTCGATCCGAGCACGGTCGAGAACGGCGTGATCCGGAGCACGCGGTGTCGACACGGGACGGACGCGCCCTCGATCCCGCCGACGGCTCAGAAGGACGTCCCCAGCGCCTGCGCCGCCCGGCTCGCGGTGTCCCCCAGCAGCTCGATGTCGTCGGTGAACACCTCGACCGCGACGGTGCCGTCGAAGCCTGCCAGTCGCTCGGTGACGATCCCGTACTCGATCTCGCCGGCGCCGATCGGGAGGTGGGTATCCCCCCGGCTCCGGGCGTCGTGGACGTGGAGGTGGCTGACGAGGTCGCCGTACCGTTTCGCAAAGCGCTCGACGCCGTCGTTTCCCGCCTCCATGTAGGCGTGGCCGACGTCGAAACAGACCGGCGCGTCGACCTCGCGGGCGAGGTCGCCGAGCACCGTCATCGGCAGGCCGCGTGGCTGGTGGCCCACGTTCTCGACGACGACCTCGACGCCCTCCGCCCGGCCCGCCTCGACGATCCGCTCGAGCTGGTCGGCGAACGCCGGCCGCAACGACGTGTCGTGGGGATCCCGGGCCGTCCCGTGGAGGACGGCCTTCTCGGCGTCGAACGAGCCCGCCCACGCGAGCAGCCGCCGGAGGTGGGCGACGATCGCGTCGTTGATCTCGGTGGCCGGCGTCACGACCTCCTGGCTGAACGGCAGGTGCACACAGAGGTCGGACTCCGTCGACTCGAGGGCCGCCTCGAGGGCCGCCTCGTCGACGTCGACGTCGCCCTCCGCGAGGCCGAACTCCACGAACGAGAACGGCTCACCCGTCGTCTCGATCCGTTCGACGGCGTCCCCGACGGTGACACCGATCTCCATACCGGAGCCTCGCGGCCGGGTGCCAAAACCCCTTCGAGACGCGGTGTCCGGCTGGCGCCGATCGTCAGGGTGCGTCCGACGACGTGGAATCGACCACCGTGTGCGTGGTCGCGAGACCGATCACCGGGGAGCGTCCGGGGCCGCGGGGTCGATCAGCTCGACGGGGTGGCGCGGTTTCCGGGCGAGCAGGTCGTCGAGCTGTTTCGTACAGGAGGTGCCACTGGAGACGACGATCCGGTCGCGGCTCTCCGGGGTCGTGAACTGCTCGCGCAGCCGGTCGCCGACGTCCATCGCGAGCTCGTAGTACTGGGACTTGTAGCCGAACGAGCCCGCCATTCCACAGCACTCGACGTCGCTCTCGCGGACATCGTAGCCGAGCCGTTCGAGGGTCGCGGTCGTGTACGGGTCGAGGCCGAGGGTCCGTTGCTGACACTGGGCGTGGTAGGCGACGGCGGCGTCCCGGCCCGAGAGCGCCGCCGGATCCGCCCCGTTTTCGAGACAGCCGTAGACGTACTCGAGGATCTCGTAGCTGTTCCCGGCGAGCCGCTCGAAGGAGGCCTCGGGGAGGAACCGCTCGTACTCCCCCCGGAACATCGCGAGGTCGGAGGGCTCGATGACGACGACGTCCCGGCCGGCGTCGAGCTCCTCGGCCAGGGCCGCGTAGACGCGGCTGGCGGCGGCGTCGGCCGTCGAGATCATCCCCTGGGAGAGCGGGGCCCGGCCGCTTCCCGGGACCGGGGGGATCCGGACGTGGACGTCGAGGGCCTCTAAGACCCTGACGGCGGCTTTCCCCCGGTCGACGTCGACGTAGTTGGTGTAGACGTCGGGGTAGAGGACGGCCTCGCGGTCGACGTCGGCCTCGCTGGCTTCGGACGTGGCGCGTTCTGCGCGGCGTCTCGAGGTCGCCACGCCACCTCGAGCC
>LFFM01000398.1_pt1 | contig 30026 bp, 31 predicted proteins | sample 643131 | NCBI WGS metagenome assembly LFFM01 (sample SAMN03777445, study PRJNA286221) | soda lake metagenome | biome: soda lake; feature: Kulunda steppe; material: water; isolation source: sample Tc-Br brine of Tanatar trona crystallizer | place: Russia: Kulunda steppe | collected 2011-07
CAAGGCGCAGGGTTGCTAACTCTGTGGCGTCACTGCCTCCGGGGTTCGAATCCCCGCCGCAACGCTCGCACAACTGACAATAGCTATGAGTGCAGAAGACCCAGAAGACGGCTTGACGGAGGAGGAACAAGAGAACCTCCGATACTTCGTCCGGATTGGTCAGACCGACCTTGATGGCACGAAGAGCGTCGAGCGCAGTCTCACAGACATGAACGGCATCGGACAGCGGACGGCCCGCATTGTGGCCGACGCCTCCGGTGTAGACCGAACCGCGACGTTTGGTCTACTCGCCGAGGAAGAGATCGACAACGTCGTAGACGTCGTCGAAAACATTGAGGATCACGTCCCCGAGTGGATGCTCAACCGGCAACACGACTTTTATACCGGTGAGAACGCCCACATCGTCGGCAGTGACCTCAACCAACAGCGCCGACAGGACATCAACCGGATGCAGATGATCGACTCCTACAAAGGCGTTCGACACAAACGCGGCCAGAAAGTCCGCGGTCAGCGCACCAAATCCACCGGCCGAACCGAGGGGACGATTGGTGTCAACGTCGAACGGATCAAAGAAGAACAGGCAGCCGACGCTGCCGATGGTGATGACGACGAATGACGACTGGACAAAACACCAAACGGTACGAGACGCCGAATCACCCCTACCAGGGCGAGCGCATTGCTTCTGAAAGCAATCTGCTCGGCCGTTACGGGCTCAAAAACAAAGAAGAACTCTGGCGTGCCCAATCCGAGCTTCGTTCGATTCGACGTGAGGCCCGACGACTCATCGGTGAGTCCCAAGGTGACCTCGAGGAAGCCGAAGCCGCCGGCGCGGAGTTCCTCACAAAGCTCCGCCGGTACGGTATTCTCGGCGACAACGACTCGATTACGGACGTGCTGTCGCTTGATGAGACAGACATTCTTGAACGACGGCTCCAGACAGTCGTCTACCGCAAAGGACTCGCAAGTACTCCACAGCAGGCTCGACAGTTCATCACTCACGGCCATATCACCGTCAACGGCGCACGCGCAAAAGCACCGTCACGGAAGATCGAACCCGGCGAGGAATCGCTCGTTTCCTACGACGAGCACAGCCCAATCGCCGACGAACTACACCCTGCACGAGCGGAGGCCCAGGAGTAACCCATGAGCGAGACAGAATCAGACAAGTGGGGCGTTGCCCACGTGTTTTCGTCGTTCAACAACACACTCATCACGATCACTGATCTGACGGGTGCTGAAACTATCGTCAAATCCTCCGGTGGAACCGTGGTGAAGCAGAACCGAGACGAGGCATCACCGTACGCGGCCATGCAGATGGCCGAGACGGTCGCCGAACAGGTCAAAGCAGCCGGTATCAGCGGCCTGCACATCCGCGTTCGCGGACCGGGCGGTAACGGGAACAAATCCCCTGGCCCCGGCGCACAGGCGACGATTCGCGCACTGGCTCGAGCCGGCATCGAGATCGGTCGGATCGAAGACGTAACGCCGATTCCGCACGACGGCACACGCGCACCGAAAAACAAGCGGATTTAACCACCAATGACAGTTGAATTCGACGTTGAGTTCATCGAAGCCGACGACCGTGCAGCACGGTTTGTCGTCCGCGGACTCACGCCCGCACTTGCAAACGGGCTTCGGCGGGCGATGATCGCCGATGTGCCGACGTTCTCGATTGACTCAGTCAGGTTTGTCGAGAACACCTCGGTAATGTTCGACGAGATGATCGCCCTTCGGTTGGGGCTCGTCCCGTTGACCACACCGTTGGATGATTTCGAGATCAGTGATACCGTCACGGTCGCACTCGATGTCGAAGGGCCCGACACGGCCTACTCGGGGGATATCGAGTCCGCAGACGCGCTGGTCGAACCCGCCGACAAAAACATCCCAATTATCGAGCTCAAAGACGGCCAACGCCTCGAGTTCGAAGCCGATGCGGTGCTCGACCGTGGCAAAGAACACGCCAAACACCAAGGCGGTGTCTCGGTCGGCTTCCGACATCTTCAGGCGGTTTCGGTCGTCGACGATATCGGCGAGTTCGACGACCAAGAGCCACAGATCCTTCGTGGGGTTATCGAGACCGAAGATGGTGAACTCGTTTTGACCGATGAGTTCGACAACGACCTGACGAATCGGTATCCTGGCAAGGAACTCGAGATCGAAGACATCCCCGGAGCGTACGTCTTCCATGTTGAGACCGATGGCTCATTTTCGGCAGAGGAACTGGTGCTTCGCGCCGCCGAAGAACTCGGTTCACGCGCGGACGAACTACACGACGCAGTCACAGCCTAACACAATCCACAGATGACCACACCACAATCGATTCACCTGGCCCGCACCTGCTCGACAGCATCGCGTCTGTCGGCGGCGGGTCGGCGTCAGCCGACGACTGGCCGACGTCAGCGCGGTCCGATGACAGGACTGCAAGGGGTTTGGATCGAAAGTGCTAAACGGTGGTGTGGGCTACACCGGAGTGCGAGCAGGGATAGCCAAGTCTGGCCAACGGCGCAGCGTTCAGGGCGCTGTCCCATAGGGGTCCGCAGGTTCAAATCCTGCTCCCTGCACTCCACTTTCTATCAGGAGATTATACATGAGCAGTAAGACGAATCCGAGACTCCAGAGTCTCATCGCCGAGCTAAAGACGGCAGGCGACGCCAATGCCGCAGTCTGGCAGGACGTTGCTGACCGTCTCGAAAAGCCCCGGCGCACCCACGCAGAAGTCAACCTCGGTCGCATCGAACGGTATGCCCGTGACGATGAGACCATTGTCGTCCCAGGAAAAGTCCTGGGCAGTGGTGTGCTCGAAACAAACGTCACCGTCGCCGCCGTCGACTTTTCGTCGACAGCCCAAACGAAAATCGGGCAGGTCGGCGACGCCGTGAGCCTCGAAGAGGCAATCGAAACCAACCCAGAAGGAACTAACGTGCGGGTGATCCGATGAGCGCCGCAGAGTTCGAAGTCGATGTCGTTGTCGATGCCCGAGACTGTATTCTTGGTCGTGTCGCTAGCGAAGTTGCACAAAAAGCTCTTGCCGGCCAGCGTGTTGCGGTCGTCAACGCTGAAGACGCTGTTATCACCGGTAACAAAGAAAACACCCTCGCGACCTATCAGAAACGCGCCGAAATCGGCTCGGATCGCGGCCCGTACTACCCGAAACGGCCTGACCGAATCTTCAAACGCGCGATTCGCGGGATGATCCCGTACAAAAAGAAACACGGCCGCGAGGCCTTCGAGAACGTCCGTGTTTACGTCGGCAACCCGTACGACGAAGATGGCGAAGTGCTCGAGGGAACCTCACTGGATCGACTCTCGAATATCAAATTCATCTCACTCGGAGAGATTTCCGAGAAACTGGGAGCGAACGTCACATGGTAACCAACACATCAGGCAAAAAGAAGACGGCTGTCGCCCGCGCTACTGTGCGCGATGGCGAGGGGCGCATTCGTATCAACTCCCAGCCCGTAGAGCTGGTCGAACCAGAGATGGCACGTCTCAAAATGCTCGAGCCGTTCCGCATTGCGGGCGACGACCTGCGTGACAGTGTCGATATTGACGTCACTGTCAATGGCGGCGGCTTCAGCGGCCAGGCAGATGCCGTTCGAACCGCACTTGCCCGTGGACTTGTCCAGCATCTTAATGATGCAGAACTGCGTGAAGCATACATGCAGTTCGACCGCTCGCTGCTGGTCAACGACGTCCGGCAGTCCGAGCCGAAAAAATGGGGCGGCCCTGGTGCGCGTGCCCGCTACCAGAAGTCCTACCGCTGAGGTGAGTAAACTATGATGATCCCAGTCCGGTGTTTCACCTGTGGCAATGTCATCGGTGAACACTACGAAGCATTCGACGAACGCTCACAGCAGGGCGAAGATCCCGGCGAGGTCTTAGATGATCTCGGCGTGAGCCGTCACTGCTGTCGGCGTATGATGGTCTCGCATACAGACCTCGTCGACGTTGTTGCCCCCTACCAATGAGAGGCCAGTACAATCGCTACGAGAAAGCCCGAATTCTCGGTGCACGATCGCTACAGGTCTCCTACGGCGCGCCAGTGCTCGTTGAGACCGACCAGAGCGAACCGATCCTCATTGCAGCCGAGGAGTACGACGCCGGCGTCTTGCCGTTTACCGTCAAGAGTGATACATAATGACAAAAATTAGCTCGATTTCACTCCGACGCGTGCTCGATTCCCGTGGCAACCCCACGGTTGAAGCAGATGTGCTGACCGAATCCGGCGGCTTCGGCCGCGCGGCAGCCCCATCCGGTGCCTCGACCGGCGAGTTCGAAGCGATCGAACTCCCGCCCAAAGAGGCAATCGCCAACGCACGGGAACACGCCGTTCCACGCCTGGTTGATACCGTGTATGCGGGCGACCAGCGTGCGGTTGACGGCGCACTTCGTGCCGCAGACGGCACTGACAACTTCTCGGAGATCGGTGCCAACAGCGCCGTGGCCATCTCGATGGCCGCCGCGAAAGCAGCCGCCGACGTCCTCGGCGCACCGCTCTACCAGCACCTCGGTGGAGCGTTCCGCGGTGAGAATTTCCCAATTCCACTTGGCAACGTAATCGGCGGCGGCGAACACGCTAAAGACGCCACCGACATTCAGGAGTTCCTCGCTGCCCCGGTTGGCGCACCAAGCGTCGCCGAAGCCGTCTTCGCCAACGCGAAGGTTCACGGTGCAGCCGGCGACATTCTCGACGAACGGGGAATTGGTGCTGGCAAAGGCGACGAGGGCGCGTGGGCCCCACCGGTTTCTGACGCCGAAGCCTTCGAAATCATCGAAGAGGCGACGAGTCGCGTTGCCGACGAGGTCGGCTTCGAGATTAAGTTTGGTCTCGACGTTGCGGCCGCAGAGATGTTCGAAGACGGAGCCTACCAGTACAGCGACGGCGAGAAGTCGACCGATGAACAAATCGAGTACGTCGCCGACCTCGTCGAAGAGTACGATCTCGCGTATGTCGAAGATCCGTTCGACGAGAACGACTACGAGGCGTTCGCCGAGCTGACCGAACTGGTCGGCGACCGAACGCTCATCTGTGGAGATGACTTGTTTGTGACGAACGTCTCGAGGCTCGAAGAGGGCATTGAGAAGGATTCGGCAAACAGCATCCTTATCAAACCCAACCAGATTGGCTCGCTTTCCGACACCGTCGACGCGATTGAACTGGCGGTTCGAAACGGCTACAAGACGATTATCTCCCACCGGTCGGGAGAAACCGAAGATACGACGATTGCACACCTCGCAGTCGCAACCGACGCCGACTACATCAAGACCGGAACGGTTGCGGGCGAGCGAACCGCCAAACTCAACGAACTAATCAGAATCGCGGAAGACGCAGTATGAGCGACAACGACACCGAAACACTCGAAGAACAGGACGCGGCCGACGAGGCCAACGAGGAGCCTGTCGACGCCGAACCGGACGCCGAGAAGGCTGTCGAAGAGACAGTCGACGAGGACGAACCAGAAACCGACGCCGAGGCTGAAGTTGCTGACGAGGCAGCCGAGGCCGAAGAGGCGGAGGAAGAAGACGCTTCGCCGTTCGACGACGACGTGATGCCGGACGACGAGGCCGACCTGCTCATCCCCGTCGAGGACTACCTCGGCGCGGGTGTCCACATCGGTACCCAGCAGAAGACCAAAGATATGGAGCGGTTTATCCACCGCGTCCGAGACGATGGTCTGTACGTCCTCGATGTGAGCCAGACTGACGGCCGTATCCGGACGGCCGCGGACTTCCTGGCCGACTACAACCCCGAGCAGATCCTCGTGACCTCCTCGAGGCAGTACGGTCGGTTCCCTGCTGAGAAGTTCGCCGAGGCAATTGGTGCGCGTGCTCGAACGGGCCGGTTTATTCCCGGGACGCTGACCAACCCAGATTATGCGGGCTACATCGAACCCGATGTCGTCGTGGTCACAGACCCAATCGGTGACGCCCAAGCAGTCAAAGAGGCAATCACTGTTGGTATCCCTGTCATCGCGATGTGTGACTCGAACAACCAGGTCAGCAACGTCGATCTGGTAATTCCGACGAACAACAAGGGTCGCCGCGCACTGAGCGTCGTCTACTGGCTGCTGGCCAACGAGACGCTCGACCGCCGCAACGCTGGAACGGTTTACGCCCTCGAGGACTTCGAAGCCGCCCTGTAAGGGTTGGCTTCGGCGGCTGTATTTTATACAAGATGCCGAACAATCATAGTCGCTGACTTCCAACGCCGAATATGGACGGCACGCGGCTCCCGGGAGCAGCCGTCGAACGAGAGGATCGGATTATCCTCCACGTCGATATGGACTGCTTTTATGCCTCCTGTGAGCGGCTGCGCGAGCCTGCTCTCGAAGGCGAACCACTCGTTGTCGGTATGGGCTATGAGGCTGGCCAGACCCACGGTGCGGTTGCGACCGCCAGCTATGAGGCCCGCGAACATGGCCTCAAGAGTGCCCAAGCGATCAGCTACGCACTCGAGAGACTGCCACGTGCTGTGGACGCAGGCGACGACCACGACGGGCCGGTCGGTTACTACCGGCCGGTTGATCTCGATTTTTATAAGCAGGTTGCGGCAGAGGTCAAAGCAATTCTTCACGAACATGCCGAAGTCGTCCGCGAAGTGAGCATTGATGAGGCGTATCTGGATGTAACCGACCGGACGAGTTGGAAGGCCATAGACGGTGGCGAACGCACGATTGCCGAAGGGTATGGTCGGCATATCAAACAGCAGATCGCCCGCCAGGTCGGCGTCCCAGCCAGTGTGGGCATCGCCCCAAACATGTCTGCGGCAAAGATTGCCAGCGATTTCGATAAACCGGATGGGCTAACGGTCGTCCCGCCAGGAGAGGTTACGGCCTTTCTTGAGCCGCTCGCGGTCGACGAACTCCATGGCGTTGGCCCTGTTACAGCCCGCGAACTGCGAGCAATGGATATCGAGACTGCCGGCGAGTTAGCCGCGGCAGATCCTACGGCGTTGGTCACTCGTTTCGGCCAGCGCGGCCGTGAACTGTACGCGCGGGCCCGCGGCGATGACGACCGTGAGGTAACGCCAACAGGCCGCCCGAAAAGCCTGTCCCGAGAATCGGCGTTTACCGAGGCAACTGCCGAGACGGAAGCCAAACAGAAAAAAATCACTGCCTTAGCAGCGGATGTCGCCGCCCGTGCGCGAAGTCGGGAGGCGATGTATCGAACAATCGGTATCAAGGTTGTCACCCCACCGTTTGATATTAACACGCGGGCTTCGTCGCTGTCCGGACCGGTTGATGAACCGGAGTTGGTCGAACGGGTTGCTCTCGAGCTGTTAGAAGAGTTCGACGACACGCGGGTTCGAAAGCTCGGCGTTCGAGTCTCGAATCTGGTCTTTGGCGAGCAAGACCAAGCGCGACTTGATGGGTTTGAGACCACCGACTTGTCCGACCGCTCGGTGACGAACGATCAACAAGAGCCATCCACCGACACCAATATCAAGAGCCTCGGCCACGGCGGCCGGATCACCGACTGGACTGACGACGAGTCAGTCGAGTCAGCTGAGACCCGACGCCGAGGTCAGTCGTCGCTCGGAGAGTTCGACTAACTGTTCGTCCGTCTAATTCTCATCGAGTGAGACACAACCAGTGAGCTAAATCCATTCAGCACAAAGAGACTGTATGGGCAATACCTCCGCGGAGCACTGTGGTGGCTGGGACAACTCCGGGTGTCAGGGTACAGAGTACTGCCAGCCACGCTGTCCACGATTTATCGATAAAGCGGGCGGAACTTGGACGTTTCGCGTCGCTACGACGGATGATATCGAACCACTCCTCGAGATGTACAGCGCGTTCGATTCGGCCGACCGGGCTCAAGGAATTCCACCGGCGGCCGACCACCGCTGTCGGTCATGGCTCGAGACGCTGTTTGCGGAGGGCTACAACATCGTCGCCGAAGGACAAACCCGTCTTGTCGGCCACGTCGTTTTTACTGCGGCGGATGACCCTCAGCCGGAGTTGGCTGTATTCGTTCATCCCGAGTATCACAACCGCGGTATTGGAACCGAACTCTGCAAGCAGGCAGCCGCCGCAGCACTCGAGGCCGACTGTGAGAAACTCATGCTCCACGTCGAGCAGAAAAACCGTGCGGCTATTGCCGTCTACGAACGCCTCGGATTCGAGATCGTCGACGGCGAGTATGGCCTGGAGATGGTGCTTTCGTTGGACGACACAACCGAGAGGGAAGTCTGTGCGCCGCCGGCCCACTACTCACAGACTGCCTGAGTGGGGTTGTTGGTTGGTATTGCCGCTGTGAGCCCGCCGAGACCACAGTAGCAAAGTCACTCGAGGCCGTAGCTGCTTTCAGATGGTTCGTAGTCCTTGTATCAACGTCTGTACCCTCGAAGATGGCGTCTGCACTGCGTGCAACCGAACGATCGAAGATATCATCAACTGGGGAGCAATGACCGAAGACGAACGAACCGCTCGAATGGCCGAACTCGGCGAGCCAACCGACCCGTCGCCCTAACCGAACGCTGTCAGCCGAATCAGATACATGGGGTCAGCATTGAATGGCACAGAACGAAACGTGCTGTAATCCACACCAAAACCCCCTTTATGCTGAAGACCGTACACTGGATAGCGGCCAGCGGTAGACAAAGATCATGTCAACTGATTCACTTCGTACCAGTGTCGCCTCGTACCGAGAACAGTTCGATGAGCTTGACGATATGATTGCAGCCCAGATGGATCGCTGGAGCATCCCCGTTTTACGGGTCGCAATCGCAGTCGTGTTCATCTGGTTCGGTGCGCTGAAAGTATTCGGGATCAGTCCAGCAGGCGAACTCGTTGCCTCGACAGTCTACATCGTCGATCCAGCGACATTCGTGCCGATTTTGGGCATTTGGGAGGTCGTGATCGGCATCTGTTTGCTGTACCGACCGTTGATTCGGCTGGGGATTTTCCTGTTGTTCCTGCAGTTGCCCGGCACGTTCTTGCCGATTGTGTTGCTGCCGGAAGTCGTCTTTACGAGTTTCCCGTACGGACTGACCGTAGAGGGCCAGTACATCATTAAAAACCTCGTCATCATCGGTGCGGCACTCGGGATTGGCGGTACTGTCCGAGACGAGTAACCTCGTTGCGGGTTCGTCCGAAAAGTACCTTATCCATTGGTTATATGTTCTCTGAAACGAGTATAGTAGTTGAGATACATACCAATGGTGGGTGGCGTCCGAACAAGTGGCTTTGTCGCACTGTTAGTTGTGCTGTCGGTCGTCCTTGCTGCGGCGGCCGTCCCTCTGTTATCCGGCCATACGCCACTGGAGGCATTCGGCCCAGAAAGTGGCCCCGACATCGGTGAGACTGATGTTGATTCCGACGAACTCGAGGCTGTCGAAGACGCTCAAGATGCCGATGGCGAGACTGCCGACGGATTACTGCATGAAGATTTTGCTTCGCTAGCTGGCGGCGAACTCGGTGAGACGATGAGTGAGCTTACAGGAGTACTTTCGGTGTTATTCGGTGCTGATGGGCTCGAGGGCGCACTCGGAGACTCGACAGCACTCGATGAAAGTGACCTCGAAGACGAGGCCCACGACGAGACAGAAACCGAGGAAGACGACGAGAGTGACGACCAAATAAGCGACGACGAACCACAAGATAACGAATCACGGGACGACGAATTACAAGACGATGAGTCCGAAACCGATGAACAGACCGAAGACGACGAGTCAGAAGATAGCTCGGACGACGAGGCTGCCGGCAGCGACACCGACAGTAGCGGAGACGGCCCAGGGTCACTTCTCGAGCGGGTTGATCTGCTAACTGTTGGGCTTGTTCTCGGCGGTCTCGTTGCTCTGGCTGCCGGATGGTTCGCATACCGGACTGGCCGGAGCCTACTAGGGATTGTACTGTCTATTCCAACGCTGTTGGTCGGTGCAGTCGCACGGTTCGTATTCGGTATCACAGCAGTTGTCGAGCGGGTCGCTCGAGGTATTCGTACGGCCTCGTCTGTGTTCGAACTTCCAGGGTTGTTCGTTGCGGGGCTCATCCAGTCTGTCCGCGAGATTTCCGCATCGGTTCGGTCGCTGTTCAACCGGGGGCAGCCGACGGTTGATGCCAGCGGTCTCGAACAACTACCGAACGAACGCCAACAGATCCGCGAGGCGTGGCGAGCAGTTATTGATGCTGTCGCTGAAAAGCGGTACCGTCGGCGAACGCCTGGAGAAATTAAACAACAGGCGATCGACCGGGGACTCCCAGAACCGCCGCTTTCGACGCTGGTAGGGTTGTTCCGGGATGTTGAGTACGGGGCCAAAGACCCTACAGATCGCGCAGAGCCTGCTGTGTCAGCAGCCACCGAACTAACCAGGGTCGCCGAAAGCATAGACAGCACGGATGATGAGACACCGGCACAACAACCAGACCACTCAGCCGACAGTCAGGAGGAGCCCAAATGAGCCGAATTCGTCGAGCGATACCGATTGTCATCGGCAGTGGTGTTCTCGGCGGTGTCGTGGTGTTGTATCTCCGTTCGGAGGTACTACTGCAAGCGGTTCCTGATCTCGAGGCCGTCATCACCGAGATCAATCCCATCGTGTTTTTGCTTTCTGCCGTCGGCATCCTCGGGCTCGCAGCCGCGGCGATGGTGTTGCGGGCCAAACTGTTCAGCAGTAGCCGAACGGTCGAAAACACGGCGAGCCGAACCGAAAGCTCACAGTCATTGTTTGCAGGAGCCGGAACCATCCAGCGGCAACTCGGCGGTGACTTCGATACCGACTTTGAGACCGCAACCGACTACGGTTCGACGGATCGATCCAACCGCGAGACCGCCAGAACACGGACGGTCGAGGAACTACGCTCGCTGGCCACAGGCCTGTACTGTCAGACAACGGGGTGTGACCACGAGACGGCCGAGGCCGCCGTAGAGACTGGCGAGTGGACGACAAACAAACGTGCCGCAGGGCTGTTGGCCGACGACACAGGGCCATCAATTCCTTTAGGACTGTGGGTTTGGGATCTCCTTGTCGGGCGAGATCCATACGTCAACAGCGTCGATCACACACTGGCTGCGCTCGAGAGTGCCTCTGAGGAGGGTCCACAGTGAAACAACTCTCGCGGTGGCACGGTGCGCTAATCGGTGGTATTCTGCTGACCGTACTCGGCGTGCTGATTGGCGCGAATGATCTGTTATTAATCGCGCTTGTCGCACTCGTGGTGGTTGGACTCGCCAAAGCCTCACTGCCGCCCTCGGATGCCTACCGTATCACACGGGCGTTGAGCAACACTCGGCCAAACCCTGGAGAGCCTGTGACGGTCACACTTCGGATCACAAACGAGAGCCGACGAATGCTCCCAGATCTCCGGATTACCGAAGACCTCCCAGAGAGTCTCACAGTCGTCTCCGGAAGCAGCACGGTTGGAACGGCTGTGCCGCCGGGCGGCGAGACGACACACAGCTATGAGATCAGTGCTCCACGCGGAGAGTTCGCTTTTGGAGATCTGAAAGTTCGTCGCCGAAACCTTGCGGCAACGCTGGGTGTCGCTGATTTCGTCACACCCGAAGGAACAACAGAGTTCACCTGCGAGACGCTTATCGACAGCCTGCCGCTTCGCCAACAGACGATCCAGTTTGTCGGCGAGACGCCAACAAACAACGGCGGGGCCGGCGTTGAGTTCTTTTCGACCAGAGAGTACCGACCTGGTGATCCACTCAACCGTATTGACTGGAATCAGTACGCCCGGTCGGGGACGCTCTCGACAGTCGAATACCGCCTCGAGCGTGCGGTCACTGTCGTGTTCATTATCGATGATCGGGCCGCAGGCCACGTCGCTTCCATCGGTGGTGGGCCGAACTCCTTTGATCTCACACTGTATGCAGCAGCCCGTGGCATGGTCACCTCACTGGAAGACGGCAACGAGACGGGGATCGCAACGCTCAGCGGTCAGTGGGTCGATCCGGGCGTAGACGACCACACACGCAGTCTGCTTAACAACGTTATCGAGACGGCCGAACCGACCACAGAGATGTTCCTCAATCCGACGGGGTCCGACGAACCAGCCGCAGACGACAGTACGGATACGGTTGCGGCAGACGGCGGCATGGAGCTGTTGCATCGGTTGCCTGCAAACGGACAGGTTGTTCTCTGTAGCCCGCTGGTTGATGATACGATCGTCGAGTATGCCGAACAGTGCTCGAGTTACGGCCATGCGGTGAGCGTGCTGTCGCCGGATATGACCACCGGACTCGGTGTCGAGAGTCTCTCGATGGGCAACCGCGTAGGTCGGCTTCGCCGACAGCGACGAATCACGCGCCTTCGCGGACACAACACGGCGGTTGCTGACTGGAACCTTCGTGAGCCACTGTTGGCTGAACTTCAGCGGCTCCAACGGCGGTGGAAACAATGAGCCTCGAGTATCCGTCCCAACAGTCCAAAGAGTCTGCAAGCACTGTTGAGCAGCTTCGAGCAGGCCTCGTGTCTGTTGTCTCCTCGATAGTGACAAAACTCCAAGCCCGATTTTACAGCCTTCGGTTCGGCGATTGGTTCAGCATTGTTCTTACCCTTGGCGTGGTGGTGGTTGCCGGAACAGCGTTTGCGGGCTCGAGTGGTGCGTTGCTTGCGGTTGGCGGTGGACTTTCGCTTGCATTGACGCTCGTGATGACAAACAGTTCGAACCCACTTGTAAGCAGTCTCGGTGTTGCCGTTGGGATGCTAACCGGTGGGCTGGCGGCTGCGATTGTTGCCTTTGTGTTGTACATTCTGTTGCAGACCGGATTTTCGGGGCTGTTTGCAGGCGTCGGGCTGTTTTCGTTAGTGCTTGCGAGTACCGGGGCGTTTCTCGGGCCGGTTCGATCGCTCTCCCGGCTGGCGATCGCCCGCAGTATACTGATGGTAACGGTGGGAATCGTTGGTGTGTTTGGTCTCGGTGTCGCCTTGGTGCTTCCGCGGGCCGAACTCAGACAGCAGGCGACAGCAGCGGGCGTTGCGACCGGCCAAACAGTCGTCTCGAGTGCGCTGTCAGTTGACCCTTCGCATGCGCTGGCGACGTTTTTCCTGTTGGTGGCCGCAGCGTTGTTTTTTGTCGGCCGCATCGTCGTGCGGATACCGCTCGAGCGACTGTTGCCGGCTGACCGGCGATCGACTGCTGTCGCGGCCATCCAGTGGATCCAACGCTGGCGAATGACACTGGTTCGCGCCAGCCTGGTCGTCGCAATGGTCACCGGAATCGGGCTCATGCTGAACGCCACGGTGCCGCCTGAGGAGGATACTGCTTGGCTCTTGGAGTACACCCAACTGCTGCGAACCGACCAGTTGCTTGTCGTCGCACCCGAGCCGCTCGGCGAGCTACTTGTTGGCGTTGTCGGCTCACAACCGATTCGGGCTGGACTGTACGCAGTTGCGGGCGGGTCTATCGGCGTGCTGTTGGCCGGCCGGCTGTTGGGGGCGCTTCGTCGTGGGCTGGCCTGGACAATTGCCAAACTCGCCGCGCCGTTGGTTGGTGGTATTGTCGCTTCGATTCCGTTTGGCATCCTGGCCAGCGCCGTTGGAGCGATCGACGTACTCATCCAGGCAGCCCCGGCAAATACGCCTCCAGAGCTGCTGGAGTTTCTGCAGACAGTGCCGTCTTTCGTAGCCGGTGCGGTTGTCGCTGTCGTCTTGTTGGGTCTGTGTGTATGGACGCTCACCGCCCTGGGGCTGTTTGCTACGCTTATCGTCCTGCCAGCCAACGCCGGCAGCACCGCACTCGCCAGTATCGGACTGTTCGGTGTCGCGCTGGCAGCTGTCGTCGTTGATATCCCGCTGGTCGGCGTTGGGGTTACGGCGGCCGCACTCTGTGTGTGGGATGTCGGAGAGTTCGGAGCCACACTCAGAACGGAGCTTCCCGGCCGGCCGCCCACACTGCGCGCAGAAACGGTTCACACTGCTGGCAGTCTGTTGTACTGTTCGGCCGGAGCACTCGGTGCATGGCTGTTGTACCGCATGGCTGTGCCACAGATCCAGCCGCCAGCAGCCGAAATCGCCGCCCTCGGGCTGTTTGGGTCGCTGGGTGTCGCAGCCCTACTCGCACTGTTGTTGACACGTTCCTAATGCATCTTAGGGTTCTTTTTCACCACATTCGGCTTCGACTAGAGTTTCGGCCTGGTGCATAATCCAGACAATCGGTTTGCCTGTCTCGCGGGCGACTGCGGCGGCATCGTCGTACTCGGTGCTGATATCGTATATTTCGCCATCGGTTGTGCTGGCGATTTTGACCGTCACAGCATGTGTTTCGTCGCCGATCTCGAGTACAACGGTTTCGAAGCGCCGATGTGCCGTCCAGCGATGGCCTGCGCCGTGTTCGCGGATGCCGAGCGTTCCGGTCTCGAGAGCCAACCGGTGGGCAATACGTTCGGCATCTTTGGGTTTGCAGATCACCTTCACGAGATGGCCCGGTCGGGATTTTTTCATCGTGACCGGTAGAATCGAGACGTCTCTGGCTCCGGCAGCAGTCAGTGTCTCTTGGAGTCCCCCAAGCACCTCGGGAGCGGCATCATCCAGATTCGTCTCGAGAACCGTAATCGAATCGCGAGCAAGCCGACGACTACCGTCGCCGAGCGTTGCCCGAAGCACGTTGGGGCGGTTTTCGAAACTGGCCGTACCCGCTCCGTAGCCGACGGTCTCGACCGACAGCGCCGGAAGTGTCTCGAGGCCTTCGGCAACCTGTGCCATGAGCGCCGCACCAGTCGGCGTCAACAGTTCGGCAGCAACCGGCCCGCCACTGATCGACCACTCGGCGTCTTCGGCAATCTCGAGCACCGCCGGGCCAGGAACTGGGTAGGTGCCGTGGCTCATCTCGCAGTCGCCGCCGCCGACCGAAAGCGGGGTCGTGACGATTCGCTCGAGTGCCAATTCCTCGAAAAGAAGTGCTGCACCGACAATGTCGGCTATCGCATCATCTGCCCCGACCTCGTGAAACTGGATGGCCTCGAGAGAACGACCGTGGACTGCTGCTTCGGCTTCGCCAAGTCGCCGAAATGCACCACGGGCGGTTTCGCGAACCGATTCCGAAAGCGGTATCGACTCGAGAATCTCGAGCACCTCGGTGTAACTTCGGTGCGGACCGTGGCCCTCTGCGTGGGTATGGTCATGACCCTCTAGGTGTGCCGGGTCGTGGTCGTCGTGAGTATGGCTGTGGTCGTGGTCGTCGTGAGTATGACGCTGATCCTGCGTGTCGGTTTGATCGTGTTCGTCGGCCAGTAGCACATCGACAGTGGTTGCTTCGATTCCGTTCGTGACTGTCGAGTCGATGACGTACCGGACGCCGAGTGCGGATTCGACTGGCTCGAGGACGGCCGGGTCGGCACCCAACCCAACGAGTGCGCCAAGAATCATATCACCGCTGGCACCCATCTGTCCGTCGAACGCAACTGTTCGCATGGCCGATGTATGCGGCTGTTGCTAAAAAAGCCACCCACCCAGCCGGTCATATATACAAATCATGACTAATCACCAGCCGTATCGTGGGGCTTTTTTAACTGGTCACACCAATCTTTCGCTATGAGAAACGCGAAAATCGTCTGTACACTTGGCCCGGCCTCGAGCGACCAGGAGACGATCCGGTCGTTAGCAGAAGCCGGCATGTCCGTCGCTCGGCTCAATGCCAGCCACGGTTCGACCGACCACCGTGGAACCGTTATCGACCGCGTCCGGAACGTAGACGCCGAACTAACTGACCCGGTTGCAGTAATGGTCGATCTCAAAGGCCCAGAGGTTCGAACCGCCGAAATCGACGAGCCGGTGATGCTTGAGGCCGGCTCGGAAGTCACGTTCGCTGCCGGCGACACCTCGACACCAGAGTTTGTCGGCCTGACAGTCTCGATCACCGAGTGTGAGCCCGACGATATCATTCTGCTGGACGACGGCCGAATTGAAGCCCGGGTGCTCCGCGTCGAGGGCCGAGAGGTCATCGCCGAGATTATCTCCGGCGGCAAACTCCAGAGTCGGAAAGGCGTCAACATTCCTGGTGTTGATCTCGATATCGAACTCATTACTGAGGGTGATAAAAAGGAACTCCAGCTTGCGGCCGACAAAGACGCGGATTTCGTCGCCGCCAGTTTCGTTCGCGACGCCGAAGACGTCTACAAGATTGTCGACCAACTCGAGGCCTACGGCGGTGGTGATATTCCAGTGATCGCCAAAATCGAGCGGGCAGGCGCGGTCGAAAACCTCGATGGCATTATCAGTGCGGCCGACGGCGTGATGGTTGCTCGTGGCGATCTGGGTGTTGAATGCCCACTCGAGGACGTTCCGGTAATCCAAAAACGCACGATCAAGAAGTGTCTCAACGCCGGTGTTCCCGTGATCACTGCCACCGAGATGCTGGATTCGATGATCCACACCCGCCGACCAACGCGCGCGGAGGCCTCCGACGTTGCCAACGCCGTGCTTGATGGCACCGATGCAGTGATGCTGTCGGGTGAGACCGCAATTGGTGATCATCCAGTTCGAGTTGTCGAGACGATGGCCGACATCGTCAACGGCGTCGAAGCAAGCGAGGAGTACGCCGAAAGCGTCGAACAGCGCGTTCCAGCCGCCACAGACAAGTCCCGAACCGAAGCACTCGCCCGCTCGGCTCGCTATCTTGCGCGGGATATCGGTGCAGAGGCTGTCGTCGCCGCCAGCGAATCCGGCTATACGGCCCGCAAAACCGCCAAGTTCCGCCCGCAGGTTCCGATTGTTGCCACAACCCCGAACGACCGTGTTCGCCGACAACTCGCGTTGGTGTGGGGTGTAATCCCACGACAACTCGAGTATCAACAGAACGTCGAGACCATTCTCGAAGGCAGTGTCCAGGCTGCACTCGATTCGAAGGCCGCCGAAAGCGGCGATACGGTCGTTGCGGTCTCTGGGATGATGACGAGTCTCGAAGGGTCACAAACAACGAACATGCTCAAAGTCCACGTTGCAGCCGAAAAGATAGCCAGCGGCAAAGCAATCGTCGGCGGCCGCGTGGCCGGCCCGCTCGTCCGACTGCCAGATGGTGATCTCTCGGAGGTGCCTGACGGAGCAATCGTCTCGCTGCCGGCTGGCTTCGACAGTGAGTTTACGGGTGATATCGAAAAGATCGGCGGCATTATCGAGGCCAACGAGGGGATGACTGGCTATCCTGCCGTGATCGCTCGAGAGGTTGGCATTCCGATGGTCAGTGGTGCAGCTATTGACGAGTCGGTCGCCGACGGCGAGACGGTCAGTATTGACGCCGAACGCGGCGTTGTGTTCACCGGCAACGTCCTTCGGACACCCAGACGGTAGGCCTATGTGGCCGGCGACCGTTGTGTCGGTATGACACAGCGCTCGCAGTCGGACGCCGACGATGGCGACCACGAGTGGCGTTTTAGCGTCGACGATGTCGGCCCGGAGGCCGAACCCGAGGTGCCAGAGCCCGAGCCAATCGAAGCCGAACCGATTTCGCTCGAGCACGCGGTGTTCGTTGGCCTTGGTGTGTTGTTGGCACTGGGTATTATGGCAACCGCACTGTAGGCGATTGGTCACTGAACATGCAAACTAAGCACTTCGAAGACCGACTACAGCTATGATCTTTCCGTTGCAGTTGGATCTCATCTCGCCTGAGACGCTTCCGCTGTTGTTGATAACAGCAGGATTGTTGATCTCACTGGCCGAAGCGCTTGCGCCAGGTGCGAACTTCATCGTTGTCGGCATCGGGCTGCTTGGAGCCGGACTCACCGGGTTGCTGTTGAGCCCGTTGATCGCACTCAGTCCGTTTATACTCGGGATATTAGTGCTTGTGTTCGGCTCGATTGGGTTTTATTTGTACAACGAGTTCGATTTCTACGGTGGAAAAGGCCAGGCCCAAACCAGCGATTCGAACGCCTTGCGGGGCAAAACTGGTCGTGTCACCGAACGCGTAACGCCATCTGGCGGCGAGGTCAAACTACAGGGCGGCGGGTTTAACCCCTTCTACTCGGCGCGCTCGTTGGATACCGAAATTCCAGAAGGAACTGATGTGATGGTTGTCGATCCCGGCGGCGGCAACGTCGTCACCGTCGAATCGCTTGCTATTATCGAAGACGACATCGACCGCGAGCTAGCCAAAGGTCGTTCGGCCGACTCGAGCGAGGATGCTACTGATCCTCCTGAACAGGACGAAACCGCAGCGGCCGAGTACCTGAAACACAAGGCCGAAACAGACCCCGAATTCGAACAGTAATAGCTTCCTACCGTCTGTTTTACCTGCTCAAAATATGTCTATATGATGTAATGAAGGCAACCCTTATCACCTTGTCAGTACAAAAACCGGGTATGGACGTACTCGCCTTACAAGGTGCATTTGGAGCGCTCACATTTAGTGCCGTCGGGCTGTTGTTCATCTTGTTAGTCGTCGTCACGATCTGGCAGACTGTCGAAATCGTCGACGCCTACGAGAAGAAAGCCCTGACTGTCTTCGGTGAGTATCGGAAGCTACTCGAGCCGGGTTTCAACATTATTCCGCCGTTCGTCTCTCGAACCTATGCGTTCGATATGCGAACACAAACACTGGATGTACCACGTCAGGAAGCGATCACTCGCGACAACTCGCCGGTGACCGCTGATGCAGTTGTCTACATCAAGGTCATGGACGCCAAAAAGGCCTTTTTGGAGGTCGACGACTACAAAAAGGCAGTCTCTAATCTTGCCCAGACGACACTCCGGGCTGTACTTGGGGATATGGAACTCGACGATACGTTGAACAAACGCCAGGAGATCAACGCCAAAATCCGTACCGAACTGGATGAACCAACCGACGAGTGGGGCATCCGTGTCGAAAGCGTCGAGGTTCGTGAAGTCAACCCATCCAAAGAAGTCCAGCAGGCGATGGAACAACAGACTTCTGCGGAGCGCCGCCGCCGTGCGATGATCTTAGAAGCCCAGGGTGAACGCCGCAGTGCGGTCGAAAAAGCCGAGGGTGACAAACAGAGTGACATCATCCGGGCCCAAGGTGAAAAACAGAGTCAGATTCTCGAGGCCCAGGGTGATGCAATCTCGACGGTTCTCCGCGCAAAATCCGCCGAGGCGATGGGCGAACGTGCCATCATCGAACGCGGCATGGAAAGCCTCGAGCGCATCGGCCAGGGTGAATCCTCGACGTTCATCCTGCCGCAAGAACTCACCTCGCTGGTGGGTCGCTACGGCAAGCAACTGACCGGCAGCGACATCCAAGAAAGCGAAGGCCTAGAGGGCAAAGAGTTCGATGATGAGACCCGCAAGATGCTTGGGCTCGACGATATTGATGAGATTCTCGGCGAGATCGACCAGGCCGCCGAGATGGATATCGAACAGCTCGAACAGGAAGCCGAGCAAGTCAAAACTGGCGAGGGATCGATTAAAAGCCCGAATGAAGTAATTGATGAAGCCGACGAAAAAGAACCGCTGACTGAAACCGAACAGTAGTCAGATAGTATATCAGAACTACTGGACGCTAATAGCTACTATTCTGGCAGTAAGTGGCCTCTAACCACCCATCTTAGTCTATTTGGGTCGATGTACTTTTATATCCTGTTGACGGTACCATCTGATAGATGGGCGATTCAGTCGACGAACGAAAGCGGACGACACTCCGTCGGTTCGCCGCACTTGGAGCGGCGACACCGTTTGTCGGCGTCGCCAGCGGCAACTCGAGTACGGACGCTCGAAGCGAGGTGCCGGCGGCGATTCGAGGATATCTCTCGAGGACACCCGGTGCGCACTTTTCGAAACTTAGAGACGACCTGAAACTCGGGACGGGCGAGACCCAACACCACCTGCGTGCACTCACCGAGGCAGGCGAGATTGAGTCTCGGCGTGATGGCGAGTATCGCCGCTTTTTCCCCGCCGAACAGTTCAGCGAGTTCGAACAGATCGCATTGGGCTATCTCCGACGAGAAACACCCAGAAAACTGTTGATCGAGCTGTTAGACTCACCTGCCGACACCGGCAGTGCGCTTGCTAACCGACTTGAGGTCTCGCGGGCGACAGTAAGCAACTATGCCAGTGAGTTAGAAGACGCCGGCTTGCTTGATCGTTCCGAGCAGTACGCCGTCGACAATCCGGAAACCGTCCTTACGTTGCTCGTGCGGTATGCGGATTCGTTCGGCCCCGATGCGGTCGCATTTGCCGGACGAGCCAACGAACTCATTCGGCTTGATCGGTCGTAGTCACTCGCCAGCGGCTTCAGTTGGTTGCTCGTTGATTGCAACGTCGTGTTCGGATTCGTCAGTCACCATCTCGCGTGGAATTACGTCGAGACAGGCGACTGAATCACCGTTGTCGAGTTCCATCACGATTACACCCATCGTGTTTCGGCCGACAATTGAGAGTCCCTCGACAGGCGTACGCATGATCTGGCCCTCGCTGCTCATCACTAGCAGGTGGTCGCCGGGTCCAACCGTTTCGGTCGCACAGACTGACCCGTTTCGGCTTCCAGTTTTGATATCGATCAGCCCTTTGCCGTTTCGTGACTGGACTCGGTAGTCTTCAATATCCGAACGCTTGCCGTAGCCGTTTTCTGTGACGGTCAGCACCCAACTGTGTCGGTCTGTGTCGACACCGGCAACGCCCGCGACTGTATCGTCGCCCTGAAGATTGATACCCCGAACACCGCGAGCGGTTCGGCCCATCGCTCGAACGTCGCTTTCGTCGAAGCGAATCGCCATCCCGTTGGCTGTCCCGATGACGAGCGTGCGGTCGCCGTCGGTGACTTCGACATCAACCAGTTTGTCGCCGTCCTCGAGTCGTAGCGCACGAATTCCCGTCGAACGAATGTTTTGGAACTCTTCGACCGAAGTACGTTTGATGTAGCCATCGCGGGTGACCATTGTCAAGAACCGAGAGCCGTCGATCTCGTCGGTTGCGATGTCATCCATGTTAACGACCGCGGTGAGCTGCTCGTCGCTGTCGAGATCCAGCAGATTAACCGCCGATTTGCCGCGGGCCGTCCGGCTCATCTCAGGGATCTGAAAGCCACGCAGTGTGTAGATCTGGCCGTGATTCGTAAAGCACAACAGATAGTCGTGGCTGTTGGCCACAAATACAGAAGAGACCAAATCGTCCTCTTTGAGATCGGTTCCGATGATCCCTTTGCCACCACGGTTTTGGGCCGAAAACGTCGAAAGCGGCACACGTTTGATGTAGTCGTCTTCGGACATGACGACGACCGAATCCTCTTCGGGAATCAGATCTTCGTGAGCAACCGAGCCCGTATCCTCAATAAATGACGTTCTGCGCTCGTCGTCGTATTCGGCTTTAATCTCGAGGAGTTCGGACTCAATCACACCGAGGAGCTCGGATTCGTTGGTGAGGATTTCGGTAAGCCGTTCGATACGGGCCTGGACGTCTTCGTATTCGTCTTCGATCTCTTGGGCTTCCATTGAGGTCAGCGAGCCCAACTGCATGGCAACGATGTGTTCGACCTGCGGTTCGGAAAACTCGAACTGCTCGCGGAGGTCGGCTTTCGCTTCGTCTCGGTTTTCGGCATCCTGGATCGTCTCGACGACACTGTCGACGTTGTTGAGTGCGGTGAGTCGCCCTTCGAGAATATGGGCACGGTCTTCGGCTTCGTCCAGTTCGTACTGGGAACGTCGGCGAACGACCTCACGGCGGTGCTCGAGATAGTGCTGGATCGTCTCACGGAGGGTGAGCACCTGTGGTGAGCCATCAACCAAAGCGAGGTTAATAACACCAAACGTGCGTTCGAGGTGGCTCTCTAAGAGCTGGTTTTTGACCACCTCAACCATCGCATCCCGCTTGAGTTCGATGACGATCCGGATGCCGTCGCGGTCGGACTCATCGCGGAGATCACGGATTCCCTCGAGTTTGCCCTCGTTGACATCATCAGCAATGCGTTCGACGAGTCGGGATTTGTTCTCTTGGAAGGGGAGTTCGGTGATGACGATCCGACCGTTTTCTTCGTCGGTTTCGAACTCTGCACGAACCCGAATCCGACCGCGGCCTGTTTTGTATGCACTGTGGACGCCCGCTCGCCCGACGATATTCGCACCGGTTGGGAAATCCGGGCCTTTCACATGACCCATGAGGTCTTCGATACTCGCTTCAGGATTGTTGATCAAATGAACCGTGGCGTCGATTACTTCCCCGAGGTTGTGCGGCGGAATGTTGGTCGACATCCCGACTGCAATCCCTGAAGAGCCGTTGACAAGCAGGTTCGGAAACGCCGACGGGAGGACTTCGGGCTCGGTGAGTCGGTCGTCGTAGTTTGCGGTGAACTCAACGGTGTCTTTGTCAATGTCCTCGAGCAACTCTTCGGCAATCGGAGCCATTCGGGCCTCCGTATACCGCATGGCGGCCGGTGGATCGCCATCGACCGACCCGAAGTTACCCTGGCCGTCGACAAGCGGATACCGCATCGAGAAGTCTTGAGCCATCCGCGCGAGCGTATCGTAGATCGCGCTGTCGCCGTGGGGGTGGTAATCACCCATCGTCTCGCCGACGATCGAAGAACTCTTTCGGTGGGCCGACCCGGATGAGACGCCGGCTTCGTCCATCGCATACAGGATTCGGCGGTGAACCGGTTTGAGCCCGTCCCGAACGTCAGGAAGTGCGCGTCCGGCGATCACTGACATGGCGTAGTCGATATACGACTGTTCCATTTCGTCTTCGATCCGGGCGGTCTCGATACGTGCGGCGTCGATGTCTGGATTATCAGGTAAATCTGCGCTCATAGTTCGTTAGATGTCGACCCATTCGGCCTCAGTCGCGTGGTCTTTGATAAACTGTTTCCGCGGTTCGACCGCATCGCCCATTAGCACCGAAAACATCCGGTCGGCCGCTGCGGCATCCTCAATGGTAATGCGTTTGAGAATTCGGTTTTCGGGATCCATCGTGGTTTCCCACAGCTGGTCGGGGTTCATCTCACCCAGTCCCTTGAATCGCTGAACCTGCGTCGGGTTGCCGTTACATTTTTCTTCGACGATCTGGTCGCGTTCTTCGTCTGTCATCACATCATAGGTCTCGCCGCGGTATCGAACCCGGTAGAGCGGCGGCTGGGCCGCATACACGTAGCCGGATTCGATCAGCGGCTTCATGTGCCGATACAGTAGGGTCAAAAGCAGGGTTCGGATGTGTGCACCGTCGACGTCAGCATCAGTCATGATGATGATCTTGTGATACCGAGCCTCCTCGATGTCGAACTCTTCGCCGATTCCCGCCCCAATCGCCGTGATGAGCGCGCGGATCTCGGTGTTTTCGAGAATCCGATCCAGCCGGTGTTTCTCGACGTTGAGGATTTTACCCTTAATTGGTAAAATCGCCTGATTGTGCCGGTCTCGTCCCTGTTTGGCACTGCCGCCTGCGGAATCACCCTCAACGACGAACAACTCGCTGTCGGCTGGATCCCTCGTCTGACAGTCCGCGAGTTTGCCAGGAAGCGCCGTCGACTCCAAGGCACTTTTTCGGCGGGTCAGCTCTTCGGCCTTTTTGGCGGCTTTGCGGGCTCGAGCCGCCTCAGCGGCCTTGCTGACGACGGCTTTGCCGGCCTCGGGGTTTTCTTCGAGATAGGTTCGGAAATGCTGGTGGGTTGCACTTTCGACGATTCCGCGAACTTCGCTGTTGCCGAGTTTCGTCTTGGTCTGGCCTTCGAACTGCGGATCAGGGTGTTTGACCGAAATAACTGCTGTGAGGCCCTCTCTGACGTCTTCGCCTTTGAGGTTTTCATCCAAGTCGTCGGTTAACCCGTGTTCGTTGGCATAATCGTTGACAACACGCGTCAGGGCTGTTTTAAACCCGGTTAGATGGGTTCCGCCCTCGCGCGTGTTGATGTTGTTGGCAAACGCGTGAATCGACCCCTGGAGTTCGTCAGTCGCCTGAATGGCGATCTCAACGTGGATATCGTCTTCGGCGTCCTCGAAGTAGATGACTTGCTCGTGAATCGGACTTTTTGTTTCGTTAAGATACGTAACGAACTCCCGGATGCCACCCTCATAGCGGAACTGCTCGCTGTCACCGGAGCGTTCGTCCTCGAGGCCGATAGCGACCCCAGAGTTCAAAAAGGCGAGTTCGCGGAGCCGGTTGGCTAGTGTCGAGTAAGCGAACGCAGTCGTCTCGAAAATCTCACTGTCGGGCCAAAACCGGATCGTGGTGCCGGTTTCTTCGTTCGCCTCCATTGGTCGAACCTTCTGGAAGGCTCCGGCTTCGGGTTCACCATGGTCGAACCGATGGGCCCAGACGTGACCGTCACGTTTGACTTCGACCTCGAGTGATCTCGACAGCGCGTTGACCACCGAGACGCCGACGCCGTGGAGCCCACCTGAGACCTGATAGGATTTGTTGTCGAACTTCCCGCCTGCGTGCAAGACGGTCATAATCACTTCGAGGGCGGGTCGGTCGTACTGCTCGTGAGTATCAACCGGGATGCCACGGCCGTCGTCGGAGACAGACACCGAACCATCGTCATGAATCGTCACCTCGATATGATCGCAGTACCCCGCCAGTGCCTCGTCAATCGAGTTGTCAACGACCTCGTAGACGAGATGGTGGAGGCCGCGGCCATCCGTCGAGCCGATATACATCGCCGGCCGCTTCCGGACGGCCTCGAGGCCTTCTAAGACCTGAATCTGTCCGGCCCCGTATTCATTTTCGCCTGACATAGAACTTGGTTTGTCTAGTCGTTCCCTCGGGATAAAGCCCTCGCACGCGCGCGGGTGATGACGTCTAAGTATTCCTGCTACGCCAAGAAATCTTCTCGTTAGGCCAATCGTAGTTCCGTTGTCCCAACCTACCCGGCAGTCTTGGGTTCGGGCCTCGAGTCCGTCGGGTGCCGAACAGGTTTTAACGCCGCCGTCGAAAAGATATCGCATAGAATGACGTCATTCCAGGCGGAACTCGGTGCGGACGAAGGGATCGCCGAAGAGTTGGCCAAAGGCCAACGAGAGATCTCTATCGCCGAGTTCTTCGAGAAAAACAAACACATGCTCGGCTTCGATTCGGGCGCACGCGGGCTTGTGACCGCGATTAAAGAGGCCGTCGATAACGCCCTTGATGCGACCGAAGAAGCGGGCTTTCGACCCGATATCTACGTCGAGATCACGGAAGTCGGCGACTACTATCGGCTAATCATCGAGGACAACGGGCCGGGAATCACCAAAGAACAGCTTCCGAAAGTCTTCGGGAAGCTGCTGTACGGCTCGCGGTTCCACGCCCGCGAACAGAGTCGTGGCCAACAGGGAATCGGCATCTCGGCGGCCGTATTATACTCGCAGCTCACTAGCGGCAAACCCGCTAAAATCACGAGCCGAACCCAGGAGGCCGACCAGGCCGAATACTTCGAGTTGATTATCGACACCGACACCAACGAACCTGAGATTCGAGACTCGAAGTCAACTACCTGGGATCGAACCCACGGCACCCGAATCGAACTGGAGATGGAAGCTAACATGCGGGCACGCCAACAGCTCCACGACTACATCAAACACACCGCTGTCGTCAACCCACACGCTCGTATCGAACTCATCGAGCCCGGCTTAGACGCACCGCTGAAGTTCGAACGCGGTACTGACCAGCTTCCCGCCGAAACTAACGAGATTCGTCCGCACCCCCACGGCGTTGAACTCGGGACGCTGTTGAAGATGCTGGCCGCAACCGAATCCTACTCCGTCTCGGGCTTTCTGCAAGAGGAGTTTACTCGTGTCGGGAAAAAAACGGCCAGCAAGGTCATCGACAACTTCCGAGACCGACACTACGGTCGGGGACTGTCGTGGCCGACGCCAACGCTCAACGCCGATCTCGAGGCTGCGGTCACCGCAGCCGTCTCGAACAAAGGAGCCGACGCCACCGAGTCGTTTGCCTCCGAGATCCAGTCGGTACTCACCAACCGCGAACGAACGGCTCACTCGGAGTTAGTCGAGATCGTCGACAACATCGCCGACAGCGTCGAAGCCGAGACGGGCCGGACGTTCGGCTCGACTGTCCGAAAGAAGGCCGTTGGAGCCGCTTGGGGCGAACTCACCGCATTTGACATGGACGGCGATGGACAAGACCGACTCACCCCAGCGACCTATGCGTTGGTCGACGAAGCGACAAGCACCCGCAAAGACGACGCTACTGTCCAGGCCTTGGCCGAACGCATTACGCGACGGCTCGCCAACCGTGAGGGATCGACGTTCCGGGTTACACACAAAGAACTGCAAGCGTTGGTCGACGACGCCGCAGACGCCACCGTCGAGTACGATAATGTGACTGTCGGTGAGACCGCACGCGAAAATATTCTCGAGGCACTCTGGGCGAGTGCTCGAACTGTCCCCGACGACCCACCCAAGGTGCGGGAGATCGCCGACAGCCGTGATACGGCCAGCGAACTGCTCGAGGCAATGCGCGAGACAAACATCCTCGCACCACCCACCGATTGTCTGTCGCCGATCACCGCCGAACTCGTCGAAGCCGGGCTTCGCAAGGAGTATGAGGCTGACTTTTATGCCGCAGCCACGCGCGATGCAGACGTTCACGGCGGCGATCCGTTCATTGTTGAAGCCGGAATCGCCTACGGGGGGGAACTAACAGCCGAAGGCAGCGTTGATCTGTTGCGCTTTGCCAACCGTGTCCCACTAGTCTACCAGCAGGGTGCGTGTGCGATTACAGATGTCGTCAAATCAATCGGCTGGCGAAACTACCGGCTCGACCAACCAGGCGGCAGCGGAATTCCCAACGGGCCGGCCGTCCTCATGGTACACGTCGCCTCGACGAACGTGCCGTTTACCAGCGAATCGAAAGACGCTCTGGCAAACATTCCGGCGATCGAAGACGAAATCGAGTTGGCAATCCGTGAGGCCGCCCGCGAACTCAAATCCTATCTCAACAAGCGACGCTCGCTGCAGAAACGACAGGAAAAACAGGACGTACTGAGCCGAATCCTTCCCGAGATGGCCGACAAAGTCGCCGAGGTCACAGGTAGAAAGCGACCCAACATCGACGGAGCGATGGGCCGAATTATGAACAACCTCTGTATCGACCGCGAGGTCAGCGGCGGGACAGTGACGTTGACGGTCGAAAACTACTCCGACCGTAGTGAGACACCCGAGATCACCGAAATCGTTAGCGTTGAACCACAGGAGCTCAACGGTCAAGCGAGCGTGATCGATCTCGACGGTGAGTGGTATATTCAGTGGTCACCAGACGTTTCGGCCGGCGAGGAGGCTGAACTCACCTACGCCGTCGATGACGAGGCCGACTTTGCGATTACTGTCGAGGGAATCGAAAATGAGAAACTAACGCTGAACGCCTGAACGGAGCCACAATGAGCACACAAACCGACGAACAACGAGCCAGAGAACAGCTCATCGACCTTGCAGCGGAGTTTTACGACCAGTTTGCCGGCGGCCAGATTCCCGAGATGACACTGCCGACCCGGACAAAAAGCAACATCGAGTACGACAAAAACTCTGGAGTGTGGGTCTACGGCGACCGTACCTCCAAGCGGTCGGCGAACTCCGTGCGCGGAGCGCGTAAACTCCTCAAGGCCGTCTACACCATCGAATTTCTCGCCAACCAACTCGAGGAAGACCGCTCTTCGACGCTTCGTGAGTTGTACTATTTGTCCGAATCGTGGGACAACAAGGAGGCTCACTTTTCGGATCAAGACGAATCAAACCAGTTGATCGAGGATTTGGAGATCGTCTCCCAAGTTACTCGTGAAGATTTCCACATGCGGCCCGAAGAATCAGGTGCAACGCTGATGGGGCCGTTGTTGCTCCGAGAACAGACTCGCCGTGGCGAACGTGAGATACACTGTCAAGAGGATGTCGGCGAGGGCGGCTATCAGATCCCGAACAACCCCGATACCATCGAGTTTCTTGAGGCTGAGATCGACTTTGTTCTGTGTGTCGAAACGGGCGGGATGCGAGATCGGCTGATCGAAAACGGCTTCGACGAACAGTACAACTGTCTCGTGGTTCATCTCAAGGGCCAACCTGCCCGCGCGACACGACGGATTATCAAGCGCCTCCACGACGAACTCGAGTTGCCGGTCACCGTCTTCTGTGACGGCGATCCGTGGTCGTATCGGATCTATGGGTCGGTTGCGTATGGATCGATTAAATCCGCTCATCTCTCGGAGTACCTGGCGACGCCCGAGGCCGAGTATATCGGGATTCAGCCCAGCGACATTGTCGAATACGACCTACCGACTGACCCGCTTGCGGATTCGGACATCAACGCCCTTGAGTCCGAACTCACAGACCCACGCTATCAGACCGACTACTGGACCGAACAGATCGAACTCCAACTCGAGATTGGCAAAAAGGCCGAACAGCAGGCGCTTGCAGCCCGCGGGTTGGATTTCGTGACCGAAACGTATCTGCCCGAGCGGCTGGATGCAATGGACGTCATCTAAGCGGCCCTACAGCCAACGACACATATTAAGTTCGGACACACATCAGAGTAGGTAGAAACTATGCCTGGAGGCCCTACATTTGGCGACGAACTCGACGCCCAAACCGAGACGTATCTGGATCGCTTGACAGACTGTGTGTCGTTGTTGCCCGAAGTACTCGATGCGTATGCCACCGACGGTGCATACGAATCAACGTTCGAAGAAATCGGCGCAATCGAAAGCGAGTGTGACCGACTCAACCGCGAGATCAACGGCACGATTACGAACGCGGGCCCTGACGATATCGGTCTGCTCAACAGCCGTGTGCATTTCAACGCCTCGGAGTTGATCGGTTTCTACGGCACCCTTGATGTGATCGCCAACCACACCGAACGTATCGCCCAAGAGCTGTTGATGATGCGGCCGCCCCACGACAATGCCTGTTTCGAAGGACTCCACGAAATGGGCTATGAGATCGCAGACGGACTCGAGGCGCTCGAAACCGTCGTTGTCGATTTCGTCCACGCTATGAGCCGCACCGACGAGTCGGCCGACCTCACCGAGGATATCGAGGCCGTTCGCGTGATGGAATCGGCATGTGACGAACTTCGCAACACCGTGATCTCGACGGCGTTTGCTGACGAGGAGATCGACCAGCCGCTGATGTACCGTGAGTTTGCGATCTTGTTCGACGAACTCGCCAACACAATGGAGGATATCACCGACCAGGTGATCATCATTGCCAGCAACGAACCGGGAATCACAACCGAACCAAAACCACAACAGTAACCACACCGAAGCGGCCTCTCGAGCCGTGTGGCACCCGCCAAACCAGCGGTTGGTTAGTTACCAGCGTTCCTCGGTGGACTGTCGGCTGTTTTTGAGCTGCGGGTTCGACCACCCAGCGTCTCGAACTCGAAGTCCTCGAACTCCGAGGGAACCTGCCCTTCGGCTGCGTACACGTAGAGGGCTGTTTTGGCGATTCCCTGGACAGTCTGGCCGACCAGATATACACTGACGGTCAGGCCAATAGCTCCAACGATAACGCTGGTGGTGCCGACCCCCGGCAGAACCGTAAATAACAGACCACCACCGGCGAAGACGAGTGCCATCCCGACGATCCACAGTGCGAACTGGATCAGCCCAATGTCAAGCGTCGACGAGAAGGTCTCACCCCAGGTGTCCCGAAACGTTCCGGCGCTCTTCGAGAACATCTCTTTGATCGAACCGTCCTCGAAGACAATCACCGGAATAATTAAAAACGTCGTGATCGTCCAGCCGAGCGCGAAGATTCCCGCAATAATCCGCGAAAGCGCGGAATCCGAGCGTTCGATCGACCGGAGGACGACGCCGACGACCGCTGAGATCACAGCCCAGACGGCGAGTTCGGCTTTCATTTCCCAGGCGGCAGCCATCCCACCACGGAGTGTGGGATTCTGACCATGGAATGCCTCATAATGAATGCAAGGCGGAAACCCGCGTCTTTAGGCGCGGGAGGAAGCCGACAACACTGACACAACCCACGTTCGATAACAGGCTGACTCCCCCACGCCAATCCAAATTATAATAAATACAGGCCCCTACATATGAAGTACAGATGGTGGACGACTCACGCACTCGAACCGTGCCCATCAAGCTCGATGTGGGCGAGAGTGCCGCTGACCTCCTCCACCAGACGACTGATCACTTCCTCGACGCCGCCAACCACGTCGTGGACGTAGCGTGGAAACCAGACTGGAAAATCACCAG
>LFFM01000399.1_pt1 | contig 29943 bp, 26 predicted proteins | sample 643131 | NCBI WGS metagenome assembly LFFM01 (sample SAMN03777445, study PRJNA286221) | soda lake metagenome | biome: soda lake; feature: Kulunda steppe; material: water; isolation source: sample Tc-Br brine of Tanatar trona crystallizer | place: Russia: Kulunda steppe | collected 2011-07
CCGGCGGGAGCGGTACGCCACGGAGGCCGACCGGATGCGGGCGACACACGCGCCCGACGACCCGGTGTGACTGCCGGCCGAGGGCTCCGGCGTGACTGCCGGCCGAGGGCTCCGGCGTGACTGCCGGTCGCAGGTTCCGGTGTGACTGCCGGTCGGGGGCTCCGGCGTGACTGCCGGCCGCGGGCTCCGGCGTGACTGCCGGTCGGGGGCTCCGGCGTGACTGCCGGTCGGGGGCTCCGGCGTAACTGCCGGTCGCGGACGCGAACGCCGTCACGAGTGGCAAACCTTTTAGCCGGTGGTGCGATGATCCCGCTGTATGCCCGCGATCACCGTCGACGCCCTCACCAAGGAGTACGGTGACACCGTTGCCCTCCGTGAGCTCTCTTTCGCCGTCGAGGACGGGGAAGTGTTCGGCTTCCTCGGGCCGAACGGCGCCGGGAAGTCGACCGCCATCAACGTCCTCCTGGACCTCGTCCGGCCGACCGCCGGCGGGGCGACCGTCCTCGGGATGGACGCCCGGGAGGAGAGCAAGGCGATCCGCCGGCGAACCGGCGTCCTCCCCGAGGGGTTTCACGTCTACGACCGGCTCACCGGCCGCCAGCACCTCGAGTTCGCGATCGAGTCGAAAGGGAGCGACGACGACCCCGGCGCGCTCCTAGAGCGGGTGGGAATCCCCGAGGCGGTCGATCGGAAAGCGGGGGGCTACTCGAAGGGGATGGCCCAGCGGCTCCTGCTCGCGATGGCGCTGGTCGGCGACCCCGACCTGCTGATCCTCGACGAGCCCTCGACCGGGCTCGATCCGAACGGCGCCCGCGAGATGCGCGAACTCATCCGCGAGGAAAACGCCGACGGGACGACCGTCTTCTTCTCCTCGCACATCTTAGAGCAGGTCGAGGCCGTCTGTGACCGCGTGGGGATCCTGCGGGACGGCGAGATGGTCGCGACCGACACGATCGAAGGGCTTCGCGAGTCGGTCGGCTCGGGTGCCCGGCTGCGGGTGCGCGTCGACCGACTCGAGGACGACGCCCTCGCGGCGGTCCGTTCTCTCGACGGCGTGACGGCAGTCGAGGCGACCGACGGCGACCGGGGACCGGTCGTCACCGTCGACTCGACGGGCTCGAAGACAGCGGTGCTTTCGGCCCTCGAGGAGTCGGGACTGACGGTCGAGGACTTCGCGACCCGGGAGGCCTCCCTCGAGGAGGTCTTCCGCTCGTACACGGAGGCGTCGGCATGAGCGTCGCCGCCGTCGCCCGGAAGGACTTCCGGGACGGGATCCGGTCCCGGCTGCTCTGGGGGCTGATCGCGCTGTTCGTGGTCTCGATCGCCGGCTTCTCGGTGCTCGCCACCCGGAACGTCGACGGCGTCCAGGCCGAGGGGGAGCTCGCCATCCTCTTCGTGCTCGGGCTCTCGTTCGTGCTGGCGATCGTGGTCCTCGTCCCCCTGACCGGACTCGTCGTGAGCATCAAGTCGATCGTCCGCGAACGCGAGCTCGGGAGCCTGAAGATCCTCCTCTCGTTGCCCCACACCCGCAGGGAGGTGATCGTCGGCAAGTTCCTCGGCCGATCGGCGCTGCTGACGACGGCGATCCTCGCGGGCTTTCTGCCCGCCGGACTCGTCTTCGCGATCCGCGTCCCGGAGTTTCCGGTCCCGGAGTACCTCGCCTTTACGCTCGTGACGGTCCTGTTCGGGATCGTGTTCGTCGCCGTCGGCCTCGGCATCTCGGCGCTCGTGAGCACCGAAACCCGGGCGACCGTCGCCGGCGTCGGCGCCTTCTTCCTGCTCTATCTCTGGGACAACCTCTTTGGCTACGTCAACGCACAGCTGGATCTGCTCTCGGGGGACGCCCTGACGTTCGTCCTCCGATTCGACCTCTTTACGGTCTTTTTCGACGTGCTGTTGACGCTGTTTTCCCTCCGGTACGACGACGTCCCCTCGGCGTCGGCGGCCGTCTCGGGCCAGCTCGCCGGAGGTCCCGAGGTGGCCGAGATCCCCGCCCAGCCGTTTTACCTCCAACACTGGTTCGCGCTCGTGATCCTCGCGCTGTGGATCGCGGTGCCGGTGGCGATCGGCTACCTCCGGTTCGAACGGGCCGACCTCTAGGACGGCGCTCCGGGTCCGGAGGCCCCCGTGGAGGGGTGTGGATTTAGGCGACTCGGGCGCGTAGGACGGCCGTGACCGACTGTCTGTTCTACGGCGGCAAAGGCGGGGTCGGCAAGACCACCTGCGGGGCCGCGACCGGGCTCGCGCTCGCGGCGGCCGGCCGGGACGTCCTCGTCGTCTCGACCGATCCCGCCCACTCGCTCGCCGACGCCTACGGGATCGAGCTGGGGGCCGAACCGCGGGCGGTCCGCCCCGGCCTCGAGGCCGTCGAGGTCGATCCCGAGGCCCGCGCCGAGCGGTACGAGCGGATCGCGACCGCGCTCGCGTCGGACCTCCGTGCGGCGGGCATTCGCCTCGAGGACGCGGAGGTCGAGCGGATCTTCGCGGCCGGGACGCCCGCCGGCGGCGACGAGCTCGCCGCGCTCGACCTCCTCGTCGAGTACGTCGAGGACGGCCGCTGGGACGTCGTCGTCTTCGATACGGCGCCGACGGGCCACACCCTCCGGCTGTTCGACCTCCCCGAGGTGCTCGGGTTGGCCCTCGAGACGACCCGGTCGCTTCGCGGACAGGTCCGCCGGATCGCCGACTCCGCCCGGCGGATGACCATGGGGCCGCTGTCGTATCTCGGCGGCCGGGACGACGGCGGCGACGAGCTCGTGGCGCTCCGGGATCGGATCGAGCGGGCACACGCGGTGATCACGGATCCCGACCGGACGGCGTTTCGGGTGGTGACGATCCCCGAACGGCTGGCGATCGCCGAGACCGAACGGCTGGTCGACCGGCTCGAGGCGGCGGAGGTGCCGGTTCGGTCGGTCGTCGTCAACCGCGTCCTCGAGGATCCCGATCCGGCGTGCTCGCGGTGTCGCTCGCGGACACGGGATCACCACGACCGGCTCGCCGAGATCGAGGGGACGTTCCCCGAGCTCGAGGTCCTCCGGCTGCCGGAGGTCGACGGGGAGCCGTCGGGTACGGAGGAGCTGGCCGCGATCGGCGAGCGGCTGGTCGGGTAGCCGGGGCGACGACCCGGGCGGCCGTCGACGCGTCGAAGACACGAGTCGACGGCGTCGGTCGGCTGACGCCGGAGTATATAGAGACACGGATCGGACCGGACCCCTCCCCCCCGAGACGGTGCTCTCGGTACCGGTACGTGTCACAAAATATTATTCATAGCAAGGCTTACATCTGTTTCCCGACCGTTCTACGACGATGACGGATCCTGTCCGCGCCAACCGAATCCGGCCGACGAGAAGACAGTACCTGCTGGGAGGGGGAGTCGCCTTCACGACGGCACTGGCTGGCTGTCTCGGTGACGACGAGAGCCAGCCGGGCGACGACGGCAACGGCGGCGACGGCGGCGACGGAGGTGACGGCACCAGCGGAGACGACGACCCGTCGTTCCCCGACTGGGACCCGAACGATCCACAGTTCCCACAGCTCGTCTCGACGCTCCTCGCGGACGACTTCCACATCGGAACCGAGGAGCTGCTCGGGGAGATGGAACCACGCGACGAGCCCCGGTACGGCAACGCGCCGATGGAGCCGCCGGAGGACGAAAGCGAGTGGCTCGACCCCGACACGCTCGATTTCTCGCTGGTTCCCACCGAGGATCCGGACGCCTACACCGACGTGCTCGAACCACTGATCGACAACATCGAAGCGGAGACGGGCCGCGACGTCGTCGTCAACCCACTCGACTCCTATGCGGCCCAGGTCGAGGCGATGAACGCCGAGCGACTACACGTTGCCGGCTTCGCCACCGGTGCGACGGCGTTCGCGGTGAACATCGCGGGTGCGGTTCCGTTCGGTATCCAGATCGCCGACGGGCAGTTCGGCTACCGTCTCTGGGTGATCACCCAGGCCGACAGCGACGTCGACTCCCTGGATGATATGGAGGGACGGTCGGTCACTCACGTCGAGGAGTCCTCGAACTCCGGCCACCAGGCACCCGCTGCCCTGTTCACGGCGGCCGGCGTCGAACCGGGGGAGGCGTACGACGTCTCGTTTTCGGGCAGCCACGAGAACAGCATCCGGGCGATCGCCGCGGGCGATTACGATGCCGCACCGATCGCGAGTACGGTCCTCCAGCGCCAGGTCGACGCCGGCCACGTCGATGCCGACGAGATCAAAGTCGTCTGGGCGAGCGATCCGTTTCCGACGACGTCGTTCTGTCATCACTACAAACTCACCCCGGAGCTCCGGGAGGGGATCGTGGCCGCTCACCTCGAGTACGACTACGCCGGCACCGCACTCGACGAGTACTTCGGACGCGATCGGTTCGCGCCGATCGACTACGCGACCCACTGGGACGTCATCCTCGAGATACAGGAACAAAACGGGGTCGACTACCGCACCGAGGAGATCTGACCTCGGTCGATGCTCTCGATCTCGACCCTCGGAAAGACGTACGGAACGGGCGAGCGCGCCCTCGACGACGTCTCGTTCGACGTGGAGGGAAGCCAGGTCGTCGCCGTGATCGGGCCCAGCGGTGCCGGAAAGAGCACCCTGATCCGGTGTATCAACCGACTGACCGAGCCCACGGACGGGGAGGTGCGACTCGACGGGACGAACCTGACGTCGCTTTCGAACCGCGAGCTGCGCGCCGCGCGCCGCGAGATCGGGATGGTCTTCCAGGAGTACGCGCTGGTCGAGCGGCTGACCGTGATGGAGAACGTGCTGTCGGGTCGACTCGGCTACGTGAGCACGTGGCGGGGCTTTCGCCGGAAGTTCCCACAGGAGGACGTCCAGCAGGCGTACGCCACCCTCGACCGCGTCGGACTTCGTGGCCACGAGGACGACCGGGCGGACGAACTCTCCGGCGGACAGCGCCAGCGTGTCGGCATCGCCCGTGCGGTGCTCCAGCGTCCGAAGATCGTGCTCGCCGACGAGCCGACGAGCAGCCTCGACCCCGAAACCTCACGGGCGGTGATGGAGCTGCTGACCGAGATCGCCAGAGAGGAGTCCATCCCGGTCCTGATAAACATCCACGAGGTGCCACTCGCGAGAGAACACGCCGATCGGATCATCGGGCTGACCGACGGCAAACTGGTGTTCGACGGCACGCCCGACGAACTCGACGACCGGGCTCTCGACCGGATCTACCGCTCGGAAGAGCCCGGAGGGAACGCCGACCGGCAGGGGACGCCCGAGCCAGAACCCACCGCGGGAGACGACGTGAACCCGCCGCTCGAACGGGTGAAAGCCGACGCCCGATCGTCCCCGGAGGGCCGATGACCGGGACACGGCCGATAGACGCCTACGAGACCGAGTGGCGGCGGCCGACGGTCTTCGCGAGCCACCGGACCAAGTGGATCGTCTACGGGCTCGGCATCGCGTTTCTCGCGTGGAACGTCTGGGAGGCTCGCGTCTCCCTCGAGCGGTTCGTCTACGGTCTGGGACAGGGCGCCGTACTCCTCGAGGGGATGGTGCCACCGGACTTCGGCGTCAGCGTCACCGCGAACGGTATCGAGACCGAACGGAGCTTCTGGCGGATCTACGAGGGGATGGTCGAGACGCTCGCGATGTCGATCGTCGCGACCGTCGCCGGCGTCGCGATCAGCGTGCCGGTCGCGGTGATGGCGGCGGAGAACCTCGTTCCACGTCCGGTGTACTACGTCGGCCGGGCGATCGTCTCGGTGACCCGCGCCATGCACGAGCTGATCGTCGGCATCGTCCTCGTCGTCGGCTTCGGCTTCGGGGCGCTGGCCGGCGTGCTGGCACTCGTGTTCGCGACGCCGGGGTTTTTCGCCAAGCTGCTGGCCGAGGACCTAGAGGACATAGACCCCGCACAGCTCGACGCCGTCCGATCGACCGGGGCGGGCCCGCTTTCCGTTCTCGTCTACGGCGTCCTGCCACAGGTGCTCCCGCGGATGATCGGGCTGACGATCTACCGCTGGGACATCAACCTCCGGGCGAGCACCATCCTCGGCATCGTCGGCGCCGGCGGGATCGGCGCGACGCTCAACACCGCCTTCAACACCTACGAGTACGACTACGCCATGGCGATACTCCTCGCGATCATCGCCCTCGTCGTCCTCGGAGAGATAATAAGCGCGTACACGAGACGGAGGGTCCAGTGAGATGGCGGACACGGAGGACCGTGACGGCGTGACGGAGTACCCCGAGTGGAACCGACACGACGTGACGACCAGGCTCGTCCGGTTTCTCGGCTTGCTTGGCGCGGTGTCCCTGACGGTGCTCGCGTGGCGAGGGCTCGGCGTCAGATACGAGTACGTGGCGTCGGCCCCCACCGAGATCCGGAACCTGTTCGGCCGGATGTACCCCCCCGACGTCGCGTACACCGGCGACATCGTGACGCCGATGCTTCACACGGTGAACATCGCCGTCGTCGGGACGCTCGGGGCGATCTGCCTGGCGCTCCCGGTCGCGTACCTCGGGGCACGGAACACCACGCCGAACGACGCCACGTACGCCATCGGTAAGCTCATCATCTCGGGGTCGCGGTCGGTCCACTCGATCATCTGGGCGCTCGTCTTCGTCATCATGTTCGGGACGGGCGTCCTGGCGGGCATCCTGGCCGTGACGTTCCGTTCGATCGGGTTCATCGCCAAACTGCTGGCCGAGGAGATCGAAGAGATCGACGAGACGGCCGTCGAGGCGGTGCGGGCGACCGGTGGTGGTCCACTCGACGTGTTGATCTACGGCGTCGTGCCACAGGTGAAAGCCGGCTTCGTCGGGATCGCCGTCTACCGCTGGGACATCAACGTCCGGGAGGCGACGATCATCGGGCTCGTCGGCGCCGGCGGGATCGGCGTCGAACTCAACAACCGGATCAACGCCTTCGACTGGCCCGCAGTGCTCACCATCCTGCTCGCGATCCTGGCCGTCGTGCTCGTAAGCGAGTTCGTCTCGGCGTACGCGAGACGGATGGTCAGGTGACGGTCCACCGCGATTCCGTCCGAACCGACACCGACGAACGAGAGGGTAGACACCGAATACGATGACCGAAACCACCGACACGGGCGGACCGAACGAGATCCCACCGGCGATCCTCTTCGACATGGACGGCGTCGTCCTCGAGGGACGAGGGACCGATCCCTCCGTCTACGAACGCGCCGCGGACGCCGCGGTCGAGTCACTCGGCGTGGAGCCGACCGACGACCAGCTCGCGGGGCTCAGAGCACACGGCTACGACGCCGTCGAGGGACACTGTGAGACGCTCGGGGTCGACCCTACCGAGTTCTGGAGGCTGAAAGAGCGCTTTGCCTCCGAGATCTCGAGCGGTCGTCTCCAGTCGGGCCGTCGTGGCGTGTACGCCGACGCCGACGTGATCCGATCGATCGCCTCCGAGACGACGACCGCGCTCGTGAGCAACAACCGACACGAGACCGTCGAGTTCGTCGCCGACTACTTTCGCTTCCCGTTCGACGCGGTCCGGGGCCGCGATCCGACCCCGGCCGGCTTTCGCCGGCGGAAACCGGATCCGGCGTACCTGCTCGAGACCCTCGACGCGCTCGACGTCGACGACGGGATCTACGTCGGTGACCGCGAGACCGACGTCGTCGCCGCCGAACGCGCCGGCCTCGAGGCGGCGTATCTCAGACGCCCGCACAACCGAACGCGGCCGCTGCCGGAGGGCTCGACCTACGAGCTACACTCCCTGGAGGAGCTTCTCGGGATCGTCGGGGCCGCTCACCCGTCGTAGCTGATCAGCCCGTCGGCGGCCGCCGCCAGCTCGGCCGCCCGTCCGTCGAAGGAGTCGGCGTACCGGACGAGCAACACCAGCACGGTCTCGGGGCGTTCGACGGCGTAGCCGTCCTCCCGGGAGAGCAGACCGGCCGTCTCGAGTTCGCCGGCGTACTTGCTGATCGTCGGCGCGGAGACGTCGAGGCTCGCGGCCAGCTCGCTCGCGGTCGCCTCGGGGGTCGAGAGCAACTCGACGAGCATCCCCCTGGGGGTCGGCCGGCGGAGGTAGCCGAGGGCGGCCCGCTCGAACTCGTCGAACCGGCCGGCCGGCACGAACCGCTTGTAGTCGCCGTCGGCGTAGCTCTCGATCACGTCGGCCTCCTCGAGACGCCGGAGGTGGTGTTGGGCCTCTCCGGTGCCGAGCTGGAGGTCGTCTCTGATCTTCGAGAAGTGGGCACCGGGGGTCGCAGCGAGGTAGCCGGCGATCGCGTCGCGGGCGGCGCTGTCGCCCGGATCGGCGCTCGCACGCTCGGGGAAGCCGACGACGGGCGCGGCGGCCCCGAGGGCGGCAAAGCGTCTCAGCGTCGCCCGTTTTCTCTCGTCGACCCCGTCTCGCGACCCCATCTACCCGCACGGAGGGGACCACGCCTAAAACGCGTTTCGGCCCGCTTCGTTCACCGAACCCTGAGCGTCACGGCGACTAGCTGGTGAACTCCTGGTCCATCTCTTCGATGACCTCGTCGGGGTCTTTGATCTCGGCCGTGTCCTCGCCCTCCTGGATCGCCTGGGCCTGCTGTTCCATCGCCTCGATGTCGAGTTCGGCCTCCTCGTCGATCTCGCCGATGATCTCGGCGATGTCGTCGAGCCCGATCAGCTCGCGGGTCTCGTCGTCGAACTCCAGGCTGTCGAGGACGTGGCCGTCCTCTTTGACGTCGCTGCCGGTGAGGTGTTTGCCGTAGCGGCCGACCATCGAGGACAGCTCCTGGGGCACGATGAACGTCGAGGACTCGCTCTGGCCGATCTCGGCGAGGGTCTCCATTCCCTTCTCGATGACGGCGCGCTCGCCCATCGACTCGGCCGAGCGGGCCCGCAGGACGGTCGAGATGGCGTCACCCTGGGCCTCGAGGATCTGGCTCTGTTTCTCACCCTGGGCGCGGATGATGTTCGACTGTTTGTCACCTTCCGCCTTCTCGACGGCGCTGCGGCGTTCACCCTGTGCCTCGAGGATCATGGCACGGCGTTTGCGCTCGGCGGAGGTCTGTTGTTCCATCGCGCGCTGGACGTCCTTCGAGGGGTTGACCTCGCGGACCTCCACGCTCTCGACGCGGATCCCCCACTCGTCGGTGGGCTCGTCGAGCTCCGTCCGGATGCGGGCGTTTATCTCCTCTCGCTTCGAGAGCGTGTCGTCGAGTTCCATGTCGCCGATGACGGCACGGAGGGTCGTCTGGGCGAGGTTCGAGACGGCGCGTTTGTAGTCGTCGACCTCGAGGAACGCCTTCTTGGCGTCCATCACCTTGATGTAGACGACGGCGTCGGCGGTCACCGGGGAGTTGTCGCGGGTGATCGCCTCCTGGCGCGGGACGTCCAGGGTCTGTGTACGCATGTCGAACTTGTAGGTCTTCGAGACGAACGGCGGCACGAAGTTGATGCCCGGCTCGAGTAGCTTCCGGTACTCGCCGAACACCGTCAACGCGCGCTTCTCGTAGGCGTTGACGATCTCGATCGCGCTCATCAGGGCGGCGATCACGACGACCAACACGAGCGCGCCGACGGCGAGCCCGGCGGTGCCGAGATCTACCTGTAGGATCGTGGCTTCGGGGAACATACACGTCCTTTACGGGGGTAAGGTGAAAAACGTTCGCTTGGTACCGCCTGACTCGTTCGTGCTCGTCGCGACCCGCTCGCGGTCGATATTCTTACTCGCGGTCGGTTTCGGCGACCCGCTCGTCGACCGACCGCTCGAGACGCCGCTCGAGTTCCTCTATGGACTCCTCGTCGGTTTCGCCGGCCTCCTCGGCCTGCCTGGCCGCCTCCCGGCGGAGCGCGCGGTCGATCTCGTCTTCCTCAAGAGTACCGTGGGGCGTGACGGTGAGGACGTTTCCGCCGCCGGGATCGAGGACGATCACCTTCTCTCCCTCCTCGATCGTTCCCTCGGTCGACCGGGCGCTGTAGTACGGCGCGAAGCCGCCGCTCTCGAGTTTGACCTCGCCGTCGCGTTCGGTGACCGTCTTCGTGACGTAGCCGACCGAGCCCGCGAGCGTCCGCGAGTCGCTCGTCTGTGCCGTCCCCTTGCCGCCGTAGAAGTCGAACTCCCGGTAGACCCAGGCGGCGCCCGCGCCGAACGCCAGGGTCAACGCGGCGAGCACCAGCGGCGCCGCGAGCATCGGGAACACCGCCCCCACGAGCAGCCCGACCAGTCCGGCGCCGGCGAGCGCGACGCCGAGGACGATGAAGTGTGCCCCCGGAGAGAGCGCCTCGAGAGCCATCAACGCGAGACCCGCCCCCAGCAACACGAGCGGCAAGTTCTCCAGGACCAGTTCGATCATGCAAACGACTAGGGTCCTCCGAAGTAAGTGTTTACCGGCGATGGGGTCCCCGGTCGCCCGAGCGCCGGCCCAGACGGGGCCGTTCGAGAACTGCCCTCGACGGGATCGGTAGAGAACCGGTGTCGCCCGAGAGTCGGCCTCGACCGGGTCATTCAAGAGCCGGTGTCGCCTACCGTCGACCGCGTGCGAGGGTAGCCAAGTGGCCAACGGCGGCGGACTCAAGATCCGCTCTCGTAGGAGTTCGTGGGTTCGACTCCCTCCCCTCGCACTGTCAACCAGTGCGGCAAGAGCGCGCTCTTGCCCTCGCAACGTTCTATCCGATCGAGAGACGACTCCGGACTGCGTCGGTCCGGCGTCGGCGACACGATCCCGGTCGGTTCGACGTCGCAGTACGTTCCGGTCGATCGGGTCGGACCGATCGAACCGGTGGCTCTTTGCCGGTGTGGTGGCCACCCCTATCAATGAGTGGCTCGCGGACGCGACGACACGAGGTTGCCCTGACGGCCGCCCGGGCCGGGGCTTCGGTCGCCGACGACCGGTTCCGGACGGCGCTCGCGGTCGAACTGAAAAGCGGGAAGACAGACGTCGTCACCGACGCCGACCGGGAGGCCCAGACCGCCGTCACGGCGGCCATCGAGCGGGCGTTCCCCGGCGAGCCGATCGTCGGCGAGGAAGACGAGGAGCCCTCGTCGGTCCCCGCCGAGGGCCCCGCCTGGATCGTCGACCCGATCGACGGCACGCACAACTACGTCCGGGGAATCCGGACCTTCGCCACCGCCGTCGCGGCCGTCGTCGACGGCGAACCCGTCGCCGCCGCGGTCGTCCTCCCGGCGCTCGGGGACGTCTACCACGCCGGCTCCGACGGCGCCGTCCGCAACGGCGAGCCCATCGCCGTCGCCGGCCGGACCGACCCCGAGGAGTGTACCGCCTGCCCGCTGATCTGGTGGCCGACCGACCGCCGCGAGGAGTACGCGGCCGCGACCCGCGCGATCGTCACCCGGTTCGGCGATCTCCACCGGATCGGCTGTGCCCAGGGAACCCTCGCGACGGTCGCCGCCGGCGGGATCGACGCCGCGTTCACGAACGTCGACGCCAACCCCTGGGACACGGTCGCCGGCGTCCACCTGATCCGCGAGGCCGGCGGGACCGTCACCGACCTGTCCGGCGACCCCTGGCGACACGACAGCGACGGCCTCGTCGCCTCGAACGGGCCGCTGCACGGGACCGTCCTCGCGGCCGCAAGCGAGACCGACGCCGCCAGCGAGACGTAATACAGCCCGTGGAGCCGACGCCGACCGCGGGACCGACGCCGAACGTGGCACTGACGCCGCCGGCCAGACAGGCGCCGAACGCGACTCCGTGGACGATGGCGACTGATCGACCGGCGCCGTCGTGACCCCGGGGAAACGCTTATTTTCGACCGCGCTCCGCGTGGAGTCGATGACCGAGTACGACGTGGCCGTCGTCGGCGGCGGAATCGTCGGCTGTTCGGCCGCCCGCGAGCTGGCGGCCGACCACGAGGTGGTGGTGCTCGAACGGGACGCGATCGCCAGTGGGGCAAGCGGCAAAGCGTCGGGCGTCGTGACGTTCTCGGCCCAGCGATCGACCCTCCCCGAGTTCGTCGAGTACTCCCTGTCGTTTCTCCGGGAGTGGGAGGGAACCGCCCACCACGAGTTCCACCGTCGGAACACGGTCGAGCTCACCCCACCCGAGAAGGAACGGGAGGCGAAAGGACGGGTCGAGGCCGCACGGGAGGCGGGATTTCCCCTGCGGTTCCTCGACGCCGCGGAGGTCGACGCCCGCTACCCGGGAGTCTTCGAGCTCTCGGGGTACGTCGGCGGGATCGAGTACCGGGACACCGGCTTCGTCGATCCGTACACCGCCACGACGAGCTACCTGGAGGACGCCGAGACCCGCGGCGCGGATGTCCGAACCGGGGTCGAGGTGGAGGATGTGAAACGCTCGGGGAACTCGGTCGACGGCGTGGAGACGTCCGACGGACCGATCACGGCGGGGACGGTCGTCTGTGCGGCGGGCTGGCGCACGCGGGAGCTCCTGGCGGGGGTCGTCGACGTCCCCGTCCGACCGATCCGGTACCAGGCCGTCGACCTCCGACCGGATCGATCCCTCGGCGACGCCTACCCGATGGGGATCGATCCGGTCGGCGAGTACTACTGGCGTCCCCAGGGTGACGGCACCCTCCACGTCGGTGGCGGCGACACGCTCGTCGGGACCCCCGGCGAGGTCCGCCACGGCGTCACCGAGGAGTTCAGACTCGACGTCGCGACGGACGTCCCCGGGATACTCCGGGGGTTCGAACGTGCCGAGGTGGAAAGCGAGGACACCTGCCCGACGGGCGACGCCGCGACGCCGGACTCGATTCCGATCGTCGACTGCCCTCTCGAAGGGCTCGTCGTCGCCACGGGCTTTCACGGCTACGGGATCATGGCCTCGCCGTCGGCGGGCCGGGCGGTTCGGTCGCTGGTGACCGGCGAACCCGCACCGTTCGCCCTCGAGGACCTCTCGCTCGACCGGTTCGAGGAGACCGGCGATCGGTTCGAGCTCCTCTCGCTCACCGAGAAACGCGCGAAGTACGGCTGAGCCGATCCGTGAGATCGGCCGCCCGGCGGACGCCACGGCGCTCGGGTGTGTCGAACGCACGAAACCGGAAACCGTAAACGACGCGGCTCGTAGAACTGCGGTGATGAACGAACTCCTCGACCGCGTGGGACCCGTCCGACTGTGGGCCGTCACCGTCCTCGCGGTGACGATAGCGGTCGCCGCCGCCGCGGTGGCCTTCCCACAGCGGGTCTACGTCGAGGTCATCTGGCAGTACTACTGGGGGCCGGTGGTCGCCGACGCCAACGGCTGGAGCTGTGTCGCCTGGGCCGGCGGGGAGCAGGTCGACGCCGGCGCGAACTGTGCCGACGCCGGCCCAGGCGACGGCCCGACGGCGACGCCCGGGTACACCTGGCAGTCCTACGCCGGCTACGTCCCCACGTTGCTCTTGCTCCTGGTCGGTATCTACTTCGTCGTCGAGTGGCTCGACATCGACCGCTTCCGGGAGGGGTTTTACGGGCTGTTCCCGTTCATGCTGTTCGGCGGGGCGCTCCGGACCGTCGAGGACGCGAACGTCCAGGCGGATCTGCTCATCCCGCTGCCGTGGTCGGCGCTCCTGATCAGCCCGTTTATCTACGTCGTCGTCGCCCTCGTGGCGGTCGTGGCGGTGGTGATCGCCGTCTGGCTCGAACGCCGCGGAACCGTCTCGAACTACGCCTATCCGCTCGCCGCCATCGGAACGGGCGCGCTCGTCCTCACGGTCGCGATCCTTGCCGTCCTCTCGGCTCGCGGCGGCATCGGTTTCTTCCCGCTGATCACGGTCGCCACCATCGGCGGGGCCACCCTCATCACCGCGGTCACGTGGGTGGCGATCGACCGTCTCGCGCCCGGGATCAACCGCGGGACGGGCTACATGGGGCTCGTCGTGATCTGGGCTCACGCCGTCGACGGCATCGCGAACCTCATCGGGCTCGACTACGCGACGGCGTTTGGCTGGCCGTACACCCTCTCGCCGAAACACCCGATCAACGCGGCGATCGTCGACTTCTTCGGGACGGCCTGGCCGTTCGTGGCGCTGAAAGTCGCCGCCGCCGTCTTCATCATCTGGGTGTTCGACGAGGCGATATTCGAGGAGAGCCCGCGGTATGCCATCTTGCTCCTGATAACCGTCGTCGCCGTCGGGCTCGGGCCCGGCACCCGCGACATGCTCCGGGCGACGTTCGGCGTGTGACCTCCCGTTCGGTCTCCAACCACAACAGAGCGACGAGAACATGCTCGAGCAGGATCACCTCGAGTCGAGGGACGTCCGCTCACCACAACTTCGGAGAGTCGAATCCAGCGGCCCACACGTGTAACTGCTCTATCCTGAAGCTCTCCTGGGCACTCGACACTGACTCACTGAGGCGAATGGGGCCAGAGACTCCCTCTGTCCGAGGGTGGAGTGTATCTCCGTATCGACTGGGCGGTTAGCACGATGGTCACCCCTATTTTATAAGACAAATATGTATTACCACGCGAGAGTCTACCACGTCTCCCGTTTCGTCTGGTACCAAAATTTGAAAGTAACGACGTCGTATGGGCCACACAGTATTCACCCGCCGAGATACAACAACATATTATAACTTTGGTCACCGTCTCGGGATGGTGTACAATAGTGGCTATCACCCCGTCGCCCTCTTCGTATTTACCGGTTAGCGGTGAAACGTTCAACTGCTCTGTCTGAAACGACGTGGCCGGTTTAAGTGTAAACTCGGGGTGAAAAGAGCTGCCCCAGACGTGTGGGGCGGGAGAGAACGATGACAGAGAAAAAATATAGCTCACGTCGCTTCGTACTGAAATCGGCCGCGGCGGGTGTGGCTATCGCTGGAATCGGCGCACCAACAGCAACTGCACAGGGTCGACAAACCGAGACTTTGACGACCGAAGAGGGTTGGATTACTGCGACGGTGAACGCAGGACAGCGGACCGTCATCAGCGTCGAACTAGACGAGAGCGTCTACGGCCGCTGGCCCGACAATCCCACGGAGTACGTCATGGAAGCCAACGTGGGTGTTGTCGTCCCCGATACGGGTGTCTCCGACGACTTCCGAATCGGCTGGGGCGGTGCAGATACGGTTCAACGCGATGGAACGGCGGGTGGCTACATCAGGCGAAATCCCGGACCGGACGAAGATAGATTCGACACGCTCGAAGAGGACGTGCAGGGGCTGTTTCAGGCGACTGAATCATCTGACCAACAGTCCTACGAGTTCGTCATCAACTGGCAGACCCCGATCCCCGAAAAGCCAGACCGGATTCAGGAAATTCGAGTGAACGAAGTGTTCGGCCTCGATGGTGGCGGGGGTGTTCAAACGGAGGGCATCGATGTCAGTACCGGTTCCTCGGGCGTGTTAGGCCTCGCTCCACCGAGAGGCGGGGGAAACTAACGAATCAGTACGTTTTCGACTCTCCGGCCCTGAAAGGCGAGGAGTCCCGAACGCCTGACGGCCGTTCCGGACCCATATTTCCGGCGGGAGAAAGCCACGTTACTTAAGAGTGTTGCCCTCCAGACTGTGTACAATGAGTACCACCGAGACGCGGGTGACTCGGCTCTTTGGCGGTCCGGGCAGCGGCAAGACGACGGCACTTCTGGATCACGTAGAGGAGATCCTCGAGGACGAAGACGTCTCCTTTCGGGACGTGCTGGTCGTCTCGTACACGCGGGCGGCAGCCCAGGAGGTCCGGGAACGGCTCGCCGAACGGCTCGACGAGAGTCCGCGTGCCCTCCAGGGCAACGTCTGTACGATGCACGCGAAGGCGTACGATCTGCTCGATCTCTCCCGCGGTGACGTCATCGGCGAGAAGGACAAAGAGGAGTTCTGCGAGGAGTACGGCCTCGAGTTCGAGGACGAGTACTCCGGGGCCGGCCGGCGGACGGCCCGGTCGACGACCATCGGCAACAAGATCATCGCCACCAGCCAGTGGCTCCAGCGTACCCGCCGGGAGGTCGCCGACTGGTACGACGTCCCCTTCCAGTGGGACCTAGAGGAGGTCCGACTGCCCCCCGAGATCGATCCGAACGCCCAGGAGGGCAACAAGTACACGCCGACCTGGCCGGCGGCCGACGACCGGATCGACGTCCCCGAGGCGATCCGGGCGTGGCGATCCTACAAGGGCCGGGAGGGAAAGATCGGTTTCGCGGACATGCTAGAGCGCGTCGAGCAGCGCTCGCTCGTCCCGAACGTCGACTACCTCGTGATCGACGAGTTCCAGGACATCACGCTGTTGCAGTATGCGGTCTACGAGGAGTGGAAACCCCACGTCGACCGCGTCCTGATCGCCGGCGACGACGACCAGGTCGTCTACTCCTGGCAGGGCGCCGACCCCGCCCTCCTGCTCGAGGAGGAGGTCGACGACGACGTCATCCTGCCGAACTCCTACCGGCTGCCCTCGAACGTCCTCCACGCGGTCAACCGGGAGATCCGTCACATCGACGTCCGCCAGGACAAGGACCTAGATCCCCGCAAGGAAGGCGGGACGGTCGAGGGCTACGCGAACAAGTCGATGCTCGATCTCGTCCGGATGGTCCGCCGGACGCTCGTCGAGGACGAGGGCACGATCATGCTCCTGTTCCGGGCGCGCTACCAGATGTTCCAGTTCGTCGATGAGTTCATCACCGAGGGGATCCCCTTCACCGCGCTGACCGACCAGCGGATGTGGACCGACCGGCTCACCCAGTACGTCCGGGCGGTCGAAGCCGTCGAGGCCGGCGAGGACCTCGACGGGCTCCAGGCCCGCCGGCTGGCGGACATGCTGATGGACTCGGCCTTTGGCACCGGCGAGCGCGACGAGCTGTTCGACGCGATCGACGAGCTCCAGGAGGAAGCCGACGTCGGCGACCTCACGGAGCTCACCGTCCCGCTGTCGGTCGTCGAAGAGCACGTCCCGTTCATGCCGGATCCGGCCTCGGCGTCGGACATGCTCCGGAAGGTCACCAGCTTCCAGAAAAAGAGCGTCAGGGCGTACTTCGCCATCGGCAGCTACCAGGGGATGGACACCGACCGCGTCCGCGTCGGTACCATCCACTCCGCGAAGGGCCGGGAGGCAGACCACGTCTTCGTCGGCACCGACCTCACCGAGAAGGTCGTCGAGCAGATGGTCGCCACCGTCGAGGGGACGGGCGCAGACGCCGACGCCACCGACGTCCCCGGCGTCGAGGAGTTCACCAAGACGACGTCGCCGGTGCCGATCCTCACGGACAACGAACGCCGGGTGTTCTACGTCGGGATGTCCCGGGCCCGCGAACGGCTCGTCCTGCTCGAGAACCTCGTCGACGGCGCGCCGACGCTTCCCGTCGACGTCCTGCTCAACAACCGGATGACAGACGCCGACCTCGAGGAGCTGATCGAGATGGCCCAGACCCCCGCCGGCCTCGAGGCCGAACCGGAAGCCCACTGACCCCCGACGGGCCGAACGGATGTCCCCCTCAGGGCCGACCGACGCCGGGAGTCGCGACCGATCGATCGACGAAACCCACGACCGATCGACGGACGTCGAGGGTCGCGACCGACTGGTCGGTGCCGAGATTCACGGCCGGCTGCTCGACGCCCTCGGCGGGGACGACGCCGCGGCCCTGGTCCACGCCGGCCATCCCCGGGAGCCGACGCTCCGGTACCTGCTCGGGGCCGCCGACCGCCGGCCGGCCGGCGAGGTGGGGGTCGTCCGTGCGGTCGCCGTAGACGAGGAGGGGATCCTCGCGTTCGCGGCCGACGGCGACGACCACCCCGCGACGCGGCTGGCGGACGCCCTGCGGGAACGCGGCCGGACGGGGACGCTCCTCGCACCGCCGGACATCCCCCACGACGCGGCGCTGTACCTCGAGCGGGCGGGGTTCGAGCTGGCCTCGACCGATCTCCTCGATCGGCTCCGTGCGTCGAAGAGCCCCGCCGAGGTGCGACGAATCGAGCGCTCCGCGGCCGCGGCGACCGCGGGGTTGCGCCGGGCAGCGTCGATCCTCGCCGACGCCGCGAGCGACGGGGTCTCCGACGACGCCACGGGCGACGGGGTCTCCGACGACGCCGCGGGCGACGGAAGCTCCGCCGGCGCCACGGCCCACGACGGGACGCTCGTCGTCGACGGCGAGCCGCTGGGCCGCGAGGGGTTCCGTCGCCGGATCGACGCCGCGATCGTCGACGCCGGGGGGTTTCCCGCCGGACACACCGTCGTGGGGGTCGGTCGGACGCCGACCTCCGACGCGTCGGAGACGATCGGGGAGGGGGCGACGGCCGGGGGCGGAGCGGACGTCCTTCCGGTCGGCGAGTCGATCGTCGTCTCGGTCGCTCCCCGCGGGCCGGAGGGCTACCACGCCCCGATGAGCCGGACGTTCGTCGTCGACGGTGACGGGGGCGAGCGACGCCGGGCACACGTCGCGGCGACGGCGGCGCTACGATCGGCCGAGGCGTTGCTCGAGAGCGGCGAGGATCGGGCCGGGGTCGTCGAGGCCGACCTCGCGGCGGAGGTCGCTGCCTTCGGCTTCGAGGCGGGCGTCGAGAGTAGCGTCCGTGGCGTCGGGCTCGAACCGACCGAACGGCCCCTGGCGGGCGGAACGATTCCGGACGGCGCCGTCCTCGCGCTCGAGGCCGAGACGATCGAGCCGGCGGTCCGACTCGCCGATCTCCTCGTCGTCGAGGGCGGGGCCGTCCGCCGGCTCGAGGCTCCCTCGCGGTCGCTGGTGCCCTCGAGAGAGTAACGCGATCAGCCGACGATCGCGATCGGAACGGGCATGAAACAGAGGACGCCGAGGACGAAGGTGACGACGCCGAGCAGGAGCCGTCCGCGGCCGAGTCGGCCGTCGTCGACCGGCCTGGCCGGCCCCGCGGCCGCGATCAGGGCCGCGAACAGTCCCCAGAACACCCAGATGAAAACCGAGTTGCCGCTGTAGTCGCCGACGTAGTAGAGGTAGCCGGCGAGTGCGAACAGCACGCCGGGGACCAGCGCGCCGATCGTCTCCTGGAGCTCCCCGATCATCGCCCGGAGGATGTGGCCACCGTCGAGCTGGCCGACCGGGATCAGGTTGAGGAAGGTGACGAACATCCCCACCCAGCCGCCGATGACGACCGGGTTTACCGCCGTCGTCGGATCCTCGCGGTACAGCGGCTGATCGACGGCCGTCGCGAGCAACTCGAGCAAGGGCGGGTAGCCGAGCTGGATGACGACGCCCGACTCCTCGACGACCTCCTGGGGGGCGTTGACCGGCGGCAGGTGGAGCCCGACGACGGTGACGGCGACGGTCGCGACCAGCCCCGCCAGCGGTCCGGCGACGCCGATGTCGAAAAGCGCCCGCCGGTCGGGCATCCGCCCTTTCATCTTGATCACTGCGCCCATCGTTCCGATCAGCGTCGGCACCGGCAGGAAGTACGGCAACGAGGCGTTCACGCGGTGATACCTGCTCAGGACGTAGTGGCCCATCTCGTGGACGCCGAGGACGAGCAAGATTGCGACCGAGAACGGCCAGGCCCGCCAGATCTCGGTCGGCTCCGCGAACGGGTCGATGTAGTACCACTGGGCGCCGGCGAACAGCGTCGAGAGCACCGTCGCGACGAACAGGACGACGTTCGTCCAGGGAACGCCGTCGATCCCGACGTCGACGGGCTCTGCGAGGAGGACGTACCGGTGATCGTCCGCCATCGGCGACGCCGCCTGCCCACGCGGTTCCGTCGCGTCGTCGACCCGCGACGCCGCGTCGTCGATCCGTGGCGTCGCGTCGTTGACCCGCGATGTCGTGTCGTCGACACGCGGCGTCGTACGCTCTTCGCCCACCGACCCGTCCTCACGTGCCGACCGCGTACCGTCCTCACGCACCGACCGCGTACCGTCCTCACGCGTCGACCGCGTACTCCCTTCAGCCACCGATCCCGTACCGTCCCTCGGGGTCGTCCCCTCGTCGCCCGTCGCCGACCGCCCGCCGGGCACCGCGTCCGCGGTCGTGAGGCGGACCTCGTAGCCCGCTTCCCGGAACACCGGCCAGAGCTCGCGAACCAGCGGCTCCGGGGGGACGAGCGGGCGACCGAAGTACCGAAGCGTCGAGCCGTCACGGTCGACGGCGCTCACCCGGAACACCGGTTCGATCGCCTCGAGCGGGGGGCCGGCCTCGGCGGCGTCCGACCTGGCCATCGCTACGACGTAGCGGTCGGCGGCATAAAACGGCTGTCGGTCGCGGAAGCCGGCCGTCGAGCCGGCAACGACGACCGCGGACGGTCCAGCGGGAACCACGACCGGGCCGTTGGAACGCGGGGGGTCTGCCGTTGGCACGCGGGGAGTCTGGCGCCGACACGCGGGGGCCGTCCCGACGCCAGACGTCGAGTCAATTCGGACTGTGTCGCCGGGTCAGGCCGCGTCGACGCGCCAGGTGGTCGCGCTCGTGTACGACCACTTCTCGATCTCGAGGTCGGCTGCCGACTCGGAGAGCTTGACCATGAGCGCGCCGATCTCCTTCGGCGAGAGGCCGACGTCGTCGGCGATGAACTTGCCTTTGAAGTAGAGCTCGCCGTCCTCGACGCGCTCGCGGAGGTACCGTTTCAGGCGGCGTTCCTTGCTTTCCGTGGAGGGTTGTGTCGTGGTGCTCATCGACGTCGATCCCTCGGAACGGGGAGGGGTTATAAACGGGTGATGGTTAGCGGCGTTTCGGCTCCTTTCGGGATGAAACGGCGAATACGGAGTTTTCGCCCGGTTTAACGAACCTTTCACGACGATCTCAACGGTCGTTAGACGTTTTAGAACCGAATCTGAGGGAGTAATACGATGTTACATGCTCCGGACCGAGAACGTCTCGTGGCTCCGGTCGGCCGTGCCTCGATCGCCGTCGATCGCCCCTCCCCGGTCGCGCGCGACGATGGATCGTCGGCCCTCGACGGTTCGGGGGCCTACTGACGTTCGTGGACCCAGAACTCGTCGTCGACGGTGACCTCCTTTTTGAACAGCGGCACCTCGTCTTTCAGCCGGTTGATGCCGTCTTCGACCGTCCGGAACGCCTCCTCGCGGTGGCCGGCGAGGACGACGACGAAGACGATGTCCTCGCCGTCGGTGACGACGCCGGTTCGGTGGAACAGCTCGACTTCGAAGACGCCCTCGCGAGCCCCGAGCTCCTCCCGGATGGTTCGGAGGCGCTGCTCGGCGACGCCCTCGTACTTCTCGAACTCGAGGAACTCCGTTCGCTCGTCGTCGGGGTCGTCTTTCGCACGGACGCGACCGGTGAACGTCGCGATGGCGCCCGCCCGGTCGGCGTCGGGGGAGGCTTTCACCCGGTCGACAAGCGAGCCGAGGGTCTCGTGGGGTTCGCTCGCGTGGAGCTCCTCTAGGAGGGCGTCGACGTCGAGCTCGTCGGGTCGGTCGACGGTCGCAATCGTGGTGTCGGTCGGCTCGGCGTCGCCGACGGCGACCGTCGGATACGAGAGCGAGTCGACGCCGACGACGACGGCGTACGCACAGTCGACGGCGAGTTCGTCCAAGATGTCCCCCACGGATCGGTCGGTGCCGGTGGCCGTCCAGTCGCCGTCGGCGCCGAGCTCGTAGGTGACGTCGCCGCCGGGCGTGACGTTCGGTTCGCGCAGCTCCGGGGTGCCGTCGGCGATCGTCGCGTCGTAGCGGACGACGCCGACGCGTCCCTCCACCGAGAGGCGGTCGGTGATCCGGCCGAGAACGCCCTCGAGGCGGTCGCCGGCCCCGAGGATCCCGAGTACGTGCATATCCGTTTCGAGGACCGCTCGCGGCTTGTAGCTGTCGGGAGCCAGGTGGCAATCCTTAAGAACGCAACCCGGTTAGAGCGCGGTAAGATGAACGTGGTCGTCTCCATCGGCGGGAGCGTGCTCGTCCCCGAACCCGGCGCCGGGCGGGTCGAAGCACACGCCGCCGTCCTCGAGGAGCTCGTCGCGGACGGCTGTCGGGTCGGCGCCGTCGTCGGCGGCGGCGGCGTCGCACGCGAGTACATCGGCGCCGCACGGGCCCTCGGCGCCAACGAGATCGAACTCGACCAGCTCGGAATCGACGTCACCCGGCTCAACGCCCGGCTGTTGATCGCCGCCCTCGGCGAGGGGACGGTGACGGCGCCGGCCCACGACTACGAGGAGGCCGGCGACGCCCTGCGTGCGGGGAACGTCTGTGTCATGGGTGGGGTCGCTCCGGCCCAGACGACCGACGCCGTCGGCGCCGCTCTCGCCGAGTACATCGACGCCGACCTGCTCGTCTACGCGACGAGCGTCCCCGGCGTCTACGACGCCGACCCCAACGAGGACGACGACGCGAGGAAGTACGATCGGCTCTCGGCCGACGAACTCGTCGACGTCATCGCCGGCCTCGAGATGAACGCGGGCTCGTCGGCGCCCGTCGACCTGCTGGCGGCGAAGATCATCGGCCGGTCGGGGATGCGAACGATCGTCCTCGACGGCACCGACCCGGAGCGGATCGCCCGGGCGGTACGCCACGGCGACCACGAGGGAACCGACGTCGTCCCCGAAGGCGTAAACGAGGAGCCGACCTACTGGGCCCAGTGATGGACACCGGAACCCGGGACGACGCGGCGGGCGAGATCGACGCCGCGAGCCCGTACACGATCCAGTCCGCGGACGACCGCCGTCACGCCTTCTGGGCAGACGTCGTCGCAGACGAGATCGAACGTCGGGGGCCCGAGGAGCCGATCGTGATCAAAGGCGGCATCTCCCCGTCCGGCGTCCCACACCTCGGGAACGTAAACGAGATCATGCGGGGGTACTACGTCGCCGAGGTCCTCCGGGAGCGCGGCCACGAGGTCCGGCAGGTGTTCACGAGCGACGACCGGGACCCGCTGCGGAAGCTCCCGCGGACGCTCTGTGACCTCGACGGGGAGCTCGTCGGGCTGGGGGAGGTCGACGCCGGCGCGCTGGGTCGAAACCTCGGCGTACCGTACACGGACGTCCCCGACCCTTTCGGCTGCTGTGGCTCCTACGGCGAGCACTTCTCGACGATCATCCGACGGAGCGCGGATGCCCTCGGCGTGCCGATCGAGCTCGTCTCGACGACCGAGCTCTACACCTCGGGGCGCCTCGAGGGGGTGACCCGCCACGTCCTCGCCAACCGCGAACGCGCCCGCGAGGTACTCTCGGCCTACCAGGGGAAAGTCGACGACGAGTACGTCCCGTTCAACCCGATCTGTGAGGCCTGCGGGAAGGTCACCGAGACGGTGACGGACGTCGACCTGGAGCGTGAGACCGTCGAGTACCGCTGTACCGACATGGAGGCCGGCGATCGGACGATCGAGGGCTGTGGCCACGAGGGGACGGCGACCCTCCGTGAGGGGAAGATGCCCTGGCGCTTCGAGTGGCCCGCCCAGTGGGAGGTCCTCGGCGTCGACTTCGAACCGTTCGGGAAAGACCACGCCGAGGGCTCCTGGCCCAGCGGCGAGGACGTCGCCCGGAACGTACTGGGGATCGAACCGCCCGTGCCGATGGTCTACGAGTGGTTCACACTCGACGGGGAGCCTTTCTCCTCTTCGGCCGGCAACGTGATCCTCGTCTCGGAGGTCCTCGAGCTACTCGAGCCCGAGGTCCTGCGATACTTCTTCGCGAAAGACCCTGCGAAGGCCCGGGACTTCAGCGTCGAGCGCCTGGACCTGCTGGTCGACGAGTTCGACCGGTTCGAGGCGATCTACTTCGGGGAGGTGGCCGCGAGCGAGGACGAGCGGGCGTTCGCCGAGCGGGTCTACCCGCTCGTCGTCGAGGAGGTCCACGAGGAGCGGATCCGGCTCCCGTACACGTTCGCCGCGGTGCTCGGGATGACCGACGACCCCGCCCTCCGCGAGGAGATCGCCCGCCGCGAGGGACACGTGCCCGATGACGCCCCCGACTGGGCGGTCGAGGCCGCACTCGCACGGGTCGAGCGCGCGCGAAACTGGGCTCGACGGACCCAAAACGAGTTCGACTACGAACTCAAGCGGACGACGCTGCCCGACCACGAGTTCGACGCGGCTACCGAGGCCGCCCTCGAGGAGCTCGCCGACTTCGTCGAGACCGATCCCGGCCCCGAGGAGCTCCAGGGGGAGATATACGAGACGGCAAAGCGCCACGACGTCCCGGTCGGGGAGTTCTTCGCCGCCGGCTACCGGCTCTTTTTCGACGAGCGTCAGGGGCCGAAGCTCGGGCCGTTCCTCGCGAAGGTCGACCGGGAGTTCGTCGTCGACCGGCTCCGCCGGGAGCGGTAGCCGACACGACTCTGCCGGGAGCGGTAGTCCGTCTGCGCGACGAATCAATACCGACCGGCCCGGAGTCGGCGTGGTAGGCCCACGTGAACCACCCGGTCGATCCGGTTTCGAGACCGGTACGCACCCGTGAACGATCGAGCCGGTCGGCCCCGAAATCGGTACGCACCCGTGAACGATGAGCTACCGCAGCCACGGTAGCGGGCATGAGGGAATCTGACGTACCGAGGCGCCGTCTCCTCGCGGCGGTCGGCTCGGGCACGACTCTGACGATCGCCGGCTGTGCCGGCGGCGGAGATTCCGACGACGGAGCGGGCGACGACGCCGAGAACGGCGACGGTGACGCCGAGGACGACGCCGAGGACGGTGACGATGACGAGGACGACGAGAACGGCGACGACGACGAGGGCGACGAACTCGACGAGGACGCCCGGTGTGAGGGCGGCCCCTCCGTCGGGACGCCGATCGAGACGTTCGACGAGCCGTTCCTGACCGACGAGGCCCAGTGGTCGGCGTCGCTTGGCGCGTCTATGGAGTTGATCACCGACGACGTCTACTGTGGGGATCGATCGGTCGAACTCCGCCAGCGCGACGACGACGGCGAGTTCCACGGGCGACTCGACTGGCGACCGGTCGCGCCCGTGGATCTCTCGGGGCGTGATTTCTCGATCGCGTTCAGCGTGCCGGCGGATCTCGACGGGCTCGCGGGGTACGTCGATCTGCGGCTCGGCGACGTCGACGGGAACGTGCTCGTCTTCCGGGCCGACGCCTCCTCGACGTCGGTGCTCACGGAGTCGGCGGAGTGGCTGCGGATCGACTTCGGGCTCCCCAACGCGAGCCCGGACGAGATAGACACCAGCCGGATCATCGAGGTCGGCATCGATCCCTGGCGATCGGCCGAGACCGTCCGGATCGACGATTTCAGGGCCGTTCCGAACGCCGGGGAGGCACACCTGTTGGTCGACATCGACAACCCCGAACGCAAGGGCGACGAGACGGGATTTCTCGACGTCTTCGATAGGTGGGGGTATCCGTGCGTGATGGGCGTCGACGCCGTCTACGCCCGCGACGAGGCGGAGGTGATGGACGTCGACTGGCTGCTCGCGGCCCAGGCGGACGGACACGAGGTCTGCACCAAGCTCACGGGCACCGTCGTCGAGGAAGCCGTCGGGGTGAACACCGCGGACCTGAGCGAGCTCTCGGCCGACCAGCAGGCCGAGGCGATCGCGCACAACCGACGGCTGCTCGAGGAGTTCGGTCTCGACAGCGGCCTGGACACCGTCGTCTACACGTTCAACAACTGGTCGGCCGGCACCCGCGAGGCCCTCGAGGGGAACGTCCGGTGGGGTCGGGATTCGGGAACGGGTGCCTGTGGACACCTGATCACCGAGCCGTACGGGCTCCCGGGACACAACATCGACAACGCGGCCGTCGAGGACGTGACCTGGCGGATCGATCGAGCCGTCGAACACGGGCTCTTTCTCAACCTCTATCTCCACCCCGAGGCCGTCCCCGACGACCGGCTGGACGCCATCCTAGAGCACGTCCACGGCCACGTCGAGGCCGGACGCCTCGAGGTGATCACTCACAGCGAGCTCACGGAGATCGTCGACGGGATGGAGGGCGCAGACGGCGCGGACTGACCGTCGACGGGATGGAGGGCGCAGACGGCGCGGACCGGCCGTCGACTGGCGAACCGATCGTCGACGTAGACAAAAGCCATTTGAGAGCCCGTCCCCGAGTGTATCCCAATGTCCGGCCCCGCAGTTCCCGCTTTCCTCTCGCCGTCGAGTACGCTCACGTGGGTGCTCGCCGGGTTCGGCGTCTACTGGCTCGCGCTGATCGCGCTCCGAAATCGCGGGTTGCTCCCGAGCTACGTCGGCACGCAGGGGCCGATCGTCACGATCCACACGAAACGCGGCCGGCAGTTTCTCGACCGTCTCTCGAAGCCCAAACGGTTCTGGCGGGCCTGGGCGAACGTCGGCGTCGGCATCTCGCTCGTGGTCATGCTGGCGATGTTCGTCGTGTTGCTCACCGCCGCCTTCGGCGCGCTCCAGACGACCGAGACGACCCAGGTCCAACAGCCCCAGAACGTCCTCGTCATCCCGGGGGTCAACGACTTCCTCCCGCTGTCGGCGGCCCCGGGGATCGTCTTCGGCCTGCTCGTCGGGCTGGTCGTCCACGAGGGGGGTCACGGCCTGCTCTGTCGGGTCGAGGGGATCGACATCGAATCGATGGGCGTCGCCACCCTCGCGATCCTCCCGATCGGCGCGTTCGTCGAACCCGACGCCGAAGACCAGTACGAGGCCAGCCGCGGCGGCCAGACCCGGATGTTCGCCGCCGGCGTCACGTTCAACTTCGCCGTGACGATCGTCGCCTTCGCGTTGCTCTTCGGTCCCGTCGCCGGCGCGATCACGGTCGCTCCCGGCGCGGCCGTCGGCGGCGTCGCGCCGGGCTCGTCGGCCGGCGAGGCCGGGATCGAGCCCAACGACCGGATCACGGCGGTCGACGGAACCCCGGTCGAGACCAACGAGGAGCTCTCGACGGTCCTCGGGGACACCGAGGCGGGCGAGGTGACAGTCGAGATCGACGACGGTGACCGGGAGGTGGCCGTCGAGCGCTCGCTGCTCGTGACCGCCGCGGTCCCGAACGGTCCGACGAGCGTCTCGAGTGGTGACACGATCCGCGCCGTCGACGGCGAGCCCGTGGCCACGGAGGCCGACTTCCGCTCGGCCGTCGGCGACCGGGAGGTCGTGACGCTCACCGTCGAACGCGACGGCGACCGCGAGGACCGAACGGCGCCGATCGGCGCCGCGCTCGCGGTCGTCGAGGACGGGCCGTTCGCGGCGGCGGGTGCCCCGGTCGGCGATGGCCACGTGGTCACCTCGATCGACGGCGAGCGGATCTACTCCTACGGCGACCTCCAGGCCACACTCGACGAGCGGAGTCCGGGTGAGGAGGTGACGATCGTCAGCCACCACGACGGCGACCGCGAGGAGTACGCGGTGACCCTCGGCGAGCGAAACGGCGCCGCTTTCCTCGGCGTCCAGGGGGTCTCGGGCGTCTCCGGGCTCGTCGTGAGCGACCTCGGGGTCGACCTCTACCCCGCCGCCGAGTATCTGGCCGTGCTCGGTGGCGACGCCGACGTCTCCGAGAACCCGGTGCTCGCCTCGTTCGCCGACTCGTTTCTCGGCAAGTCGATGATCGTCCTCCTGTTGCCGATCGCCGGCGTCGTCGGCGTGCTCCCGTTCAACTTCGCCGGCTTCACCGCCGGCGTGGAGAACTTCTTTGCCGTCCAGGGACCGCTCGCCGGGCTCGGGGAGCTGCCGGTGTTCGTCGTCGCGAACCTCCTCTTTTGGACCGGCTGGATCAACGTCCAGCTCGGCTTTTTCAACTGCATCCCGGCGTTCCCGCTCGACGGCGGCCACATCCTCCGGACGACCACCGAGGCGATCGTCTCGCGGCTCCCGATCGACGCCACCCGCGGGATGGTCCGGACGGTGACGACGACCGTCGGGCTAACGATGCTCGTCAGCTTCCTGGTGATGGTGTTCGGCCCGACGCTGCTCAGTTAAGCGATCTGGTCGGCGTAGTCGGCGGCCGCGAGCAGCCCCTCGAGCTCTCCCGCGTCGGCCGGCTCGATCTCGATCATCCACCCCTCGCCGTAGGGGTCGTCGTTGACGAGCTCGGGTGCGTCGAAAAGCGCCTCGTTGACCCCGACGACCTCGCCGCTTACGGGCGCGTACAGGTCCGAGACGGCCTTGATCGACTCGACCACGCCGAACGCCTCCTCCCGGTCGACGGCGTCGCCGACGTCGGGCAGCTCGACGAAGACGACGTCGCCGAGCTCGTCCTGGGCGAACTCGGAGATGCCGACCCGGACCGTGCCGTCGGTTTCGAGGGCCCACTCGTGTGATTCCAGGTACCGTCTGTCGTCGGGAGTCTCGAAGCTCATGCTATGTCGATAAACGGCGTCGCCTCGACTCTTGCCTCTTTCGGCTCGCCGCGGACGACCACCGCGAGTTCGGTTCCCGGCTCGGCGTACGCCGCGGGGACGTACGCCAGCCCGATCGGCTTCCCGAGCGTCGGGCTCATCGTCCCGCTGGTCACCGTCCCGATCGTCTCGCCGTCGGGCGTCGCGACGTCGTACCCCGTCCGCGGGATCCCGCGTTCGAGGAGCTCGAAGCCGACGAGTCGCTCCTCGGGCCCCTCGGCGGCGATCGCCGCGAGCGCGTCCCGGCCGACGAACTCCGTCTCGAGGTCGACGGCGAACTCGATGCCTGCCTCGATCGGCGTCCGGGGGTTCGACTCGTAGTCGAACTCGTTGCCACCGAGCAGGAACCCACCCTCGAGCCGGAGGGTGTCCCGGGCGCCGAGCCCGCAGGGCTGGCAGTCGAAGGCGCTCCAGACGGTCTCGGCTTCCTCCCAGGGGAGGACGAACTCGTAGCCGTCCTCGCCGGTGTAGCCGGTTCGCCCCATCCAGCACTCGACGCCCGAGACGGTCACGTGGGTCGCGGTGAACCGGTCGACGTCCGCGCCCGGCCCGTCGAGGGCGTCGGCCACCAGCGACGGCGAGTCGGGCCCCTGGACGGCGAACATGGCACACTCCCCGGTGCGGTTCTCGACGGTCGCCTCGAGCCCCCAGGCGTCGCGGTGATCGATCCACCGGTCGTAAGCCCCCTCGTCGTGGCCGGCGTTCGGGACGAACAGGTACGACGGCGTTCCGTCCTCGTCCGGGAGCCGGTAGATGATCGTATCGTCGAGCATCGTCCCGGCCTCGTCGACGATCGCGGCGTACTGGGAGTCGCCGACGGCGAGCTCGGCGACGTCGTTGGTCGTCAGCCGGTTCATCAGCTCGCGTGCGTCCGGTCCCGTGACGACGATCTCGCCCATGTGGGAGACGTCGAAGATCCCGACGGCCTCGCGGACGGCCTCGTGTTCGGTCCGGATCGAGTCGAACTCGACGGGCATCTGCCAGCCGCCGAAGTCGGTAAACGACGCCCCGCGCTCCTCGTGAACGCCGAAAAGCGGCGGCTTCCGTACGGACATACGCGAACCGACTGCGCCGGGACAGTAAGTCCTTTCGTCGCCACCTCGTCCCACTCGGCCGTCGACGGGCCGGTGTCCGTTCGTTTATGTCGACAACCGACGAACCGTTACCGATGATCGAGGCTCCCCTCCAGCTGGCCGATCCGCTTCTCGAGGAGCCGGTGATCAGGATCGGCCTGGCCGCGATACTCGGCCTGTTTCTCGGGCTGGAGCGGGAGTGGTCCGAGAAGTCGGCCGGAATCCGGACGTTCTCGCTCATCAGCCTGCTCGGGGCCGTCTTCACGATCCTCGCGCTCGAGACGGCCCTGGGGGTGAGCCTGCTGGCTCTCGGCGGCCTGCTCGTGATCGCTCAGGGCGTGTTGCTCGCCGTCGAGGGGTTGATCGGCAAGAACGACGCCGGTCTCTCGCTTACCACCTCGGTCTCGATGCTCGTCGCTTACGGCGTCGGCGCGCTGGTCGCCGCCGGATTCGTTCTCGAGGGGGTGGCCGTCGCGGTGCTCTCCTCGCTGTTGCTCGTGCTCAAGCGCGAACTCCACGAGTTCGCCGGCGGGCTCTCCCGGGCGGAGGTCCGCGCGAGCGCCGAGTTCGCGATCCTCGCGTTCGTGGTTCTCCCGCTGTTGCCCGCCGCGTACGTCCTCTCCGTCGGCGGCGTCGAGATCCCGATCGAACCGCCGGTAGTCTGGCTGATGGTCGTCGCAGTCGCCGCCATCGGTATCGTCAACTACGCGATCGTGACGACCTACGGCGGCCGGGGGATCGCCGTCACCGGCTTCGTGGGTGGGCTGGCGTCGTCGACGGCGGTCGTCGGCACGATGCTCGATCACGTCCGCCAGCGCCCCG
>LFFM01000400.1_pt1 | contig 29900 bp, 25 predicted proteins | sample 643131 | NCBI WGS metagenome assembly LFFM01 (sample SAMN03777445, study PRJNA286221) | soda lake metagenome | biome: soda lake; feature: Kulunda steppe; material: water; isolation source: sample Tc-Br brine of Tanatar trona crystallizer | place: Russia: Kulunda steppe | collected 2011-07
CGTTCTCCACCTCGTACCGCTTGTGAATGTGGCCGAGCGCCACGTAATCCACCGCGTCCATCAGCGGCGTCAACGACGCGACCGACACCGTCGCACCCAAATCCGGCACCGCGTCATCCACACCGAAGTGCGCTAACACCACCGTCGCCGCCGGCTCCCCTTCAGCCGCGTTCACAGCTTCGATCCCGTCCACGACCGCCGGGATCTGGCGTTCCATATACGCACCCCGGTACTGAACACCGAACACGCGAACCGTCCCCTCGTCCGTCTCCAAATCCACGTACCCTCCGCCACCGTCCCGCGGAGAGTCCACGTCAGTCGGGGCAAACGACGCGCGGTCATCAGCGAAATCAGCCGACAACAACGTGATCAGCTCCTTGTTATTCAGATACTGTAGCCACGTCAAATCCCGTCGGCGACTCATGTTCTGATCGTGATTCCCCGGACTCACAATCACCGGCACCTCGACATCCGCGAGAACGTCTTCCACCGAGGCGAGCGTTTCCGGTCGCACGTCCCGGCTATCGAACAAGTCGCCCGGGAGTAGTACTGCGTCGGCATCCTCAGCCGAAACTTGCGACAGCGCGTGCTGGAACGAGAGTTTCGCGTCAGTCGCCCGTTGTGATACACCGTACTGCTGCCGACCGAGATGAATATCCGCCAAATGGAGGAATCGCGTCACACACATATTATTTTCAGGAGGGCATATAACTCTACAGTTAGCAGGGTGAAAGTAAACTCAGGGAGTTTTCACCTTTCTCTAGGGTTCCACCATTTCTACAAGTAATAACCTAATCAGCATAAGCTGCCTAGCCTAGGAATCTTTCACGGTATCCATACGATGTTGCCCTCTTGGAAGCATAGGTAGAATTATAAACAATAAGGGTTAGTAATTAATCATGAATCCAACACAGATCCGTGTTGAGAATTTTCTGTCATATGAAGACAGCGGTAAGGTCAGTCTGGAAGATAAAACTATCTTGGTGGGAGAGAATAATGCGGGGAAATCAAATTTTGTTGACGCTGTGCGAGAATTTTTCCGTTTCAGCAATCGAGCGCGGCAGGATCTCAATCGATTCTATAATCGGGATGAGGACAGAGACATCCAAATTACGGTGTGGTTTAACGGCCTCACTGATGAAGAACGGGAAGAATTCAGTAACGGTGTAGGTGAACCAGATGATAGTGAACTAGCAGTCCGTCTTGTGTCCAAATATAATAGTAAAGAGGGTCGTGCGGAAACTAACGATTACCAGTTGTTAATCCCTGATAGCGATGGAGGCGGAAGTGAGTGGACGAAACAAACAGGGCTTGCGAACTCATTAGCGGATCGACTACCAGAAGTATCCCACTACGGTGCAGAACGAGAACTTGATGATGCAGCTAAAACGTCTAATAAGAGCTCACTATTGTACAAATTACTCGGCTCTGTCTATGACGATATACCTGATGAGGAAATCGAAGATTTTGAGAATGGAAGAGACCGTTTAAAAAGGAATCTAGAGGACGATACACCTGAACCCATTGACGACCTGATGGAGAGTCTCAACAGCATGATGAGCCGTCAGGTCAGTATCGACGGCGACCTTGATGTTGAGTTTGAAATTCCGACGGTAAAGGAGATGATACAGCGCAACGCAACCATTCTGACAGGTGGGGATCGTGAAGACACAATTGCGGACATGGGATCCGGATCACAAATGTCATTTCTCCTCTCTTGTATTTGGGAGACAGCAAACCGAGAGACCGACAATGTGTTTCTCACACTCGAAGAACCAGAGAACTATCTTCATCCACACTCTGTCCGAGAACTTCATGCGACGGTTGACGAGTTAGCCGGTGACGGGGACTTTGTTATCCTTACAACTCATTCCCCAGAGCTCGCCGGGCCCCGTGATCTGAGCAGTATCCGCCGTGTAGAACGTACAGATGGAAGTTCGAAGATCAGACAACCAAGCGACGGCCTCCAAGAGGAAGACATTGAAGTTCTAGAGACAATTGAATCCCCGGAAACAAGAGAGATGTTTTTCAGTCGTAGTCTTATCATTTGTGAGGGGCCGTCGGACAGAGATGTACTACAGATTACGAATGATCTTCTCGCAGAAGGGAATGGAAAAATGCGCTCCTTCGACGCAGAGGGAGTTTCAGTCGTTCATTCACAAGGCAAAGGAAATGTGTCAAAGTACCTAAGAGTAGCAAGACAGTTTGGTATTCCAACTGTTGCTGTTCTTGATACTGATGTGGTTTATGACGATGAAACTGACGTCTCTGATATTGAGTGGGGGACGATCCGTGAATGTCGGGAGTTGTCAGACCGGTTTGTGATGCTTGAGGGGGATCTTGAGCGTGCTATGTTCGAAGAAGTTACTACAGAAGCCTTCCATGACTCTATGGAAAAACTGTCTAAATTAGGTATTATAAGTGATTACGATACGTCAGTAGATGATCTTGAGACAATGAGGGATCGAAATCCACATATGGATGAGATGGCAGATGTTTTTGTTCATTATTTCAACAAGTATGAGCCCTCAAAACCCGCACTTGGAAGGGAACTGGCAAGACGGTGTGAGGTTGATTCGTTCCCCGAAGAACTTCAGCAGATAGTTGATAAGTCTGTTAGAATATCTAAGTAAGGCAGTCGGCACCAGCAAAATCAGAGGTTACACTCCACACTCAGATCGGTCAAATTCGGGTCAAAATCTTCAGGTTCTCCGAGAGAATGTGCGTCTTCCCGTTCATCATTTTTATCATATCACAACCCCCCGCGATCCCCTGCCCCTACTTATATCATCTATTCATCAATAGAACACATAAAGGCAGTCACGCTCGCCGAGCCAACAGTCCTCGCTGCCGCAAAACACGCGCTATACCCTGACGTGGACACAACCCTAGACCAGTATACAGTCACAGAAACACAATTCACACAATCCACGTGGGGTGGATGGACCATCCCTGACTAGATTCGTGACCGACTTGCACCGTTCAACACGATTCGACTCGCCGCCGGCGAACCCGATTTACTCGGTGTCGGTATGCCAGCTACTGAAGTGCTGAACGGTGACGCGGCCACGACCCCAGTCACGGTGATCGAGGCGAAAGGCCACAACACGGCCCCGAGCGACGCGGACGTCGCTCGCGGCATCACCCAAGCGCACGCCCATCTTCCTGAATTCAACCTCGGGTACGTTGCTGCGCCGGCCCCCAGTATTACTGACGCAGCACGCGCGCAAGCGAGGAATCTCAACGTCGGCATCATCGCCGTAGACGACACAGAAACAGCACGCGTCGTCGAGCCTGCCCGGGTTACGGGGGCCGGAGAGTTCTCCACGACGATCGACGCGGTGCGACTCCAAGCAACCACGCACCGCCTCACCGACGGGAGTTTCCCGGTGAACCACCCGAAAAACTACATCGGGTACGCACTCGCACTCGCTGCCGACGGCGACACTAACACTGTATACGCCGACAACGTCATCAACGCTATTTCTAGTGGGCGGCGCGGCGCGATCCTGTTGAACCTCGTCGACGACCAGCCCGCGGGCGACTCACTCACGCACCTCGGCGCAGAAGTCGTCCGCTTCGCCCGCGACCAGCACGACAGTGTCACGGCTGCGCTCGCCGAGTTCGACACGTGGACCGGTAGTCGAACACGATTCACTGAGCTTGCGCCGCGATGGGCGCAGCTCGCCCGTTCAGTCGCCATCCAATACGAGCCGACGCGGCTGATCATTACTGCGCTTGAGCGTCTTCATCAAAACGGGACCCGTGACGCAACCCTCGCCGACGTCGCACTCGAAGCCACACGCATCAACCAGCCACTCGCCGTCGAAGTGTTTTTCACCCAGCATCGACGCGACGACGTTTCTCACCGCAGACGGCGGTATTAACCAGTCCGTCCTCGGAGACCCAACGATATACAAATCCGGGATCCACTTCCAATTCAAATACCAACTCTACCACCTCGGAATCCTCACCACCGGTGGCACCGACGACAAGGACGCTGTGTTGAGCGACACGTGGCGGTTAGAACACTCGATTAGAAGTGTACAATAGCTCGTTGAATCTCTTTTGTGTGTGAAAAGAACAGTTAGTACTCATTCTTACAGAGGTAGATCTGATCAAGGCAATGACCAGCACATAGGTGTGAGCCGGTAGCGTTATCATTTGCGTCAGTTTGTATACCAGATATGAGTGAGGAGTTCATCGAAGAGATTGACGAGATTCTCTCAGATGTACTCAGCGACGTCGATTCTACATCACCAGCAGAGACCGAACAGAACATCACGTTCGGACAGTCGGTATCTGCTGAGCGGCAAACAGCGATCGTAGATGACCGGATCGACCAGTTAGCGGCTGAGTTGGATGTTCCCGAGGCTACCGTCGATCTTGCGAAATCCCTGCGCGATCAGTACCGTAACCAGCGCGGAGACCTCATCGGGACCGCGCTCGAATTAATCGCCGCCTCGTGCTTGTACTGCGCGGTCAAAGTCACGGAAATCCCGTTGGATCCGACTGATTTCGTCGCTGCTGACGATACCGTTGTCACGCGGAAAGCACTGCTTCGCCGTTCGAAAGATATTGCGAGTACCGTCGGACTCGATCCGTCTGCGTTCTTTGGCAGCGAACAGTACGTGGACCGGTACTGCGACGCGCTTGACGTGACTGACGCGGTCAACGAGCGTGCACGGGAAATCATCGAAATCACCGAAGAGTCCGGGTTGTCCAGCGGGAAAAGCCCGTCCGGCTGGGCCGCTGCCGCCGTGTACAACGCGTGTCTCGACGTCGGGGAGAAGCGAACGCAACAGGAACTCAGCCGTGTAGCGAACGTCTCCGAAGTAACGATCAGAAACCGGTATCAAGAACAACGCGCCAGTCTTCGCAAGGCCGAATCACTCCCGTCTGACCCGCTCGGAGTTATAAACCACGTCGCGGATGCGAGCGCGGTCACCTCGGCAACCAGAGAACTCGCAGAACTGCTGATCGAAAACGGGCGGGCGAACGAATACCCCGTTGACGAGGAGGCGACGCTGTGGGCGCTCGCCGCGCTTCGGCGTGCGAGTCGATTGACTGACGGGGATATCAAGCTCACAACGCTGTCTCAGTACACTGATGAGGACTCAGCCGAGATCTCGACACGCGCAAAGCAGTTACGCTCCGTCTTAAGCCCAATCGAGCTTGAGAATTTCCGGATCGAACACGGCCAGCGAACATACGAGCCCGAAGAAAAATAATACGACTTACATCACACAGGAGTCACCGCAGACACTAACCATGAAACGCGATAATCAAGATCAGTTTGAACCGATCTGTGCTGACACGTGACCGGTGAATAACAGGGCTACTACGACCGGTACGGTTGACAGTAACCCGGCAGATATAACAGAGACGACCGCAACGAATAGCCGAAAGAGACCGAGCGACCAAACGGGCATGACTAATATATCTCCAAACGAGCTCGCGGAACTGTACGTCGCGTTCGACCGATTCCAACATCTATTAACCGAACTCGCAGGCGAACTCGACACCGACGGTACCGCACCGATGGAGCAGTGGGCAGAGACCGTCGCCGACCACTGGGGTAGCGGCGGACCGGCTGGCGCGCCGAACTACGGCGTTCAACAGCGCGACCGGAACGACTTCAGCATTAAAGACTACCGCGACGACCACGGCAACGGCGACCGAGTCACCGACTTCCATCACGTCGAGTTCGCTGCCGTCGACGACCGGATTCAACACGTACTCGGCGACACGATTGATGACTGGGACCACGCCGTCCCTGTCGCACCCGAATCGAACACGCCGCTTCCCGTCGCCATCGCCAGCACCGAAGCGCTCGACACAGCTATCGAGCTCCTTGACGAATTCCCCGCGTACCCCGACGCCGACCGTCCAGCACCGGACGACACCGACATGAGTCCGAACAGCCCGACCCTGCCCGACGGTCGTGTCGACACACTCACTGTCACCGTCCTCGACCACGACCCGAACCCCGGATCGAAACGCGACGCCCGCCTCAAGGTCGCACTCGCAGACGGCACCGAAGTCCCGCTCGACATCTGGAGCACGCACGACCTCTCGCTAGATTGGACTATTGGTGAGACGTACACGATTGAGCAAGCGCGGCACAAAAGCTGGGAGACAAGCACCGGGACCGGCCACCAACTCAGCAGCACGAAAGACTTCCGCGTCACGCCGACTGACACCGGCTCGGCGGGCAACAAGTCGGACATCAACCCGCCGACACAATCGAGTGCGAACACGAGTTCAACGTCCGGACGCAGCCGAGACACTAGTACGACCAGCGGAGCGAGTGCTTCGAGCAGTAGGCGAAATCGGACGGGGAGTAGCGGCACTCCGAGCCGGGGCGAACTCCTCGACGCAATAAAACGCGTCGCTGAAGCGAACAACCGACCGCTCAAAGCGGGTGACGTGAGCGACGCGACACAATACTCCGTCAACGACATCACGCGCGTGTTCGGATCCTGGCAGAACGCCCTCGACTCAGCCGGCATCGATAACGAAACTCGGCTCATCGACGACCTACACCGAGTCGCCGACAAACTCGGACACCGCCCCACCACGACCGAGATGAACAACCACGGGCACGTCTCCGCCACCACCTACGCCAACTACTTCGGCACGTACACCGCCGCCGTCGAACAGGCGTTCGACGAAGCAGGACCTACCCGTTCACCGACCGGCGTGGACACCGCAGGTCAGGCCGATACCCCGAACACGCGGTCCGGCACGAACACAGCGACAGGTGCGGGGACAAATACACGAGACGATAAGGACAGAGAAGTGTCCACCAGCGGTGACAAGAGCACTAGCACGGATTCTGATGACGACGGTATTCTCGGCGACATCATGAACGATTTCGACGAGTTCCCTGATTCCGAAGCGAAGTGAGTTCCGCACAACAGTATCCCTCCCAGCCAGGGTTCAGGTCGAGTTTCTTCGTCGTTACGCAGTAGTCCAGATCCGACCGTGCCGCCGCCCGTAAACACTGTTCATCGCCATGAGTACTTGTGTGACGTACTCCCACAGTTCAGTCCGGTCCCGATCTCCAACGTCAACTGCATCCCAGACCGCCTCCTTAACGTGCTGTGAACGCGCGACCGTGTGCTCCTGGATACACCGCGCAGCGGCGACGGCACCGTCCACCACTTCTGTCTCCGTGTACGCGCCGAACTCCGGTGACTCCGTCTCCTGCTGATTGGACTCAGCATCGGTATCCTGATCTGAACGCACAGCCGAGGTTCCGTCCGAGTCTGATGCCTCACGAACGCCCCCCTCAGCCGCACTGGACCGGTCCCGACGCTCAGAATCACCGGTCGCCGACGCGCGCGGCGACCCTGCGACCTCATCGGCACCTGTTGTCACCACGTTGTCCGTCTGCGCGTCAGTCTCCGTATCACCGACGGTTTCCGTACTAATGCCCTCCTCGCCGGCGTCCGCCTCATCAACCAACGACGAGAACGATGAGGCGATTTCGCCGAGCATCCCGCCCTCATTTTGAATCTCATCGAACGAAACAGCCGGTGCCGACTGCTCTGCCTCGGAACTATACTCAGCAAAATGCCGCTGCGGATCCAACTCGGCGTTGATGAACAACGGTTCGAAATCAGCAGCCTCGAAGATCCGGTCGTACTCTGAGAGAATACCCCGCAGTGCCGTCTCACCGTCAGCCGTGACCGTATACGTCTCATCGATCGTCGCGTGTAAGTCTCCGTTCGACACGGTGTCGTGACTCTGCAGCTGCTCCGACGCAGTGCTCACCGGTTCGATGAGATGACTGCGAAGGAACCGCGTCAAAAACCCGATCTTACTCTCATCAACCGTTGAAACGGAATCAAACAGTTCTCGCGGCGTGAACCGGTCCCGGTCCAGCATCGCTTCAGTCAACGCGCGGTACTCATCGTACGTCGCCACCAACCACAACATGTCGTACACGATCGGGTTGTACTCCTCGGGTGGCGCCGGAATGATATCGAACAAGAACGCGAGGTCATCCGGCGTGAACCCCTGCTGGAGTAACTGGCGTTCCCCGGACATCCCGCGGTTCAACTGAATTTCAAACAACCACCGGTACCGGATCGCCAAGCGAACCAACGCCCACTCACGGTGCGCCGAATCGAAATAAATCGCGTACACACCGGTCGCAGCGGACTTCGCCGGCACAATCCGGAGTGACTCGATCGAATCATCACGGAGCACGTCCTGCGGCTGGCGTGTCAACTCATCACGAAACGTCGGGCCTTCTTTAATGATTGACACAGGGAACCCGGAGCGATTCGTCATGGAAACCTCATCGTTAGTGAAAGTATGAGTGCTTTCCTGTGACGACTCGGGTGGAACGACGTGATCAGCTGCTCATCATGTCGGTGTCTAAGCTGTCGACGAGCTGCGAGAGAATATCCTCGTTGTCCGCGGTGCCGTCTGGCTCGACTTGGGAACCAGCCGACACACACCCACCGTCAGTCATTAGAATCGTGTTCATTCACCCATGAGCCCTCACGACCGTGACGCTTGTCAATCTCATCGAGCATATCGAGCGTTTTCCGAATCGAGGCGCGAACCGCGTCGCTTCGATTGACGAATTTTCTCTCGTCACCGACGTGTTCGTCGAGGTCATCAAGCAGTTCTTGAGGAATTTCGACGCTGACCTTCGGCATACAGTTGTGTTTGTGGATGAACATCTTCAGCGTATCGCACAGAACACCGGACTAGCCAGCTGATATCGATACGGCCTGCCCTGCTGTAAACAATGTGGTATATCTGAACTGATAGATTAGGAGAGCCACCAATAGAGCTGCGCACTCGTTCCTGTGGAATAGCCTTCAGAGAGAATTCGGGCGAAGAGTGTAACACAGATTTTTAATCGCTGCCATGTACAATACTCAAGAACATCGTATGCCTGAAAGCGAAACCGAGGACCTCGACTACTATCCTTCAGGATGGAGCGAAGAGATTCACGACGAATACTACATCGAGTGGGTCCTCGATGACGATCAAACAATTTTCGTCCGCCTCGACGGAACGATGGGCGACGGGCAGTATTCTGTAACCCCAATCACTGGGGTGAACGCAGATAGTGAGGAATTCGTCACAAAACCAATGTCCGGGCTGCCACGAACCGATGCGTTCGACGTCGCAGCGACACTCATCTATGCCATGAACGGGGTTGCGGGGCGGCTCAACGGCGAAGCTGAATTTACAGGAGACATCAGCGCCGAATATTAACATCGACAGATTGTACGGTTTTAACGGCGGTTGACCACACATATCACGAGAACTCCGGGCGCTTAGCGTACGCGATCGGGTCGCGTGACCCGGCGTTCCGGAACGCTTTAAGCCGGAACGCACAGGCATCGCACGTCCCACACGCCGGCTCTTCGTCACGGTAACACGACCACGTCATGTCGTACGGCACGTCGAGCTCTAACCCACGCTCTGCGATCTCCGTTTTCGACCACTCGACGAACGGCGCTTTCAACTCGATTTCCGTCTCCGGTTTTGTCCCGACGTCGATCACCTGCTGAAAGGCGTCGAAGAAGGCAGGGCGACAGTCCGGATACCCGGAGAAGTCCTCAGAGTGCGCGCCGATGAACAGCGCCTCCGACTCGGTCGCTTCCGCGTACGACGTCGCCATCGACAACAAATTCGCATTCCGGAAGGGGACGTACGACGTTGGAATCTCATCACTCTCAAGATCCGCGTCGGCCACGTCCATTTCCTCATCCGTCAGGCTCGACGCGCCGACCTGGGCGAGGTGCCCCGTCTCGATATAGAGGAAGTCAGCCACATCAACTTCCTCAGCGAGCGCTTTCGCACAATCGTACTCCTTGTCCTCCGTGCGCTGCCCGTACGACGTATGGAGGAAATACGGCTCGTACCCCTGCTCCATTGCTTCGTACACAGCCGTCGCACTATCCATCCCGCCGGACACCAGAACCACCGCGCTTTTGTTGCTCATGATTGCTCAGTTGCGTCGAATTGACTCCTTGTCAGTTCACATACCGCACTCGCGGCACCGCGCTCTTCCGACCAGCCTCCAAGAGTGAAGTACTCATGTTCCCGGTGCGTCGTTCCATAGGTCCACGTGTAGTCGCGGCGTGTACCGGTAGCCGTACTCCATCGCTAACTCGGCGACCTCGCTTCGCGTCCCGTCGAGTTGCTCGCGCGTCATGCCCTCCGGCATCAACAACACGTCATCGTCGGCAACAGTCGTCGCTGTCGCTTCTCGCACTCGGTCAACCAGGGCCGTGATCTCCGGGAGATCAGACTCGTCGGTCACGACGAACTTGAGTTGCGTCTCGTACGCATCGACCATCTGGGACAGCGCATCCATATCGATCCGATTCTGTTCGTGTTTCTCCTCCCACTCGCCCTCCCCCTTCGGGTCACGCTCCGGTGTCGGCGTGCTGCTCGCCAGCTTTGGGCTGATACTCGCCAGATCGATTGGTGCGTCCCGGTAGATTGTCCCGTTCGTCTCCACCGTCGTGTGATACCCCTCTGCATCGAGCCGTTCTAAGAGCTCGATGGACTCCTCGTGGATGAGTGGCTCGCCGCCCGTGAGTACGACGTGGTTCGCCTGCTCGTGGGAGCGGACTTCCTCCACGACCGTGTCGACGTCGCGCCATGCGCCGGTCGGATCCCACGACGTATGGTACGAATCGCAGAACCAACACCGGAGGTTACACCCAGAGGTTCGCACGAAGACAGAGGGCACGCCTGCGAGCGTTCCCTCGCCTTGCAACGAGTAGAACACCTCGTTGATCGGGAGCCCCTCACCGGTCGCCTTAGCGTCCGTTGTGGGCTCTTCGACGTCACTTGCGACCGGCATCAGTAACTCGCACAGAGCTCGCCGGTTTCGCTCACCGACACCGACACGTCCGAGACAGTGTCCGGGAACGCGTCGAGCATCCGCTGTTCGAGGAGGACGCTCATCACCTCTGCCGTTGGTGGGTGATCGAGGACGACGAGGGCGTCGCCGTCGCCCGACGCTTCGAACGCGTCGACGAGCGGATCACCCTCCTCGACGAGGAATCGGTGATCCCACGCGTCGATAACGTCCGTGACGTCCCCTTTGTCGACGACCCACCCCTCCTCAGTGAGTTCCCCGGTCACTTCGACTCGGATCTCGTAGTTATGGCCGTGCGGCCGCGAGCACTTCCCGCCGTGATGGAGAATTCTGTGGCCCGAGCTAATCCGAATTGGGTTATCCTTTCCAATTAGCAGTGTTCGCTGGTCTGCCCCAGACAGATTTGAAGGCACTGAATCTTCTTCTGATATGCTTCGGGACATACTCCGGGAATATCTTTGGAGCATATTAAAGGTAGTTTCTCGTGGAAGCGTCAACCAGGCATCCAATTTAGTGGTGTGATAACGGCGACGCAATACATATATCCGCACTGGAACAAACTACAGTAATTCGGATTAGAGTGATGACAGATTTACAACCCCCTGACTGGATTGAAGCCCGCCCGTATCAGCAGGATGCCATTCGTAGCTGGTTAGACGGGGGTGGTCGCGGAATCCTACACATGGCGACTGGAACCGGTAAGACAGTCACGGCGCTACTGGCGGCCTCTAACGTCGCACGATCCCTCGACGAGGACCTTGCTCTGGTCGTCACAGTCCCGTATCAACACCTCGTGGACCAGTGGGCGAAGGATCTGACCGATTTCGGAGCCGATCCGATCCTCGGATATCAGTCACGTCGGAACTGGCAGCCACGACTGGAACGAGAGTTGCTCGAATTCAACAACGGCGTCCGAGAAAACTGCGTCGTGGTCACTACCCACCGAACCCTCTCGATGGAGTCCGCTCGGAAAACGCTCAGTCGGGCCACCGGACGGATGATGCTCGTAGCCGACGAGGTACATCACCTCGGTGCGAATCATACGCAGAACGCGCTCATGGAGGATTTTTCGCTTCGGCTGGGACTCTCGGCAACTCCTGAGCGATGGTACGACGAGGAGGGCACGGAGAAGCTGACATCGTATTTCGGCGGGACCGTCTTCGACTACGGGCTTGAACAGGCGATAGAATCCGGAGCACTCTGCGAATACTACTATATTCCCCATGTCGTGGAGTTACAGGACGATGAGATGGAGGAGTACATGAAGTTGACGGCGAAAATTGGCCGACTCTTCGCGCGTCAGGACACTGGAGGAGACTTCGAATTGGAAGATAACCAATCTCTCCAGACGGTATTGTTCAAGCGGGCTCGACTGATCGGAACGGCCCGGAAGAAGCTTGATCTCCTCGTGAACCTGTTCAAACGTGAGTCGGACCCGAACCACTCCCTGGTGTACTGTAGTGACGGTTCGACTGGACTTGACGACGGGGGAGAACGCCACGTCGACGCGACGACGAAGCGACTCCGGGACGAATGTAGCCTGACGGTCGAACGCTTCACCGCACGCGAAGACCAAGCCGAGCGCGAACGATTGCTCTCCGCGTTCGAAGCCGGTGACATCCCCGTGCTGACATCTATACGATGCCTTGATGAAGGGGTTGACGTACCCGCAACACGGACGGCGTACCTTCTTGCTAGCACGTCGAATCCCCGACAGTACGTTCAGCGACGCGGCCGAATACTGCGCCAACACGCGGATAAGAGGTTTGCGGTCATCCACGATTTTATTACGATACCCGACACGACCCGTCACCCCGAGGTCCTATCCGAAGATCAGTACGACGCCGAACGTACGCTCATTCGTAAGGAGCTTGAACGAGTAACCACGTTCGCCGACTCAGCCAGAAACCACCCTGACGCGGACGTCAGCGGGGTCCCAACGACTGAACGGTCTCTACAAGAAGTAAAACGGCGATATGATCTCCTCACAGCCTGATGTATGAAATCTGCGATTAACATATAAGTAAGAGGCACTGCCAGTTCGGGTAATGAGTAACCACTCGGACGAACGTGATCAAATAAGCAAAAATGATCTCGAAATCGATCAGGCCAAACTTCGTAGAATCCGGGAACGCGTACTGAAGGCCGAGAAGGAGAAGCTACACCTCGATAACCCACGTGGGGTTGTCAACGACATTGAAGACATCGTTAGAGAGGAGATCAGCTGATGGAGCTTATCGAGCTCAATCTCAAGAACTTCCGGCAGTTCAAAGATGACAGCATCGAGTTTTCTCGGGAGTCTGAAAAGGGCGTCACGGTCATCCATGGATCGAACGGGTCCGGAAAGACGACACTCCTGAACGCATTCACGTGGCTTTTTTATGAAGAGGTCGACTTCGACACTCGCCCCGACCGTCTCGTGAACGAGGGTTCAATCGCAGAATCCTCCGCGGGAGACCATCTAACGGTCTCCGTCGGACTCAAGTTCGAACACGAGAACACGGAGTACATCGCACAGCGTCAATCGGTCTACGAAAAGCGGTCCGCGACGGATTTCGACGGGCAGTTGGTCGACATGGATCTGAGCGTCAAATACCGGGACAGCGATTCCTGGTCCGAGCGGGGTAACCCGGGGAACACGCTAGACCAGATTATCCCGGAGCGCCTGAGTAGTCTGTTCTTCTTCGACGGTGAAGACATCGAAGAACTGGCGGGTATCGACAACCAGAGCCGGATCCAGGAGTCGATACAAAATATAATGGGTCTGACTATCCTCGAACGGGCCACTCGCCATTCGAACGCGGTCGCGGGGCGGTTCGAAGACGATGTCGAAGAACACGCCAGTGAAGCGCTGTCCAACCTCATCGAAGAGAAACGGAACGTCGAGGATGAGATTAACGAGTTGGAGCGGAAATACCAAGATACGGAGCGCGCACGGGACCGGATCGCTCAGGAGATTCGAGACATCGAGCAGAAGATGGAGCGTCTCGATGAGAGTGCGGCGCTACAAGAACGCAGATCGGAGTACCGTGACGACCGGAAGGAGATTGAGGCGCGGGTCGAACGGCTCAACGACGAAATAAGAGACGAGATTCAAGAGAAAGGATTCGTTACCCTAGGAATGCCGCTCATAGAGGAGACGGCAGAAAAGCTCGACGAGATGCGCGAAGACGGCGTCATCCCGTCTGACCTCAACGACTCGTACATTGACTCCCTCCTCGAAGCCGAACAATGTGTCTGCGGTCGTTCGCTGGAACCCGGCACCGAGCACTATCGCCAAATAAAGGCACTCAAAGGAAATAGCGTGGCCGAAGGTGTCGAACAGAGCGCACTACGGATAATTGGTCATCTACATCAGTTCTCCGATATGCGGTCGTCGTTCTTCGAGAACGTCGACGAGGTCGTCGAAGAGCGAAAGGGACTCCACGACGAGATCGACGATCTGAACGAAAAGATCGATCAAGTGAGTTCCGAGTTACAGGACATGGACCTGACAACGGAGTCGGGAGAATCGATCAAAGATCTCGAATCCCAACGGAAGTCAAAAGAAGGGGAAAAAGAAGATTTGATAGCCAAGATGGCTCAGATCGAACAGCGAATCGAAGATAAAGAGGACGAAGTCGAAGGGCTCAAAGACGAAATCGACGAACAACGTGACGAACGGGAGGAGGCTCTGCTTGCGAAGAGACGGCAACGGGCGGCCGAGCTGGTCGAGGAAGAGCTCGATCAAGCCTTCAAGAACCTCAAGGACAAGGTACGCAAGCTCTCCAACGAGAAGATTAGGGAAACCTTCGGATCGATTGCAAGCAAGGATTTGACCGCAGAAATAACGGAGGACTTCGAATTGAAGATCTGGCAGCGCATCAGCGGAGAACGCATCGAGGTGGATAAATCGACCGGTGAACGACAGATTGCCAGTCTGGCGTTCATCGGCAGTCTGGTCGCTATCGCACGACAGCGGTACGAGGCCGGCTCCGATTCAGATTACTTCACTGGCGGTATCTACCCGCTGGTGATGGACTCGCCGTTCGGTGCGTTGGACATGGACCACCGGAGAGAGGTCAGTCGAGTTATCCCAGAACTCGCAAACCAGGTAGTCGTGTTCGCAACTGACTCGCAGTGGAAGGGCCCTGTCGAGGAGGAGATGTCACCGGTGATCGGCAGACAGTACTGGCTTGATTTTGATGACGGTGACGGCGATGACGGTCACCCGCAGACGAGTATCAGAACGGAGCGGGCGACCGCGGGAGGTGATTGATCATGGGAAAAATTGTCAATTATAAGAAGTCGAACCTATACGACAAAGTCGTCGACGAGTACGACGTCTTCGACTACGGTTACGAGTTCATGACGTTCCTCGCAGTCTTGGGTTATCGAGAAGGGAATCCAGAACGGGAAGATTACAGAGGGGACGGTGAGATTGGGCTTGAGAACCTGCTGAACAGAGAACTGTATCGCATCATCATGGCGAGCCTCGCGTTTCAGGACACCGGTGATCCAGCGGCCCTCGTCGACGTCGACCGCCAAGAGCGTATCCTCGCACAGTACTCTGCGGGAGGGCTTAAGATCGCTGAGGAGGAGTTCGGACAGACTGCGGGTGACCCGACGGACGCGCTGGTCAATTACATCAGGAACCACCAAGAGACGGAGACATACCAAGGGACGTTAGGTGAAATCGTCTCGGCGTTCGACGATCAGATGATGGGTGTAAAGTAGACTGAACACCGGTACGTTCCATCCTCTTCGGCCCAATTCACCCGGACACTCCGTGAGTCTCGCGGAGCAGGCGGCATCGACGCCGGCCCCGTAGCAACTGAATAAAACGTAACTGAACCGTTCGAACTAAAAGTTGAACGGGAGGTGGAACCGGCAGTCGAAGAGAAGTAGCTACCGAGGTTTCGGTACAATAAACAAGATGTGTGTGACAAGGTAACTAAGCGTTGACCGACGCGTTCTGAGCTTGCTCTAGCCCGAGATATTCTACCGCAGTCTGTACTTCTTGAGTGATATTAGCCACAAAATCCTCATAGTTCGACTCTGTTAAATCAAGGCTGAGAACACAGAGTTCCCGACCATTACTCAACTGGTAGATCTGAGGCTCATGTACCACATTAGGGGGGTACAATAGAAGACCTGGTGTTTTTTCGTGCGTGGAGTACGACAGAATTTGATACACGTCCTGCTTACTCGGGGTCGATACGTCCTTCCACTTTGCGTCTCCAACAAGGATACTGCCGCCACTTCGTTGGGCCAAAATATCGGGTTGCATTGGCCGACCAAGGGGTTGGTGATCTGATTTTCTCCTCGCCAAATAGCCGATATTACGCTTTGTGACAGTTATTCCTGATTTGTTGAATACAGCATCTACAGCACGCCTAGCAACCATTTCGAAGAGATCATCCATATTTAGAAGGAACGTTGCCCCAGCACCTGACCCTGTATGGAGACTTTTTATTGAAGTCTGGCGGATCACCATCCTCGCTATCTTCAGTGCCGTTTCGTATGAGGAAGTAAGCCTCATGCTGGAGGAGACCTTTTGTACGCTGTGAGTGAGTACCTGTGTCTGTGAAACTCCTGCATCCTTGAATACTGATATTTGACGATTAAGACGGTGAGTTATCTCGTCACCGGAATGTAGTCGTGTAAGAATAGTCGCGGCATATACCAGCGTCTGGTTCAGGGTCGTATCATAACTGAGTTCAGAGTAATCACATTCAAATTCAGTCGAAACCGGTCCTCTCTTCTGTAGTTGGCGATGGAGATTAATTCTCCCTCGCACCTGTTTTCTGCTTTCTTCCTTATCAACGTATTCCGGACGGATCCCTCCCTGAAGCACTCGCTGTAGAATTGAAGAATAGTAGTGAGCAATGAGGTGTGTAAATTCCTTATCGTCGGATACCTCATAGCTCGCTTCTTCAAGATACGAATCCGGAGGTGCGCCGATTCCAAAACGAACCAAGTTTAGAAGTTCTAATTCGACCTTGGGTCGGATACGCAGAACAGTACCACTAGGTAAGGAGACGGTCCCTACATGTCTTTTCGGAGTAATCGTAACGCTGTCTGATGAGTGAGGTTCAATATCAAGTTTTGTGACATTCTCACCATGAGAATTCTTATTTATTTCTTGATTAATATATTCTAAATCTTGTGTACTCAGCGATAGTGGGTCTGAAGGGTCCCATTCACGAAGAGGCTCTTCGGTCATCATTATTGAGTGTCAACTAATCCTTGGAGCGTTTGGTCGAGATCTTCAAGAGTGAAATCACTTCGAAATTCTGGACGGGATGGGCGAGTGAGCTGTTCGTCAACTTGTGCAAAAACTTGATCGCGGATTCGATAGAAATCACCAAAGTAGTACTCCTCGATTAACGGGAGAATCTCATACTTCCACACATCGAGTAGACTTTCTAAGTCATACTCTTGAGATTCGGAATCAGATAAAAGATAGGAGTGACCAATTTGCTTCCCCTGTCCTAGATCAGCGGCATCCAGTATTCTGGCGTTGATCACTTCGAGAGCACCGATGGAGTTCAGCTGTAGACGTCGCTCAAGATTAGTCGATTGTTCATCTTGTCCAGATACGCCGTAGACTTCACGAAGTAATTCGTAATCCGGACCAAACCGGATGAACCGAAATCTTCGACGGATCGCAGAGTCAATGAGAGCAATCGACTGGTCAGACGTGTTCATCGTTCCAATTAGGTACAGGTTCGGTGGTACAGCGAACTCCTTATCTTTGGAGTGAGCGAGAGTGATCTTTTCGCCACGCTTGTCCTTCTCAAGCAGCGTGACTAACTCTCCAAATACCTGTGAAATATTGGCTCGATTCATCTCATCAATTACTAACACGTACTTCTCAGCGTCTTCTTCAGGACCACTATTCTCGTATTCCTTTCTCGCCGATTCACAGATATCCTTGAATATCCCCGGTCTAAGTTCATAGCGTAGATCGTGTTCGCTTTCTTCATCCGATGGGGCCGTAGATACGCTCAGACCCTCTATAAAATCCTCATAGGTGAATGATGGATGGAATGTTACTTTCTGAAGATGTTCAGCGGTTGGTTTATCGTTCTTTTGTCCAAGCCACACCTTCGCATATTGAAGAGCATGATACGTTTTCCCAGTCCCGGGTGGGCCGTAAAATACAATCTGACCTTTTGTTTCTAGCTGGCGAATTATTTCCTGGTATCGATTTTTGTCATCTATTGTAGGTATCTCAAGCGGTTGGCCGCTATCTAAGTTCGGCGCATGTATGTTGATATATTCTTCCACAGAACCGTAGTCTTGTTTTATTTCATCCATTACAGAGTTATTGAGACGCTGGAAAGAGTGAGGTCCCTCTGAAACGTACTCATAATATGTTGCGAGTTCTTCAGCCGTGATTTCTATCTCAGTAGGGTGTTCTAAGAAAATTAGGTAATCACCAATTCCATCAGAATTGTCTGACGATCTTCCATCTGAATCGGGCCAAATCTGCTGCGTTAATTCAGAATCTCGTTTTCGGCCGATAACCTTTGCTGCTCTGCTATAATAGGGGTCTTTATTTGCTTCGTCCCAGGTATAGAATAGAAGATAATCTCCCTCACTCAGTTTTGACCAACTGCCTTCATGTTCCTCTGTAGTTGCCCATAACCGAACTACATCACCATCCATATGAGGTGGTTCTGTATCAAGGCCGTCGATAGATATACCAGATTCAACGGTACGCAGAAGCCGTTCACGTGCTTCCGTTGAATCACATGGTACTAGAAAAATTGTGGACGTGTTTACCATTATGACGCAACTCAGTAAGAACGACCCAATGAAAAAAATACCGCACCAGCGCTGGGTCCACGAACTGATCGGGGAGAACTCCGAACAAAATTTTTATGAGCCACACGACAGGAATAGGGTATACCGAACCAAACCCACCCGCCCGGCATTGCCGAAAATTTGCTGCGGAGTTACACCAACTCATGACAGATAAAGAATTTGTCCCTTTCATCCTCAACAACGAGTCCGCCGCCCAGTGGGAAGTGACATATAAGTCCATCCGAGATGGACGGGCTACGGAGGATTCACTCAAAGAAGAAACTGGGCTGTCAAAGACCCAATTAAACGAAGCTATCAAAGCCCTAGCTGCGATGGGCTTAATTAATGATCGGGATGAACCGTATGATGTAAATTCGCTAATTGAGATAGACGGCGTTCCCGATAGTACCAGGTATCGGCTTACAGGACTTCAGGGATTAATGAACGAGCACATCTCTGATAACTGGGGGAGACACGCGGGGGTGCTGTTACACTACGAATACCTGGTAAAAGAGAGTGAGCAGTACTTTCGAGATGACGACGAAGGTCTATGGAAACGTGTCCGAAATTGGGAGAAGGATCGGGGATACTACCCGCAAAAGGAGAACGGAGAACGTTACAGTTTCAATACAAAAAAGTGGACTCATTGGACAGTGATCGCCGATCACTTAGGTCTAATTCGCAAGACTAGGGGGTCGTATTATACTACGTATTTCGACCCAGATGTCTTGAAGGGGACGCTATTGTGGTACAGCAATGACAATGATACCGGATCTTTCCCGATCTCCGAGTATATCAATTGGTTAGACGATAACGTCGTCCCATGTCCAGTACAAGGGAGTACTGTACCAAGTTCAATATCACATCCACTCCACCTGCTTGCACGAACAGGATGGCTAAAGTTCGTTGAAGAAGGCGATAGTGCAACCGCGACCCTTACTGGCATAGAGTCGGGCCAATACCCAGACAGTGTAAACTCAATCAACCTCACCAAATCATGACCGATACATCACGAAACAAAGTCGAAGATAGAGAGCTACGGTGTCCCCACTTTGACTACTATTCGAATATCGATTTAGAAAACGTATTTTCGATAACTGCAAAGTATCGACAGAGGAATCCCGACCTCTTCCATTTCACTCATACTCGGATCAAGGCATACAGAACAGACGATCAAGCTGGGGGAAAGGTCGAATACTGGGAAGACGAAATTTATGACAAGTTCGAAGAAGAAAGGGAAACCAACTTTGTCACATTAATTGAGGGGAACACGGGAACGGGCAAGTCCGAGTTGTGTGCGTATCTCTCCCTCCGTTTGGAGGCAGAAGGCAGGCCTGTCCTCTATATCAAGAAGAGTGATGGCCTTCTAACAATAATTAACAAGAGAATTCCTGAATTCTGTGAAAGCTACGAGAAGGAACCGCCAGAAACAACCGACAAATCTCGTCAATTTGAGGAACAAATAGAATCAATTCCGAAAACAGTCGCGTCCCAAATAGCTAGTGATGCGATTTCTGCACTAGCGAACTACGACATCAAGGACAATGTCAACGAACTTTCTGAATTTATCTACCAGAGGCTAGACCTCCTGTTGGAGCAGTCGGAGAGTGATGAAAAAGAAGATGAGGAAAGGTCAAAAAAGGTCATTGACGAAGACGAGTATAAGAATAACCCTGATATTCAGATATTCAATAATAAAAAAGAATGGCCCCCGACCAAGGCCGTTGACGAGCTGAATAACCGGATAATCAATGCTATTGAAGGGAAGTATGGAGTCCCGCCTATTGACGAGCTCCTTCGTGATGTAGGTGACAAATTCGAAGATACTCGGCCTGTCTTCGTTATTGAAGACGTGTCGATTACTGGGTCGGAAGCGGATAAACTCACGAACTTCATGGAGGATAAGGACTCGGAGAGTAATTGGGACTTCATACTCGCTGGGACGACGGATTCGACAGAAGCATTCAAATCACAGACCTCAGAAGCTCGTTTTAAAATATACCAGACTACTGAAAATATCGACGGAAATCAGGTACCCCATCTCACCGAAAATGATGCGGTACAGTTTATCAAGCCCTATCTCGGCTACGTAAAGAACCACGATCACAGTGTTAGCTATGAGCGTGACGAGTACAACAAAGTAGAGTCAATTAAACAGCCTCCCGCAAATTCAATTTGCGGCACCTGTGAGTTTTGTGAGCCTAATTTCCGCGATCTCTTCCCGTTTAACGAGAATTTTGTCAGACGGTTATTTAGCTCTTTAGAACCTCCGACCCCGAGAGCCTACATCGTGCGTGTGAGTCAGGTTTTGAAACGGTGGGCAAGAGGCGATATTAACTCACCTTCCGACGCCGATGTTCTCCAGAATGTCGGATTCAACACTCGGCCTAGCGAAGAGGTGCGAAACTTCTCCAAACCTCTCACACGGATTGCTCTATGGTATGGTGAAATTGATGAAGAAGAGGAACTATTCAGAATTAATAAAAAGTTCCTCGAAGCATTCGATACTATAAACGAAGAGTGGGACCTCAACGAAGCGCCAATTGATGTCGGCGAAGACGAGGTTCGTGTACCAATCTCTGATGCCTCAGAGTATATCGGGGAAGATACTGATCTTGACGAAACCGAGAGCGTCAGAAACGAGATTAAAGAAAGGCAGGCCGAAGTTTCTCCGTGGCGCGAAAACCCCACGGCTCCCGCTCTTGTGACGACTGGGGCAGACATACACAAGGGTGGCAGGGCGATTCTTCGGGAACTGACCGACGACTTCAAAATTGAACCACGCGCACCTATTCAATACTCAATGGGTCGTGAAAAGAAGCCCTTATCTTTCCACAAGGGACCAAATCCAAGATACGATGAGGCAATACAAGATGAGATTGATGATTACCAACTGCCTGTTGGGACTCAAGAGTTACCGCTCAACCTCTTCCTGCGGTTCGTTTCCGTCGGCGTAGAGAAAAGGTTCGATAAGGAACCCTCCCACAATGCTCTTCTTCAACAGTTCGGATCACAACTCACCAGCTATGCAGAGGAGTGGCAGCATCAGATTAAACAAACAGCGCTAGACCCGACAGAGAAAATTTTCACCAATGCGGGAAGCCACCATGACCTCGCAGACTTCACCCTGGCATCCTATGGTCTGGTGTACCTGTTGAGTAATCCCGGACGAGCGCTGACCTCAGAGAATATCACTAACGATTTCGAGGACGAACTCACTTTAGATACCAATCTCGATTCCTATTTCCAGGCTGAATTGAATGAGGACGATTACAATCATCTCCGGAACCTGATGAATGAATCCGATAAAATAAAGCGCCTTATGAAATGGAAATTCGGAGTTGTTGGTTCTGTCCTTGATCGGCAGGCGGTCCAAAATAAACTGGCTGAAAACCAGCCCTTCGAAGTGCTGGATACGGTAGGTATCGGTGATATATCTAGCTTATCATCAGATGTTCAATTCACCGACGGCACCTCGCTAAAGTCTGTAGGAATTGACCTATACAGGGCCAAAGAATCTCTTAAGACACAAGAAGCTCGGGAAAGTAGCGACCCGGCCAGTGAATTAATTCTCCGTAGATTAGATGGTGCCGATCTAGAAGAGATACAATCAACGGCTGATATCATAAGAAGTGGGTACGATGATGAAATTGACAACCATTTATACGAAGCACTAGGGAAATTGGAACAGCTTAGTCATGATAAAATCGAGGGTCAAATAGAGGATAGCCGGCTTGCCCAGTCACTCGAAATGGGAAGTAATCAGGACCGAATACAGCAAATGATGATTGAGCAACAACTTAGGGACGGGGAACTCTACGGTGTTCTAGACAACTTGGACTTCGAAAACATCGAAGATGCAGAGGACATCGGAACATACTTTTTACAGGTAGGTGAGACTTATGTCGAATAAATTGGCCAAATCTAGGGTAGATGAGAAAACTTCCCGACAAACGCTTGATGAACAGCTCAAAGCGGTTCATACCCGACTCCAGCATCGGCATCTAGCCATCCAACTGAATGAAATCGCCAATACATTAGAAGGAACCCTAATCCGCGCAACTATAGCAGAAAGTCTGTATGATGATTTTGATATCAAGCTGGACACGGAGACGAGAGCCGGAGTCTCAGACGCGATCAACCTTCTGAATCAAGAGAAATATGATGATTTGGAGTCTGAAATCCCTGATCTCCGGGTGAAGGTGGAAGAACAACGTTCGAGAGTAAATAGTCGAATCAGTATCCCTCAGGCTGATCGAAACAAGCAGCTCCACGCGATGCAGCAACTCAACGAGAAATTCGACGTAGTGGATCAGTCTAAGCTCGACGATCTAGAAACTCGACTGAGCGATGACGGGTGGGTAGCCTCCGTTGACGGAAATACGACGGAAGAGAAAATCAAGTCAGCGAAAGCATATGGGGAGAACACTGCCGAAACCTTCGATCGTATTCGGTCCGATATGTATACACAGCTTCTTGATGATGATAGCACAGAATTAGCAGCCAAGTTGATCAGCGATGAATCATATCATCTCACGGACCTCGATGAAAACCACTTCTCGTCACTACAAAAGTCTAAACTAGGGGATTATATTGAGTTGTCTCTGTCTCCACTAAACCAAGAAGATTAGGTATAGTTGTGGGTAGATGTTACTACCCGCGGTTATTAGACAATTCAACTCCTATACCATTTCTCGTACCATCGTGGATAGAACGGGATTGCCCTGTTCTTGTATTTGATTTCCCGAGCGGCATCGTTCCATCAGAGAGTTTTGGTGATCTGTTCCACTATATCCATCAGTCAATCGTCTATTGGGGCAAACCATTAGCTCTTTGTCTAATGGTGGGCGAGTCAATAACGATTTGTGAGGCGCGTTCGGTGAATACGTCATGGCGAATAGGGAGCGTGACGAAGAAAGTGGAAAGTTCACCGAGGAATATCCACAGAAGGCGTTCCTCGACGCTCTCGACGAACTCGGACCGACGGGAACGACAGACGTTTCAGAGTACGTCGGCTGTGACAGGCGGACTGCTTACCTGAAGCTTCAGTCGCTAGAGGAGGATGGTAAGATAACTAGCCGAAAGGTTGGAAACGCCCTACTGTGGGAACTCGATGATTGAGCGTCTTTCAGGTGACGGTCACTCGGCCAGTACGAACTTTTTAGGTCTCCCGCGTAGGATAAACCTCCAATGACCACGCTGCTGGTACAGTCCTGCTCAGATACGAAGAACCAAGTGACCGAGCCGACGCGAGCATTGGACGTCTACGACGGATACTTTTTCAGAATACTCAAAAAAGCGATACGAGAGGATTCTTTTAGATCCGACATCGATATTTGTATTATATCCGCGAAATACGGACTCATCGACGCTGAAGACGCCATAACCACGTATGATCGTCGCATGACCAAAGCGCGCGCTGAGGAGCTCCGTGAATCTGTAACAAACGCGATTCATAACCGTGTTGAGGAACAAAAATATAGCCAGGTCGTCCTTAACCTCGGGAAAGAGTACTTACGAGCAGTAGAGAATCTATCTGAACAGAGCAATGTCGACGTGTCGACAATCGAAGGAAGTGGGATCGGGTCGAAGGGGAAAAAGCTGAAGCAGTTCGTACGGACGGGCAAAGTCCCGACGGTGGTAAGCTGATGTCGTGGACCGGCTCGCAGCGTTTCAATGATGGACAGTTCGAGGTCACTGATGAGGCCGGAGACGCTCGAAGCGGCGTGATCCGGATCAATGGCACTGAGTTGGAAACCCCGAACCTGCTTCCAGTAGTAAACTTCTACGCCGGCGGCACTGATTCCAGCCTCTACGGCGGCGGCATCCACCGGACAATTAAGGAATTCATTAACGGAGACGAGGCGGTGAACGGCGGGGATTACGGCCAGTACTTCGACGGAGTGATGACTTCGGTCGCCTCGCTGACTGACTACGGAATCTCTCGTGAACGGTACGAGGACTACGTCGACTCTCCAATAAAGGAACGAGAGGTCTTCGACTTCGACGGAACACTGTTCATCGATTCCGGCGGGTTCAAATTCCTCGGTGACCGGAAACTCGATGGAAGCGACTTCGAGTTGGACGTCGATCAGAAAGCGATTTTTGAAATCCAACGGAAGCTTGGTGGTGACTTAGTCGTCAACTTAGATCGCCCAATCTCTCCAGACGACTCCTATTATGAACGGGTGGAGAAGGCCCGGATGACCGCTGATAACGTCGCGGAGTTTCTTGACCTTACTGACGGCGGTCGATACACACGCTACCTAACTCTTCACGGGTACAACTACTCGATGCTCGACACGTTCCTCGAAGAGGTCGATTCCGTCATCGGCCGAGATCGAGTTCACCGGGAGTTCGACGGGGTCGCCCTCGGCAGTCTCGTTCCTCTCAAAGACAACAAGGGAAAACTCATCACCGCCGTCAGCGATTGCCGTGATGTGCTAGACGACTGGGGATTCGATGATTTACCGCTTCACGTGCTGGGTATCTCGTCAAGTGCGATCCCACTCCTCGCTGCTGTGGGTGCGGACACCTTCGACTCCTCATCGTACATCCACTCGGCGATCAACGGGAAGTACTGTACGTCGTTGTACAGTTCGGAACCAGTCGACGACGCCGACTTCTCGCAGTGTGATTGCCCCGTGTGTAGCGACCAAGAGTTAGTACGCCGTATGAAGGGAGACGCGGAGTACCAGAAGGACAAGCTCGGTGCCGTGGCGATGCACAATCTGATCATTCAGAAGCGCGAGGTCGAGAAGATCAGAACCGCGATTCGAGAGCCCGGAACAGACGGCTTGACAGAGTACATCGAACAGTCTCTCGGTCGACAGCAGTCGATGCAACAACACGCTCACCGCGTGGTGAACGAGTCACTCGGAGGGTATTTCTAACATGTCCACGACGAAAAAGCCGAAAGTCAACGAAGTGAACGAGTTCCTGGAGATTGCTAGCGACTTCGAAGACCCGCTCGAAGTGATCCGGGAATCGCTTTCGAACAGCTACGATGCGGGCGCGACCGAAGTCGAAATCACGATTCGAGACCGGCCTGTCGGTTCCGAAATCATCATCGACGACAACGGGGAGGGTATGAACTACGAGGACTTGGAGTCGTTCTTTGACCTCGGTAATTCCACAAAGCGGGGGAGAGACGATGGTTCCATCGGGTACAAGGGCCACGGAACGAAAATCTTCTACAAGAGCGAGCGGGTGCTGGTTAACACCGCCAAGGACGGGACTAATCTCCGCGCTCAGATGGACCGACCCTGGGAGAAGCTCAACGACCGGATCATGCCCGAGTACGAGGTGAGCGAGCGGTCAGTCAAGGAGGGGAACTCGGGGACTCGGATACAGATTACAGGGTTCAAGTCCGGCCGAGGGTTCTCACCCACGTCGCTCACGTACAACAAGATAGAGCACTACCTCAAGTGGAAGACGCTTGCGGGTTCGACGGCGCACTTCTTCGTAGACGACTTCCACGAGATGGATATCACCGTCCGGCTCGGGGACGAAATCGACGACACTCGAGACGAATTACCAACAGATAATAAGTTGGATTTCCCCGATGAACAGCTCGAACCGGGCGAAGGGAAGTTCCCCGAGGCGCGGATGTGTAAACACTATCCACCGCGTGAATTGTCGGTTAAGACGGAGGAGGGAGTTGAGACAACGATTCAGGTGGTCGGTATGGTCGGTGGGAAAGATGCTCGGAACGAGCTACCGACGTACGGGAAACACTCCGCACAGTTCGGCGTCTGGCTTGCGAAGGACCACATCAAAGTCGAACGACTCAACGAGGCCATCTCCCACGACAACGAATTCCTCCACTTCTTCTTCATCGCCAACTGCCCGGATATCGAACTCTCTGCGAACCGCGAAAAAGTCCGGAACAAGTCGAGCCCGGTGTATCAGGCAATCGAGGAAGAGCTGAGCCACTACCTCTCGAAGGTCGCGTCGGACCCATGGTTTAAGAGCTACTTGGAGCAACGGCGCAGGGCGAAGCTCAGCCGGAGAGCCGAGTCCCAGCGGTCGTCCGTGGAGGAACGTGAAGAGCGGATCGGAGAACGTGAGCGGTTCTCACCGTCGAACGAGTTCGAGGTCGTTCTCGGTCTCGAACGGTCTAACCGTGAGGGAGCGGATCCGGAGATCGTCGTTGAAGATTACGATCCCGAGTCGGAGGTAGACGCACTCGTCAGGCAAGGAAACGCGATTTACGCGAGTTCTATCCATCACCGGCTCACCGATCACTTCGAGGCGGACAAGCCGTTGGAGAGCGTCGACAAGATTGTCTGCTGGTCGTACGGCGATCGGGACCATCTCAGTGAGCTCGAGCGCCACGGATACCATGGCGGCGAGATATCGTTCGACCTCGACACCGGCCGGCTCACCTATGAGAACGGCCACCGGAAGAACATTCATCTGGTTCGGGTAAGAGACCGATTCTAGTCCTCCGACCCGAGCTATGTGAACGACTCTGATACGGTGGCGTAACGGCCGAGTTTATCAGTACCCCTCGTCAAAACTGGATCAGAGAATGGCATCGTTCGAGACTGAGTTTTCCGATGACGTCGGGAACGCTCGTCGCGGGACAATTCACACCGCCTGCGGCGACGTCGAGACTCCTGCGTTCTTCCCGGTCGTCAACTTCATCGGCGGCCCGACCGTGAGGTCCGGCGGTATCTGGAGCCGACTGCGGAACCACCTCTTCGGTGAACCGGAGTTCCAGGGCGCTATGTTCCAAGCGATGAGTTTCCTCGATTTTAATCTCACGCCCGAGACCTTGGAATTCTGGCGCGAACAGTCTCTTCACGAGCACTTCACCGATCACGAGCCGGTCAAGCCGCATCACGATCGGCCGGATGACTTCACCAAACCCCTGTTCGTCGATTCGGGAGGATTCAAACTGCTCAACTCCGACACCTTTGGAAACCGCCCAGAGGAGGGCGGAAACGAGAACGACTGGTCCATCTACACGAACCCAAAGAGTATTCTCGATCTCCAGCTTGATTACGGCGCGGACATTATCGCAACTCTCGACTACCCTATTCCACCGAACCTGAACGAGGACGAGAAGACTCAGCGAATGGAGGACAGTATCGATAGCGCGATACGATGTCTGGAGCTGCTGGAGGACGAAGCGGATCCGCCGGCTGTGTACGTAGCGATACACGGTCACGATTATGAGACAATCAACTGGTACGTCGGGACGTTTCTGGATCGGGCGGAACATCTCGACAAGTCTTTCGAGGGATTCGCTATCGGATCGCTGGTTCCGCTCCGAACGAACGTCGAAACGCTCGTTGACATTGTTCAAGGGGCTAAGGACGCGATACCTGATGACCGGGTCGACGATCTAGGACTCCACCTGTTCGGGATAAGCGGGAAATTCACTGCCCTACTATCGCTGCTCGGAGCTGATTCTTTTGACTCGTCCAGCTACGTTCGGTCCGCGCAGTTTCAGAAGTTCATAAACCGAGAACTCGACGTCTCCGGAGACGCGATTGTCCGAGACCCGAATTCCGAGGACTACGATCTAGGAGAGTTCGGCTTCGACATCGACCGGACGGACACGGAGCGATCGGCCGCGGACTGGTCAAAGTTCACCGCTGAGGGACTACCCGATGACTGGGGATGTCACTGTCCTGCCTGTCAAGAGCTACGCGATATCGGCTTCGAAAACATGCGTGCAACGCTGTTCGATAGCGACTCGTACGACCAAGACGGTCCGTTCATGAAGAGCGATTTCTATGCGTTGATTGGCTACCACAACTTCCACGTTTATCAAGACGAGATGGACTACGTTCGGAGGCTGATCGAACATGAGGACGGCGAACTCTTGGATTACGTCGCACGAATGGCACGAAACGGCGTCAGTGATATTGATGAAGCTTTAAAACGCGCAACGGTCAGAGACGACGACCTCGCTCGGCAGCTACGGGAACGCGGGTACGATCGGTTGGTCGCCGAAAGGGTGGATCGAAACCAACAGAGGCTCGACGTGGACGTTCCCGTGGACGGTAGGAAGATCTCCCTTGAACACACGCCCGACGACTTCAACGTCCTCGAACGAGACGACTACGAGCCCGACGACGAGCGCGTTCTGCTGTTCGTACCCTGTAGCCAGACGAAACCGTATTCAAACTCCCGAACGCACCGCGCGGTTGCAGGTGCCATCGCGGAGTGGAACGACGACATACACAAGGTTACGGTTTCGGGGATGTACGGTCCGGTCCCACGTGAGTTCGAGAGGGCGTCTCCCGTCATGTCTTACGAGTACGTTCTCACCGATGTTGAGAAGGAACGCTGTCAACTTGTTGTCAACCGTTTAGTCGATTACCTCGAACGACATGGGTCTGATTTCGATACTATCGTCGGTTATGCAACGAGCAAGACGTATCGGACCGTTATCGAACAAGCATTTGAGGAATACGGGAAAGGCACAGTTCTCCCACGGAATCCGCAAATGCGAGCTCTAACCGAGCATTTCCGAAGAACTAACCTACAAGAATTAACAGATCTCTTGGATCAGGAGCTATCTTCAATCAGCCGTCAATGATTCATATCCACCTGTTGTCTCAAGCAATATAGTCTGATTTTCAAGTGTATGCTAGGCATTGGAAACCGATATTTTGGGATCCAATTAATAACGCCGGCGCTTGATTGTGAAAGAAAATTAAATTGTAGGTATTTATACAGACATTCGGAACGGCATACTATTGTCTCAACCGTGTTATTCTCAGGGAAGAGCGTTATTGAGCTGTTGACTCAGCATCTTTCCTGTTCGAGCGACTGCTTGGCTAACCGTTAGACAAACAGCCAAAGGCTTATACCAATAGACGCTTGACTATTGGATGGGAACGCAGTCGACTGGTATTAATCAGAAATGCCCGGGTGCTGGAACACCCGGACTGGGTTCCCAAACAGTCAGCCAAGAACCCATGAGGCACAACAGGTTACAGCGTCAAGACGGTATCGACCAGAAGCTTATTGAAGATATAAACCATTTAAATGGGACTGCGCTCGGGGAAGGGGCCGCGATGTGTCAGGTGTGCGGCTGCGAGCTGCGGGAGGGCGACGAGCTGACTGCGTATGCCTTCCGGGCGGCTGGCAACCTCATTTTTGAAATCGGGTACGTGATGTGCGGGGCGGATATGCATGAGCATCCGTCGGTGTTTACGCGTGGTGTTCATGAACTGGTCGTTACTGGCCGGGTTGGTCTTTGTACGGATGTGTCGTCGCAGTCGTC
>LFFM01000401.1_pt1 | contig 29842 bp, 32 predicted proteins | sample 643131 | NCBI WGS metagenome assembly LFFM01 (sample SAMN03777445, study PRJNA286221) | soda lake metagenome | biome: soda lake; feature: Kulunda steppe; material: water; isolation source: sample Tc-Br brine of Tanatar trona crystallizer | place: Russia: Kulunda steppe | collected 2011-07
TCGATCTCAAAGCCGGCTTCCGGGGCGGCGAGAAGGTGTTCGACACCGGTCCCAGAAACGGCATGCACAGCTTCGGCGACGCTTGTCTGTTCGTCGACGACGACAGCGCAACGGTCGAAGACGCCGACCTGTACGATATCGCGCCGACGATCCTCGAGTTGCTCGACATCGAGACGAGCCGCGGCGATTTCGACGGCGCGTCGCTCCTGTAGCCGACGGTTTATATTCGATACCGAACCATCCCCTCGCGTGCAACCGAACGATCCCGATCGCGACTCCGTCGAGCGTCGGCTGAACGCCGTCGAGCGGGCGTTGACAGAGGACGAACCGCTCGAACGCGCCGACCGACTGGCCGAACTCGAGACGAGGATCGCCGAACTCGAGGCCGCCGTGCGGGCGCTTCGCGGCTACGTCGGCTCCGTTCGCTCGGTCAACGAAGACATCGAGCGGCGAGCCGATCGGGCGCTGCGGAAGGCCGAGGCGATCGAGCGCCACGTCGATCCCGAACGGGCCGACGACGGACGGGTGGAAAACGATGACGCGGTCGGGGAGAACAGTGACGAAACGGTGGGATCCTCACCGCTCTCCCGCCTCAGATCCCGACTTTGATCCGTGTCGTTCTCGCCGTCGCACTGACGACCGCACTGTTCGGGATCGCACTTCCGAGCGCCGAGCGTGTCGATCGCGAACGGAGCGCCGCCCTCGCGATCGACGATCTCGAGTCGGTCGACGACACCGCGGAGCGGCTCGCGGCGGAAAACGATCCGATCGCCCCTGCCGACGATCCTGCCGGGACCACGGTCGTCGTTCGGGTCCCCGATACGACGTTCGTCGAACGTGGACGGGTTCGGATCGGCGACGGAGCGTTACGCTGGAAGCCTCCGGACGGTCCGAACCACACCGTCGAACCGTCCGTTCCGCTCCGCGTCGAGGCGCCGATCGTCGTGAGGGACCGGATTCGGCTCCGGCTGTCGTTCGTCTCGCTCGGCGATCGGGCGGTCGTTCTCGCCCGTCCCGCAGCGGAGCGCTCCGACGGGACGAGGGTTTAAATACCAATCCGGGGCCAGACGTCCCGTGCTCGCCCGACTGCTGTCGTCAGATGCCGACTGTGACTGTGAGCCGACGTTCGAGGCCGACCAGCTTCGCGTCGAGAGCACCGACTGTCCCGGGGCGGGGCGGCTCACGGAGGAGCCGGCCTGCCGGCGGACCGTCGTCGAGGCGCTACAGCGGCGGGACGTCGAATCGATCTGTACCCGAGCGAACGGGTTCGAGCGAGCCTACGAGGACGGCGCCGCCGGGCTGCTCGTCGCCGCCGGCCGTTTCGCCGACGCGATCGAGTTCCACGACGGGGCGCTGGCCGAGCGGGCACGGGAGGACCCGCTCGGTGCCGGTCGGACAGCGGCGGGGCGGAACGAGACCCACTCCCGACTCGTCGCCGAAACCGGGCTTTCGGCGTTTCTCGGGGGCGACTACGGGACGCTGCTTCGCCCACACGTCGGGCCGACCGTCGCCCGCTCGAGGGTCGCGACCCAGCCACCGTCGGATGCAGTTCTCGAAGAACGGTACGAGCTGGATACGGGTGCGATCGTCCGAAAATACGCCGGCGATCCGCTCGATACGTATCATCTCATCCCCGCCGAACACCGGCTCGACGCCGACGCCACGGCGACGCTCGCGGCCGCCCACCGACGGCTAGCCCGTGGCGCTGTCAGCGGCGGCGAGCGTGCCCCCTCGCGTGCGGTCCGTTCCGTCGCGACCGACGGACAGCCGGTCGGAACGCTCGTCGCCGCACTCGCCAAACACACTCGAGGGCTCGGCGTTCTCGACGATTGCTTCGCCGATCCCGACGTTTCCGACGTGTTTGTGACCGCCCCGGTGACGGACAACCGTATCCGGGTCCGCTGTGCCGGCGAGACGTTTCGGACGAACGTTCGGCTGACCGAGACGGGGATCGAGGCGCTCGCCTCGCGCTTTCGGCGCTCGAGCGGGCGGGCGTTCTCACAGGCGGATCCGACCCTCGCCGCGACGGCCGACGCCTCCGGTCGTCGGATCCGGGTCGCGGGCGTCACCGATCCGGTCAGCGACGGAACCGGGTTCACCTTTCGGGCTCACGACGAGTCGGCCTTTCGGCTCGCCGAGTTGGTCGAAAACGGGACGGTTTCGGCCGATATCGCCGCCTTTCTCGCGGTCGTAACGTCACGCGGCTCGGCGACCCTCGTCGCCGGATCCCGTGGTGCCGGAAAGACGACGCTTCTCGGCGCGCTCCTGTGGGAGATCCCCGCCGACGTTCGGACGGTCGCGATCGAGGACACCCCCGAGCTCCCGGTTTCGGAGCTACAGGCCGACGGACGCGATATCCAGCCGCTCCGCGTTTCGACCGATGGCGGCGCGTCGATCGAAGCGAGCGACGCGCTCCGAACGGCTCTCAGGCTCGGGGACGGGGCCATCGTCGTCGGCGAGGTCAGAGGTGAGGAGGCACAGGTACTCTATGAGGCCATGCGCGTCGGTGCCGCCGACGGAACCGTTCTGGGAACGATCCACGGCGGTGGCGGGGAGTCTGTTCGCGAACGGGTCGTCACCGATCTCGGCGTCGCCGAATCGGCCTTCGCCGACACCGATCTCGTGGTAACTGTCGAGGCCTACGACGACGGCGGTGGGCGAAACCGGCGGCTCAAAACGATCGAATCCGTCCGACGCAGTGAGGGCGACGTCCGGTTCGAACCGCTGTACGACGCCGATCGTGGGATCGACCGATTGGCCGATCCGGATGTGCTTGAACCCTTCTGCGGCCCGATGGAGCCCATCGAGACCGTCCGAAGCGAGATAGAACGACGAAACGCGGAGCTATCGGAGTGATGTCGCCGCTGGACGGAGCGCTTCAAGCGCTAGGTCGGTTGTCACCCGGATCCTCTGTTCCGGATCCGATCCGGGACGTCGAGCCGTTCATCGACGGCGACGTCCGAACGCTCGTCGCGGCTTCCGACGGGATCGGTGTCGTGATTGGCGTCGCTCTGGGCGCGCTCGTACTCGCGCTTGGAGAGCCGCCGCTACTGGTCGTCGCAGCGGCGGTAGGATACGGATCCACCCGGCTGGCCAGAGGTGCCGTCCTCGCCGTCGGGAACGCCAGACGGAGCCGGACGCTCGGAACGGCCCCGACGATCGTCAGCCGTGCAGTCCTCCGGATGCGAATCATGCCGACCTCGGAGGGCGCCGCGGAGTTCGCCGCAGAGACCGATGGAAGGCTCGGTGACCGGCTCGCCGATCACGTCGCTCGTGCCCGTGGAACGCCGATGTCGGGGTTCGGGACGTTCGCCGACGCCTGGCGCGAACGGTTCCCGGCGCTCCACCGCTCGATCACGCTCGTGGAGGCTGCCGCCGACGCGCCGCCGGCCGAGCGCGACCGGACGCTCGACCGTTCGATGGAGACGATACTCGACGGAACCCGCGACCGTGCGACCGACGCGGCGGACTCGCTTCGCGGTCCCTCGACCGCACTCTACGCTTTCGGCGTTTTGCTGCCGCTCGCGCTGGTCAGCGTGTTGCCGGCCGCAGGTGCGGCCGGCGTCGAGGCGACGCTCCCGATCATCGTCGTCGTGTACGATGTCCTCCTTCCCGCCGGACTGTTCTGTGTGGGTGGCTGGTTACTTGCGAACCGCCCGGTCGCGTTCCCTCCGACAGCGGCGAACGCCGACGCCTCCCGGCTGATGCTTTCCGTCGGTGTCGGTTTCGTAACCGGGTCTCTCGGATGGATCGTAGCGGATCTCGTTTTCGCGTCGTGGACGCGGCCGATCGCGGCTATCGGTTTCGGAACCGGCGCTGCACTGCTCGTTCGCTATCGTCCGGTGGTGGCGATACGGAGACGCACTACCGAACTCGAGACGGCCCTTCCCGACGCGCTCTATCTCGTCGGCCGTCGAGTTTCCGACGGGATCGCCGCCGAGCGGGCCGTCGCCGACGCCGCCGAGGAACTCGACGGCGTCGTCGGTGAGACGTTCGAGGCGGCCGCCAGACGCCAACGACAGCTCCGCGTCGGCGTCGAGGCTGCCTTCGCCGGCGAGCACGGAGCGCTCGAATCTGTCCCGAGCCAGCGCGCCGAGAGCGCGGCCCGACTGCTCGGGATGGCGGCGGGCGCCGGTCCGCCCGCCGGGCGGGCGCTCGTCGAGACTGCCGACCATCTCGATGAACTACAGCGCGTCGAACGGGAGGCCAGCCGGAGCCTCGGGCGAGTCACGTCGACGCTTTCGAACACGGCCGCGTTCTTCGGCCCGCTCGTCGGCGGCGCGACGGTCGCACTCGCCGATAGCGTCGGGACGACGGAGGCCCTCGATGGCGGTGCGCCGGAGACCGCCGGCCTCGGTCTCGCGATCGGCGTCTACGTCCTCCTCCTCACGGTGCTTCTCACCGGAATTTCGAGCGGACTTCAGCGAGGTCTCGACCGCGCGACGCTCGGGTATCGGATCGGTGCGGCCCTCTGTACGGCGACGATCACCTATCTGGCCTCGTTTTCAGTGACTGTCGCGGTGTCCGGAGGTTTATAACTAAAGGGGCGACCAGACGGCCCATGTTCGAGACGCCGTTGGACGCGTGGTACGTCTGGATCGGGCTCGCGATCGTCAGCAGCGCAGCCGTCGGCGTCGTTGGCGTCCTTCCCTCCGCCGCGCCACCGGACGCCTCCGGCACAGCAGGAGTCGTCGATGGCGTCGCCGCGAGCGAGCACGTGGCGGTCGAGAAACATCCACTCCCGAACACCGACACCGCTCGTATCGGGACTAATTCGGTTTCCCTCCGCGGTCCCGGCGGGGACAGAACCGAAGCGTTCGGATACGGTCCCGTAACCCCCGTCCGGAGCGGTTCGGTGCTCGAGCCCGTTCTCCGGGGCGAGCCGCCAGATCGGGTGCTCGATTCCCCCGGGGCGTTCGAGCGGGCGACAGTTCGAGCACAGGAGATAGAACCGCGCTGGGAGGCGACCGAACGGCTCGTCGTCCGCCGGGTTAGCTGGGGTGAGACCGATGCTGTCCTCGTCGGATAGGGGACAGACGGAGCCACTGGCGGCGCTCGTCGCGGTGTTCGCGCTCGGCGTCGGGCTGTCGCTGTACGTCGGTGTTCTCGATTCGACGCTCCCGCTGCTCTCGAGTAATACCGAAATGACACCGACGGCGGCCGACAGACTCGTCTCCGAGAGCTCGTCTTTCGGATCCGTCCGCCCGCCGATCGAGGAGTCCGTGGCCACCTCTCGTCCGACAGGGTACCGGTTGAACGCGACGCTACGAGCCGACGGGACGTCCTGGTCCGGCGGCCCGTCGATCGCCGAATCCGCCGACTGCATCGACCGTTCGGTTAGCGTTCGGACCGGTCCCGGCCGTGTCCGAATGGGCGAACTGGAGGTGTGCACGTGGGCCGCGCAGTGAGCACGGTGCTCGACGTCGCGATCTGTCTGTTGCTCGTCGGCGTCGCGGTAACGACGCTCGTCGTGGCAGTGCCGGCGGATGACGAAGCGCCGGAATTCGGAGCAAGCCAGACGGCGGATTCGCTCGGCACCGTCACCGCCTCGGTTCCGGTCACTGACGACCGGCACGCGCACGACACGCTCGCCGGTCACCTGGCCGCCGCGGCCATCGCTGACGTCTCGATCGACGGTGAGCGGCTCGGCACGTCGACGTATCCGCACGCGGTTCGACGGGAAACCGAAACGAGAACACCGGAACGGGCTCACATCACCGTCCTGTGGCGGCCGTATCCCGACGCGCCGCTTTCCGGTCGGATCGACGTCGGGCCCGAACCCCCGTCGACGGCGGACGTTTCGGTGACACGACGGACGCTCGACAGCGGAATCTCAGGAACCGACTCCGCTGAGTCCCTCGAATCACTCGCGGCCTCGCTTTCGATCGCATACGTCACTCGGATGTTTCCACCGGATCGAACCCGCCCCGAACTCGTCGATTCCCGGACCGCCGAACGGACCGCAGCACGATATCACGCCTTTGCCGGAGCACTCGGGATCGATGTAGGCGACCCGATCACGGAAGCGTCCGCCGAACGGGCGAACGAACGGCTCGCGGACGGGTTGGCTGACCGGATCGAGGCGGATCTCCGATCGAAATATCCCTCATCGACGGCGGCCGCAAACGATACGACGGCAGAGGAGATCGAACTCGTGGTCCGGCGGTGGGAACCGTGAACGACCGTGGCCGCGTTCCGTTCGCGCTCGTCGGCGTGCTGCTTTTGCTCACCAGTACGACGCTCGCCGTGACGGTGTTTCCACAGGCGGAGCGAGGGACGCCCGATATCGACGAAGCGATCGACGGGGCGACCGCGATCACAGTGACGGAACTCCGTGGAGCCGTGGACGGGGCGGCGACGAAGTCGGCTGCTGATCCCGTTACACAGCCGGCCGACACGCCGGCCGGCCGAGCGTTGGACGACGATCGTCCGTTCAGAGACGCGCTCAGACTTCGGATCTATCTCCGTGCGGTCGAACGACTCGAAGGGGTCGAAACGACACACGACGAAACGAGTGTCAGCGTTTCGCTCCAGTCGGTCGAGCCGACGACCGACGGATACCGGGACGCGATCGAACGCGTCGAGATCGAACGAGTCGGCGAGGACGACGCCGCACTCCGGGTCCGGATAGATGGGGTGACGCTGTCGGTGTCTCGGGATGGTCGAGTCGTCGAAACCATCGACCGATCGCCGAGTTTCGTCGTCGCGAACCCGACGCTTTTGCTTCACGATCGAACCGAACGGTTCGAAACACGCGCGAACGCCCCCGTCACACAGTCCGGGTTCGGCAAGCGGCTCACTGCACGCCTCTATCCGATCGCCTGGATGCGTGGCTACGCGCAGTACGGTGGCGCACCGATCGCGACCGTCCTCGGGACGAGACACGTCGAATACGCGGCGAACGACGCGTTGCTCGCCGAACAGCGCGAGATATTCGGCGAGGCCGATCCCGACGGACACCGGGGGGCCGCCGCCGCCGGCCGTCGGGTTCTGACGACCGATGCACTCGTCGGAATCGGCGGCGACGAGGAGTGGATAGACGCAGTCCTCGGGGCCGCCGACGAAATCGGCTCGGATCCGCCGGCCGATCAACCCGTCGGCACGTGGCGCGAAGAGCCCGAAAACCCGACCGTCACAGTCGGAGTCAACGGATCTGCCGATCACGCGTTCGCCGATCTCGTCGGCATTACGGGAGCCGACGAGCTCTCCGAGATAATCGAGCGGGCCCACACCGTCGAGGCCCGCCTCGAGGCAACCACGACACTCAGGAACCGATACCGCCGTGGGCAGCGATCTCCGGGGCGCGAGTGGTCGCTCGAGTCGATGACGACGAATCACTCGACGACGACGTCGGATTCCGTCGGTCGGCTCCCGAACGCGGCGGGCTGGCGGACGTGGGACGGAGACGTCGTCGACGTGACGAGAACTCAAACGACGACACGGGAGTGGGTGCGCGGAAACGAAACGACGACCACACGGACCGTCAGAGAGCGGACTTATCGGGTCCGAGTCGCCGCATTGGTTCGAACGAAGCCGATCGAGGGCGTGCCCGATGGCCGGCTTCACGGCCGTCTGCGTGCGGCGGCCGACCGCGCTGCAGAACGGGCACTCGATGACGCCGGCGGCGTCGACAGCGTGGCCCGTGAGGCTGCGGACGGCGGAACGGTGCGGTCGGCGGCGACGGCCATCGCGAAACCAGCTCTCGACCGGGGCTCCGTCGAGTCCGATCTGCGGACGCTCCGGGAGACGACGCGGAACGTGTCGGTAACGCTCCCCGCGACGGCCGTCGGGACGGGCCGGACAAACCCCGCCCGTCGGCTGAAGTCGGAACTTTCGGACCGGGAGGCGCTCCTCGACCACAACCGTCGAACGGCGATCGCGAGAACCCTTCGGGCGAGCCGGATCGGCTATCTCGACAATCTGGACGCGGAGCTGAGCGATCGCGAATCCGTTGACGACGGTACCGGCGACGAGATGGGGTCGGCCCTCGGCGAACACCTCGGGACGGACCGACTCGACGGTGCGTTGGCGGCGCACAGGGCGGCTCAACGGCCCCGCTCGGAGCAGCTTTCCGATCCGGCGGGAAACCTCTCGTTCGCGGTCGACACCGCGCCGTCGTATCTCACGACGAGCGAGGTGACCAGGGATCGGATCGACGAACCCGGCGACGGAACCGTCTACCCGCTTTCGACGAAAACAGTGAACGTTTTCGCGTCCCCGCACGGACAGGTCGCCAGTGGAATCATCGATCGGATCCCGTTTCTCAACACGCAGCGCGTGTCGCTTTCGACGGCAGCGAAAACGCTCGCGGCGATCGACGACGGTCCCGAACGCGACCGGCTCGAACGCGAGGTCCGGTCGGCAACGACGTACGTCCGTGGTCAGCTACTCACCGAGCTGATCGATGCCGGGATCGCCGAGCACGAGGCCAGAGCACTGCTCGAGTCGGACGCCTCGACGGCCGGCGAGGCGCTTTCGCTCACGAACGGGACGACGATCGAACGGACCGTTGCGGATGCCCCGAACTCGTTTCGGGAAGATCGGCTCGAACTCCGGCTCCGGACGACGCTCGATACGGCGCTTGAATCGGATTCGGCCCGACCGAAGGAGGCGTCGACGACGGCGGCACAGGAGCGCGTTCGGGACGAATACGGCGACGAACTCGAGGACGTCCTCGAGAACGGGCTCGAAACGGCCGGCGAAAGGGCCCGTTCGCGGGCGCTCGGTGAACGACTCGGATCGCTCCCGGCCGGGCTTCCGCTCGCCCCGGTTCCGGGATACTGGTACGCCACGGCGAACGTCTGGCACGTCGACCTCGACGGCGCCTACGAGCGGTTCGCAGTCCGGACGAACCGCGGCGACGGATCCGGGTCGGTGACGTATCTCCGTGACGGAAGCGACGCTCGGGTCACTCACCGCGACGAGACTCTCGTGCTCGGCAGTGCCGAACGCGTCTCGATCCGGAGCGAAACGGCCGTCGTCGTGGTCGTTCCGCCGGGGCCCCGTGGCGTCGGAAACACCGACGGAACGGTTGTGAAACGTTCCCCGGGGTGGTCGTCGTGAGGCCGCTTCATCGGAGCCCGAACGCTACTTTAGTTCGGCGGCCGAACTGGAGTTGTGCTTCACGAACTCGTCGCCGATCCCGGCGACCGAACGACGAGCGAACTGTACGATCGATATCTCGCGGCACTCCGCGAACTGCTGTCGGAACACGGTCTCGAATCGGTCGCCGACGCGACGGCCATCGACCGGGAAACGCTCGAGGAACTCTCCGATTCGAAGGACCCCGATCTCACCCTCGAGGAGGCCGCTTCGATCCTCGCGCTGGCCGAGAACGCGCCCGACGGCGAAACCATCGCGACGATCGCTCGCGACGAACTCCTCATGGGAATGACGACCGCCGTGTTGGACGTCGAAGCGGTCGAATCTGGCCTCGACGGCGAGCTCGAGGCCCGGGAGATCCAATCGAAGATCGAGGGACGCTTCCCGATGACGCTGCGGGAGTTCGCGCTCCTGTACCAGTACATCGAGGGGGCCCGGTAGGATGCGGATCGCGATCCTCGGGTGCGGATACGTCGGGATCGAACTCGCCCGCCGGCTGGGAGACGATCACGAGGTCGTGGGCGTCCGTCGATCTGAACCGGGAATCGACGCGGTCGAGGCGACCGGTGCCACGGCGATCCGCGCTGACGTGACCGACGCGGACGATCTCGCTTCCGTCCCCGACGTCGACAGCCTGGTCTTTGCGGCTTCCTCGGGTGGCCGGGGAGCCGAGGCGGCCCGGACGGTGTACGTCGACGGGCTCCGGACGGCGATCGAGACGTTCGGAACGAGGGAGACGTCGCCGGATCGGTTGATATACACCTCGAGTACGGGCGTCTACGGGGACCACGGCGGCGGCTGGGTCGACGAGGCGACGGAACTGTCCCCGACGACTGAGAAGACACGCGTACTCGCCGAAGCCGAACGGGTGGCCACTGAGGTCGCCCCGGAGTACGGGATCGACGGCACGGTGGTGCGGTTCGCCGGCCTGTACGGTCCGGATCGCTACCGGCTCGAACGATACCTCGAGGGGCCGGTAACGGCGGGGTATCTGAACATGATCCACCGCGACGACGCCGCCGGTGTCGTCCGGTTCGCGCTCGAATCGACCGACGAGAAGCTGTTGCTCGCGGTCGACGACGAGCCGGTCGACAAACACGAGTTCGCCGACTGGCTCGCCGATCGATGCGGCGTCGATCGTCCGCCCAAACGGAGTAAAGCCGAACGACTCGAAGCGGACGGGCTCTCCGAGGCCGCCAGACGCCGGATCTTGACCAGCAAGCGGTGTTCGAACGCCCGCCTCCGGGAGCTCGGCTACGAGTTCGAGTATCCGACCTATCGGGAGGGGTATCGGGCGGCGATCGACGCCTTTCGAGACGACGGCGGCTGATCTGCCGGTCGGCGGCCACGATCCGGACGGTTGAAACGTCCCACCGCCGAACCGGCTGCCGTGTCTCGACGCCAGCTGTTCGGATCGCTGTGTGCGATCGCCTTCCTCGTCAATGCGGCACGGGTCGTCTTCGCGCCGCTTATCCAGCCGGTCGCGGCCGATCTGGGCGTCACAGCGGCGTCGCTCGGCGTCGTCACCACGGCCGCGTGGCTCGGGAGCGCGGCCCCGCGACTTCCGACCGGATACCTGTTGACCCGCGTTCGGCGACATACTGTCATCGCCACGACGGGTACGCTGCTCATCGCTACCGCGTCGTTCACCGCCTTTTCGGAGTCGGTCGCACATCTGACCGTCGGTGCCTTCCTGATGGGGCTCTCGAGCGGGATGTACTTCATCGCCGCCAACCCACTCGTCAGCGAGCTGTTCCCCGAGCGTGTCGGGCGAGCTATCGGCATCCATGGGATGTCGAGTCAGCTGGCGGCTGTCGCCGCCCCGCTCGCTGTCGGGGCGGTTCTGTTCGTCGGCGACTGGCGAACGACGTTTCTCGGCATCGCCGCCATCGCGGCGATAACGACGATCGTACTCCTGTTCGCGACCCGTCGAACGCCGCTTCCGGAGGCCGGAACCGAGGACCGAAGCGTGTTGGCCGCGGGGCGGGCACAGTGGCCGGTGATCCTCACCGGAATCGCTCTCGTCGGCATCGCGGTGTTCCTCTGGAACGGGCTTTTCAACCTCTATGGGAGCTATCTGGAGACGACGAAGGGGATCGATCCCGCGACCGGTCGGACGCTGCTCTCGTTGATGTTCGCCGCCGGCGTCCCCGCGTTCATCGTCACCGGCCGTCTCGCCGACCGGCTTCCGAACGTCCCACTCTTATTGGGAGTCGTCGCCGGCCTCGCGGTGTCGGTGCTCGCGCTGACGGCCGTCGAGGGCGTCTTTCTCGTCGCCGCGGTCAGTCTCCTCGTGGGGTATCTCGCTCACTCGGTCTTCCCTGCGGTCGATACGTACATGCTCTCGTCGCTGCCGGACCGCCATCGCGGCAGCGCATACGCGCTGTACTCCTCGGGGATGATGGTCGTTCAGGCGCTCGGATCCGGGACGATCGGGTTGGCGGTCACGCGCGGGATCGGATACACGGTCGCGTTCCGGACGGTCTCCGGTGTCGTCCTCTTCGGAACGGTCTGTCTGTTCGGACTCTATCGCCTCGGCGCCCTTCCCGTCGGTGGGGTTCCCGGCCAGACTCCCGGCTAACGATCGGGTCCGACGCGGAAACGACCGCCGTCGATCGCGCGCAATGCCGGAAGCCCGGCCTTTTTCGATATCGCACCCGTTCGTACGGTCGATGGAATACGTACAGGAGGGTATCGCGACGCTCCACGATTTCGGGGACGTCCGTGTTGACACCCCGACCGGCGATGCCGCCGTCGTGGTTCCGATGACGGAGCGCGAACACGCGGGGCTGGCGGCCGAACGGGTGCTTTCGGCGCTCGAGACCGTCTCCCCCGAACGCGTCGTCGTGCCGCTCCGTGCGTCCGAAGCGCGCGTCGGGCCGATCGTCGAGTGGCTCGCGGAGTTCGACCTCCCGCTCGAGGTCCTGTGGTGTGACGGCTCCCGGCTCTCGTCGCTGCTCTCGACGGCTGGGTTGAACGGCACCCGGGGGAAGGGACGCGACGTCTGGCTCGCGTTGGGGATCGCCGCGACGAGCGACTACGTCGTCGTCCACGACGCCGACGCGAAGAGCTACGACGAACGTCACGTTCCGAAACTCCTCTTCCCGCTGGCACACGGCAAAGCGTTCTCGAAGGGGTACTACGCCCGAGTCGAGAACGACCGCCTCTACGGGCGGCTGTTCCGGCTGTCGTATCGGCCGCTGATCGAAGCCCTGTCACGGAACGACGACGCGGCAGTGCTCGACTTCCTGGGCGCGTTCCGATACGCGCTGGCCGGCGAGTTCGCCGCCACCGGTCGTGTGGCCCGCCGGATCCGGATCCAAAGAAGCTGGGGACTGGAAGTCGGCACCCTAGGGGAGGCGTTCCGACTCGTCGGCGCCGAGGGGGCCGCACAGGTCGATCTGGGCGTCCACGAGCACGATCACCGATCGGTTTCGGGCCCGAGCGGCCTCTCGGAGATGTCCCGGGAAGTCACGGCTGCGGTGCTTCGGGCCGTCGAGGAGAACGGCGGCGAGCCAACGTACGAGACGCTTCCGGATCGCTACCGGCGGGCCGCCGAACGACTCGTCGACGCGTACGCGCTCGATTCGGCGTTCAACGGTCTCGAGTACGACGAAGCCGGCGAGCGAGAACAGATCGATATGTACGCCGACGCAATCGAACCGCCGGGCCCGGACACGCGGCTTCCGGCGTGGGAGAACGCCTCGATCGACCCCGGCGCGGTCGTCGACGCCGCCGTCGCCGACCTCGAGGAAGCGACCGGACCGCGGGCGGTCGGCGTCGATCCGGAGCGTTCGGCGTGATCGCCGACCGCGTCGACTCGCTTCCCTTCCGTTCTCACCGCCGTTTCGGGCTCAGCGCTTCGACAGTCCGCTCTTCGATTTCCCGTGGCGTCCCACCGGGGATCGAGATCAGCGGTTCGTCGATCACGTCCATCTCGGCGACGGATTCGAACCGCTCGCGCGCCTCCTCGGGCGTGCCGGCGACTCCGAGCGCGTCGATCATCCCGTCCGTGACGGCCGCTCGAGCCCCCTCCCGGTCGCCGCGTTGCCACGCCCCGGCGATCGTCTCGGCAGCCTCGGGAAACCGGTTCGCGACGGCGTTTCGATACCCCTCGCCGCTGCCGACGTAGTACGCGACGTGGCCGCGGATCGCGTCCCGCGCCCGAGAGCGATCCTCGGAGACCGCGCTCGGAACGTACGGCGCGACGGTGATCCCCTCCGGATCACGCCCGCGCTCGCGAGCCGTCTCCGCGATCGTCTCGAAGGCCTCCGGGAGGTCTTCGAACGGGACGTTGTGCGGTAGCCAACCCTCGGCGGTCCGGCCGGTCGCCCGCCGCATCGCCGGGCCCAGAGCGGCGGCGTACACCGGTACGTCGGTGTCTAAAGCAGGGAAGTCAGCCACTTCGAAGAGCTCCCCGTCGTAGGAAACCCGGCCGGAACCCTGCAGGAACGCCCGGGTCAGCTCGGTCGTCTCGTGGAGCCGACGGGGCGGGTTCTCGAAATCCATCCCGTGGAGGTCCTCGATCGCTTTCCGGGTGCTCGTGCCGAGCCCGAGCCGAACCCGACCCTCGGCCGCCTCGTCGAGCGTTTTCGCGGCCTGGGCGAGCGTCGCCGGCGAACGGCCGTAGACGTTCGCGATCGCCGTCCCGATCCCGATCTCGTCCGTGTGCTCTGCGGCCCGGGTCAGCGAGACGAACACGTCGCGGTTCCAGAGTTCGCCGCTCCACAGCGAGTCGTATTCAAGCGATTCGACGCGCTCGGCGAACGCTGTTAGGTCCGATTCGTCGTTCGGAACGAGGATTCCGGTCGGCATACGCGGTCCCCGACCGGAACGGACAAAAACGATCGGGTGCCTTCGGGGCCGGCCCGCACGCGTCAGCCGCGTGTGATACAGCGCCTTATCGGATAGCGCGCCGTCGCGGTCGATCTCCTAAAACAATGGGCAGCCCGGCGTTCGACGTTCAGTTTTAACCTCCCTATCGAGACCGTCGGGATGTGGTGTGCTGTAATGTACACATATGATGATATGATTCTCTTCCGATCGGGTATAGGTAACCATTAACACTCTCGGCCGAGACCTCTATCATCAAGCGCAGTATGTCGATTGTCCCCATACCTGATCCGTAGTTCCCGACCCCTGGGAATAACGGATGGGGACTTATCGGTTATGCGTCAATACTCATGTAGGAGACAACCTATGTCGACACAACCATCCGAACGGACGCTACGGTCTGAACTGCTCGGCCGAGAGGTCGATTTCAACTACTCCGAGACGTGGCTCGCGTACTCGATGCTCGGACTCCGGGTCGTGATCGCCTGGGTGTTCCTGCAGGCCGGCCTCTCGAAACTGCTTGACGGCGGGATCGGTGACCCGCTCGCGTGGTCGTCAGCGGGCTTTCTTCAGAACGCCATCGCCGAGGCCAACCCGCTGTCCGGACTGTTCCTGTTCTTCGCCGAGCACGGATCGATCGTCGATCCGCTGGTGATCTTCGGGCAGATCCTGATCGGGGTCGCACTCCTTTTCGGTGTGTTCTTCCGGTTCGCCGCGCTCATGGGCGCGATCCAGATGCTGTTCTTCTGGACGGCTGCCTGGAACGGCGGTCTCATGGTCGGATTCCCGATGGACAACGGCTATTTCATCGATAGCTCGTTCGTCTACATGCTGCTGTTGTTCGGTCTCGGCGCGTGGGGTGCCGGCCGACTGCTCGGAATCGATCGCTACCTCGAAGAGACCGCGGTCGTTCGAAATAACCCGTGGCTTCGATACCTGCTGGGCTGACCCGGTAGCCGATTTCACAACTCGAAGTGCCGGACGGTCCGATACTCCGGGCCGTCCGGCGTGAGCGTGCTCTCTTTGAGTCGAAGCACTTCGATCCGAACGGAACCGACATCGGGATCCGATTCGCGGAGAAACCGCCGGACCGCCGCTTTCGAGGCGGCGTTGTCCATCCGAGCCAGCGTGACGTGCGGCGTGAACTCGTGTCGTTCCGCGTCGTATCCGAGATCGGTCGTCCGGGTCTCGACCCGTCGGTGCAGTTCCGCGAGCTGTTCTATCCCGTCCCGAAAGCCGAGCCAGACGACGCGGATGTACTCTTCGGACGGAAACGCACCGACATCGCCGAGACTCACGTCGAACGGGCCGACGCTCGCCTCGGTCACCGCACGCTCGAGTGCGTCCCCGAGCGCGTCGAGATCGTGTTCGCCCTCGCCGAGGAACTTCACGGTCGCGTGGGCCTGTTCCGGGTCGGTCCTCCGAAGCCCCTCTAGCCCCCTCAGCGGAGCCTGAACCGATCGGATGTCCTCGGCGAGCGATCCGACGTCGACGCTGACGAACAGCCGCATGTCGAACCGTACGTCCCCGGCGAAGTATTTCAATCGGTCTCGTTCGACCGACTCGCCGGGGTGATCCTCGTGACGGTTACCGCGTACCGCGCCTGGCAGTTCGGACACACCGGCTTATCGGAGTTTTCGTCGACGCGCAACTCCGTCCCGCAATCGCATATGACGCGACAGTCCATATCGAGACACTTCGCTGGCGGTTAAATATGTATGAGCAGCTTATTCCCGGAATCGGATGGTCGTCGGTGGTCTCCGTAGCCGCTTCGAGCGTCGTCGGCAGCTATCGCCGTGGGTTTCGAAACGCGCTGTCGGAACGGGCGGCACACTCGGAACTCTCGTACGGAGGTCCGAACCACATTCGGGGCTGTACGGAGCGATCGGACGGGCTGTTCGGGTCGTGGGACGTCCGCCCGTCGACAAGTGGGGGGTGGGTGATAACGTAACAGTGTGCTGCTTTGGACGGGCGGACATCCGTCCGAAGGAGCCGAACGGTTGTAGTTATGACTCCCCGTCTACCGTCCCTCCGAGCCGTAATCTCCCATTAACCGGTATCGATCCCGCCCGAACCCTCCCCGGAACACAACTCTTAGGGGTGCTCGTGGCGAATCCGAACGTATGACCGATGACGAACCGCGGGACCACAACTTCTCGGAGGGTCAGGGGTTCGACGATCCCTACGAGGGCTTCGATCTCGATCCGCCCGAACTCGACGTCGATCCGGGAATGGTCGATCCGGTCGACTCTCGAGTCGTCGCCGACACGCTCGATCGCCGACAGATCGCGGCCGAGGCGGTCGACGTCGAGGAACTGCTCGACGTCGGACTCGAGTACATGCGGATCAACCGCCACGAGCAGGCGGTGGACGCCTTGGATCGGGTCGTTCAGTTCGCCGAGATCGACGGGATCAAACAGGAAGCGTTGATAAACAAGGGCGCCGCCCACGCCGAATTAGAGGAGTTCCAGGCGGCGATCGACGCCTACCGGGAGGCGCTTTCGATCGACGGCGACTCCGAGCACGCCGCCTCGGCGGAGACGAACCTGGCCTACGCGCTGTGGAACGCCGGCCAAAGCGAGATGGCGCTCGAACACGCCGAACGCGCCGTCGAAATCGACCCCCGGTTCCCGCAGGGCTGGTACAATCGCGGCTTTTTCCTGCTCGAACGCGGACTTGCCGAGGACGCCGTCTCCTGTTTCGACAACGCGCTCCGTCTCGGCTATCGGAACGCGGAGATACTCGAAGAGAAAGCCAGAGCGCTCGAGGAACTCGGCGAGGACGAACGCGCCGAGGAACTCGCCGACGAGGCCGAAGAGCTCCGCAGTTCGGCCGAGGGGCGACTCGTCGAAGAGCGATGATGCTGCTCCGGGAACGCTCGACGCCGGAGGGAACGCTCGTCTCCGTCTGCGATGCGGACGTCCTCGGAGAGACCTTCGAGGAGGGTGAGCTCTCTTTGACCGTCGATCCCGAATTCTACGACGGCGAGAGGGCGGATCCGGAGGCGGTCGCCGCGAGCCTCGCCGAGGCGACCGTCGCGAACCTCGTGGGGACCGAGTCCGTCGGGACGGCGATCGAACACGGGTTCGTCGAGGAAGCGAACGTACTCGAGTTCGAGGGGACGCTACACGCCCAATACCTCCGGATGTGACGGGCTACGGTTCCGGCGCATCGGAGCCGTCGACGCGGAACTCGAAGCGCGCGCCGCCCGACTCGCTTTCAGTCAGACGAACTGACCAGCCGTGGGCGTCGGCGATCCGACGGACGATCGCGAGCCCGAACCCGTTTCCGTCCTCGTGGTCGGTGTAGCCCGTCTCGAAGACCCGATCGCGCTCGTCCGGATCGATCCCGGGGCCGTCGTCGGCGACGAAAAACCCGCCAGCATCGGAGAGCGGACCGACACGAACAGCTACCGGCGACTCGCCGTGGGTAACCGCGTTCACCAGGAGGTTCTCTACAAGCTGTCTGAGCCGATCCGGGTCGGCCTCGAGTTCGACGTCCTCGACGTCGAGCGTCGCCGAGCCGTCCTCGAGACACTCGCTTGCGCTCCCCGTGACGGCGGCGAGCGAGACGCGCTCGGTTTCACCGACGCTTTGCCCCTGTTTCGCGAGCGAGAGCAAGTCGTCGATGAGCCGTTCCATATCCTCCAGCGCGTCGGCGACCGCCTCGAGATCCGATTCGTCGCCGTCCATTCGGGCGAGTTCGAGCCGCCCGGACGCGACGTTCAGCGGGTTGCGGAGGTCGTGGCTGACCACGGAGGTGAACTCCTCGAGCCGTTCGTTCTGCTGGCTGAGTCGGTGCCGTTGCTCGCGGAGTTGCTCCTCGCGGTCGGCGCGCACGAGCGCGGCCTCGGTCGTCGTCGCCAGCAGTTCGGCGATCGTCCGATCGAGCGGCCCGAACCGGCTCGGGACCCTCGATCCGAAGTTCATGACGCCGATCTCGCCCATCGGAACGATCATCTCGGATCGAACCACAGTCTCCCGGTTGTGTCGCCCGTCCACCCGCGATACGTCGTCGTACCGTTCGGTCCGCCCGGCTTCGAAGGCCTCCCACGAGAGGCCCTCACCGGATCGATAGACGGGCGGTGAATCGAAGACGATCTTCGCCGGATCGGCGATAGCGGCCGGAACCAACGCCTCCTCCTCCGGATCGTAGAGCCAGATACCGGTCAACGGGATATCGAGTACTTCGTTGGCGATCCGGACGGCGGTTCGCGAGACCTCCTCGGTCGTCGTCGCGGCCGAAAGACTCGCCGTCGCCTCCTGGACCGAAACGATCAGGTCGGCCTTCTGTCGGTTCAACGCCTCGTATCGCCCGGCCACGGTTCCGACGAGCGCACCGCCGGTCGCGACGGTCACAGCCATGTACCCGGCCCCGTGGAGCGACTGCCCTTTGGCGGCCTGGTGGCCGATGATGAGAAGCGAGACACACGCCAGCGCCAGCGCGCCGATATATCCCCATGCGGCCGTCGTCGTGACCGCCATGTCGTCGAGCTGACTCGAATACAGCACTCCCCCGGCCGCGATCAACCCGAGAGCCAACCCGAGCGGGATCACTCCACCGAGAACGATCCCGATCGTCGACGATTCGTGCTGGAAGACGTGTCGGACGTGCGCGGTCGCGGAAACCCCACCGAGTACGATCAACGCGCCGGCTGCGATCGGTCGTGGCACTGAACGCAGCGATTCCATCCCACCCATTGGAGGAACCGATCACCGAACGTATAAAATAACTACGGAAAGCCGATCGGTTCGCACCACCGCTTCGGAACACGTCCCCCGCATCACTCCGTCCGACGGATCCGTCCGTCCCGCCGGTTCCTCGGGTTCTCACGACCGAAGGAGTAACCAGTCTCGAACCCCTACACACGTTCGATGAGTCAACAGGCCGAAGCGCTCGATGTCGAGCGGATCCGCGAGGACTTTCCGATTCTCGAGCGGGAGTTCGACGGGACACAGCTCGTCTATCTCGACAACGCGGCCACGTCCCAGACGCCCGAGCCCGTCGTCGAGACGATCGCCGACTACTACCGTAACTACAACGCCAACGTCCATCGCGGCATCCACCAGCTGAGCCAGGAGGCCTCGATCGCCTACGAGGAGGCCCACGACCGCGTCGCCGAGTTCATCGGCGCCGAGGGACGCGAGGAGATAATCTTCACGAAGAACACGACCGAGTCGATGAACCTCGTCGCCTACGCGTGGGGGCTCAACGAGCTCGGCCCCGGCGACGAGGTCGTACTGACCGAGATGGAACACCACGCCTCGCTCGTCACGTGGCAACAGATCGCCAAACGGACCGGCGCGACGTGTAAGTACGTCCCGATCACCGACGAGGGGCGACTCGACATGGACGCCGCCCGCGAGTTGATCACCGACGACACCGAGATGGTCTCCGCGGTGCACGTCTCGAACACGCTCGGGACGATCAATCCCGTCTCGGAGCTGGCCGACATCGCCCACGACCACGACGCCTACATGTTCGTCGACGCCGCCCAGTCGGTGCCGAACCGTCCGGTCGACGTCACCGAACTCGACGCGGACTTTCTGGCGTTTTCGGGCCACAAGATGGCCGGACCGACCGGGATCGGCGTCCTCTACGGGAAACGACACCTGCTCGAGGAGATGGAGCCGTACCTCTACGGCGGCGAGATGATCCTCAAGGTCACCTTCGAGGACTCGAAGTGGAACGAACTCCCCTGGAAGTACGAGGCCGGTACGCCCGTCATCTGTCAGGGTATCGCCCTGGCGGCGGCCTGCGATTACCTCGACGACATCGGGATGGAGAACGTCGAGCGTCACGAGGCCGAACTCGCGGCCTACGCCTACGACCGACTGCGCGAGCAAAACGACGTGGAGGTCTACGGGCCGCCGGGCGACGACCGGGGCGGCCTCGTCGCCTTCAACCTCGACGGCGTCCACGCACACGATCTCTCCAGTATCCTCAACGACAGCGCCGTCGCGATCCGGGCCGGCGATCACTGTACACAGCCGCTACACGACGTGCTCGGGACGGCCGCCTCCGCGCGGGCCTCGTTTTACATATATAACACGAAAGCCGAGATCGACAGACTCGTCGAGGCCGTCGACGACGCGAGACAGCTGTTCGCATAAAAAACGACGCTCTTATCGAACTGAGCGAGACAACTGTATCCGTGTTCTGTCACAACGTCTCGCGTTGAATACAACGCGCGAACTTTTTACGCCTCGGGTTCGCCGGAGGCGAACCACTCGGCGCAAAAACTTCGATGAAAAAGGCGGACGGCTCGACCTTCGGTCTCGCCGTCCGTGAACCGTGCTCGCTTTGCTCGCACGGATGCTGCTGTTGGATAGAGCCTCTACATCTCGCACGGCACTTTGTACCGATATCAACGCGCCGAAAGCTGTTTTAGCAGATTAGACGGGGGCGAAAAACGAACCGCCGATCGGTCGAAGGTCTGACGACGATCAGTTAAATAACCTCAGCCGACCGGTGGCCTTTTGAGTATCATTCCCGTTACATAGGACACCAATGGGACTCGGATCGGATATGTACCGACAGCAGATCCTCGACCACTATAAAAACCCCCGCAACTACGGGGAGCTCGAGGACGCGGACTTCGAGCACGTCGGGGAGAACCCGATGTGCGGCGATACGATCAAGATGTTCGTCCGACTCGAGGACGACGACGAGACGATCGAGTACGTCAGTTTCGTCGGCGACGGCTGTGCGATCAGTCAGGCCTCGGCGAGCATGCTCTCGGGGGAACTGCAGGGGCGGTCCCTGGAGTCGGTCAGAGCGATGGATCGAGACGACATCATCGACATGCTCGGGGTCGAGCTCAGCCCGATGCGGATCAAGTGTGCGGTGCTGGCCGAGAAGGTCGCACAGGACGGCATCGCGATCCACGAGGGCGAGGCCGACCTCGAGGAGACGACGACCGAGTGAGCGGACCTGTCCCGCCCTCCGTCGCGACAGTATTTTAAAACACCCGACCGAGATCCGGGTATGCTTCCGGAGAGTGATACCGGGATCTACGTCGTCTCCGGTGTGTTTACCATCGTCGTCTTCGCCGTCGCGGTCGCGGTCGTGATCGGCCGGAACGTTATCGGCCTCACCACCGGGACTGTCATCACGCTCACGGCCGGCTTTCTGATCTTCATGGCGGTGTACTTCGTCTCGATGGCGATCTATCGCGGGATCGAACGGAACGAGCGCGCAGAATAAAGGGGCTACAGCTTTCCTTTCGTGCTCGGCGTATCGCTTCGGCGCTCGTCGATCCGCGTCGCGTCGTCGAGCCCTCTGGCGAGCGCCTTGAACAGCGCCTCGATCTCGTGGTGGGCGTTCTCCCCCTCGACGCTCGCGTGGAGCGTCAGTCCGCCGTTCAGCGCCAGCGATTCGGCGAAATGTCGCGCCATGTCGCTCGTGAACCCGCCGACGGTCGGCTGTGAGAACTCGCCGTCAAAATAAAAGCGCGGCCGTCCGGAGACGTCGACGACGACCGCCGCGAGTGCCTCGTCGAGCGGCACTCTCCGGTCGGCGTAGCGGACGATCCCGCGCTTGTCGCCGAGGGCCTCGCCGAGGGCCTCCCCGAGCGTGATCGCGACGTCCTCGACGGTGTGGTGGTCGTCGATCTCGAGGTCACCGTCACACCGGACGGTGAGATCGAAGAGGCCGTGTTTCGCGAACGCCGCCAGCATGTGATCGAAGAAGCCGACGCCGGTCTCGACGGTGCTTTCGCCGTCGCCGTCGAGATCGATCGTCACCTCGATGTCGGTCTCGGCCGTCGACCGGGTCCGGGCCGCCGTTCGGTCGTTCATATCCCTACGTTTGTCCGCCGGTATATGTAGGTGCTGTCCGCCGAGCCGCGAGCGTGATCGATACGAGCGCGTCCCGGATCACGGCTCTGCCGGTCTGTTGTGTCCCGACGGACGCGCCCTAACGCGTCGCCCCCTTCGCTGCTGTCCCGTTTTCCCCCTCTCATCGGCCCCATCGGCGGATGTATACTGCCCGACGACGAATGGCAAACATGTCCCTAGAGGAGACGCTTCGGGACGATCCCGAAACGGTCGCGTCGATAATCGATCACACGAACGTCGATCCGGCAGCCACCGAGGCCGAAATCCGCGAACTGTGTGCGGAAGTCCTCGAGTACGGGTTCTGCTCGGCTGTCGTCGTCCCGTACCACGCCCGACTCGCCGACGGACTGGTCGGCGATGACGCGAACGTCACCGCCGTCGTCGGGTTCCCCTACGGAGTCCAGAACTCGGCGGCGAAACGGGCCGAGATCGAGGCGCTCACGGAGTACGTCGACGAGTTCGACATGGTCATGAACCGGACGGCGTTCGCTAACGGTGACGAAACCGCGGTCGTCGAGGACGTCGAAGCGGTGAAAGAGGCGGTCAGCGATCGGACGCTGAAGTGCATCATCGAGTCGCCGGCCCTCTCGATGTCGGAGATCCGACGGGCGGCGTCGCTCGTCGAAGAGGGTGGCGCCGACTTCGTCAAGACGGCTGTCGGGTACGACGGACCGACGGATCCAGCCGAAATCCAGGCGATACGGGACGGTATCGGTTCGGACACCGAAATCAAAGCCTCCGGCGGGATCGGAAGCTTCGAGGAGGTCCTCGAGATGGTCTCGGCGGGCGCGACCCGGATCGGAGCCTCCTCCGGAGTCGAGATCTGCGAATCGATCCGGTAACGCCACGCCGGGCCGCCTCCGTGAAGCGCCTTCCTCGATAAGGTCTTTATATATTTCCACGTCGATACCCCGCCAATGACACACTACTTCGAGGACCTCGCGGTCGGCGACGTCTACGAACCGGAGGGTCGATACGAGGTGACGAAAGACGAACTCGTCGAGTTCGCCGAACGGTACGACCCACAGCCGTTCCATCTCGACGAGGCCGCCGCCGAGGAGTCGATCTTCGGTTCGCTCGCGGCCTCGGGGTGGCACACCGCCTCGATGTGCATGCGGCTTCTGGTCGACGGGTTCTTGGACGAGGGGTCGATGGGGGCACGCGGCGTCGACGAACTCAGATGGACCCGCCCGGTCCATCCCGGCGATACGCTTCGGGTCGAACTCGAAGTGCTCGAGAAACGGCCCTCCGAGAGTCGACCGGAGATGGGGCACGTCCAAACGAAGCTCCGGGGGTACAACCAACGCGACGACCTCGTGATCGAATGGACCGCTCTCGGCATGTTCCGTCGGCGGGACCCCGGAGAACAGCCGGATTGAGCACAATCGCCGGACGATCGGCTACCCCGCGTCGGGGTACGACACGGAGACGACGTCGCCGTCGTCGGGAACGAAAGCGCCGTCGCCGAACGTCTCGCGGGCCTCCCGTTCGAGCGGGGTGACGTTGCCCGCATACCGCGAAGAGATATGCACGAGCGCCAGCCGTTCGACGCCCGCCCGTCCGGCTATATCGCCCGCCTCCGCCGCCGTTGAATGCGCAGTCCGGCGGGCACGGCTCTCGTTGTCGCTTCCGAACGTCGCGTCGTGGATCAACAGATCGGCCCCCTCGGCGACCGAGACGGTCCGGTCCGTCGGGCGCGTATCGCCGGTGTAGACGACCGTCCGCCCGGGGCGGGGATCGCCGACGACCTGCTCCGGTTCGATAACCTTTCCGTCCTCGAGTTCGACCGGTTTCCCCGCGTGTAAACGCTGGAACTTCGGGCCCACCGGAACGCCGAGCTCCTCCGCGCGCTCGCGATCGAAACGGCCCTTGCGCTCGTCCTCGATCAGCGCGTATCCGATCGATCGGGTGTCGTGATCGGTCCGAAAGCCCCGGACCTCGTAGGCCGGGCGATCGAGGGCGACGTCGCCGTCGCCGACCTCTCGGACGTGGAGCGGAAACGAGGGGTGTCCGGCCGCGGCGTCTATGAGTTCCCGCAGCTCCGCTGCGGTCCCCTTCGGCGTGTGGACGGTGAGCGAGGACTTCCGATCGTTGAAATCCATCGTCTGGAGCAACCCCGGTAACCCGAGGGTGTGATCGCCGTGAAGGTGCGTGACGAAGACCTGCGAAACGCCGAACCCGGTGCCGAAACGCATCATCTGCCGTTGGGTCCCTTCCCCGCAGTCGAAGAGTAGCCGATCGCCCTCCCGGCGACAGAAGACCGAACTCGTGTTCCGCTGGGTCGTCGGCACGGCCCCGCCCGTCCCCAGAAACGTCACGCGAAGCGACATACACCTCTCCAGACGTGTCGCGAATAAACCGACTTCGGTATTCAGACGGGGCCGTCCGCAACGACCGGAACCGGACGATTCGACGGGCTTATACCCCCACCGGAGCAAGAATGTGGGGAATGAGCAGCCCCGAACTCGATGTCGTTGAGTTCCTGTTGACTGCGGCCATCTACACCGAGAACCGCGATCTCGACGAGCGCGATCTACCGCCCCAGTACCGGCGCGTCTTCTGGGAGGACGGCGAGGTCGAACGGCCGCTGACGACGACGACCAACACCGCCGCCGCCGCGACCGGAGTCGATCGACCGTGGGAAGCGATCTCGGGGTTGATGTTCACCGACCGGGACGAGTTCTCGGGCAAGATCGAGTTCACCGACCGCGGGATGGCCGAATCGTGGTTCTTAGAGCGGGCCTCACTCGAGACGCTCCGGGACAACCCGACGCTCGCGTACGCTTTCGCCGAGCGGGTCGACGGGGAGATCGACTACGAAACCGTCCGCGAAAAGAACCGACCGATACACGCCGACCGCGTCTGGATCGACTCCCTCTTAGAGGAGATGTTCGACGAGGACGAAGAGGAGATGCTCGATCTCGTCGAGATCCGGGCCCCCGAAGAGATCGAGATGACGCTCGAGGATCTCGTGTTGACGTCCGATCAGGAAAACGAGATCCACAAGGTCGTGAAGGCGATCGAACACCGCGATTACCTGGCGGAGATCGGCCTCCGAGAGATCGGCAAACTCCTCTTCGTCGGTCCGCCGGGGACCGGAAAAACGTCCGTCGCCCGAGCGCTCGCACAGGATCTGGATCTCCCCTTCGTCGAGGTCAAGCTCTCGATGATCACGAGCCAGTATCTGGGCGAGACGGCGAAGAACGTCGACAAGACCTTCGAGATCGCCAAACGGCTCTCGCCGTGTATCCTCTTCATGGACGAGTTCGACTTCGTCGCCAAGACCCGCTCCTCGGACGAACACGCCGCGATCAAACGCGCGGTCAACACGCTGTTGAAGAGCATCGACGAGATCTCGCTCATCCAGGACGACGTCCTGTTGATCGGCGCGACGAACCACCCGGACCAGCTCGATGCGGCCGCCTGGCGGCGCTTCGACGAGATCGTTAACTTCCCGAAACCCGACGTACAGATGCGTGCGGACATCCTTCGGATCGTCACCCGGCGGATGGAGATCGAGGAGTTCGATCCGGGGACGCTCGCGGAAGCGACCGAAGGGCTCACCGGTAGCGACCTCCGGCTCGTGCTCCGGGAAGCCGTCCTCGACGCGCTGACGGAGGAACGGACGACGCTGACACAACAGGATCTCCTCGACGCGATCGAGGGGTTCGAAGAGCGGGACAACTTAAAGAACATGGACATGATCGACGGGGACGCCGACACCCTCGTCGCGGGCGGATCGGACGCTCACAGCCACGATCACGACCACTGATGGAGGTCACGCTGCTCGGAACCGGCGACACGACGGGGACGCCGACGCCGAGATGCGACTGTGACACCTGTCTGCGGGCACGCGAACTCGGCGTCGAACGCTCGCGGTTCTCGGTTCACGTCCACAACGAGCGAACCGACGAGTCGCTGCTCGTCGACGCCAGTCCCGATTTCCGCGCACAGTTTCTCACACAGGACGTGCCGTTACCGGACGCGATCGTCATCAGCCACATTCACTTCGACCACCTCGACGGGCTGGGCAACGCCTACCGACTGCTCGAGGACGTCCCCGTCTTCGCCGCCGACGAGACCGATCCACAGACGGGGCAAAGCGTCGCGGAGACGGTCTCCGAAAAGTACCACTATCTCGATTCGATTTCGGTCGAACCTCGATCCCCCCTGGAACCCTTCGAGGCGTGCGGGTTCGAGGTGACGCTCGTCCCGGTCGAGCATCCGCCTTTGGTCTGTTATGGACTCACCGTCGAGGACCCCGAAACCGGAGCGAAGCTGTCGTTGTCGGGCGATAGCAACTACGGTATCACCGAGGAGTCGCGGGCGGCCCTCGCCGATCCGGACCTGTGTTTCCTCGACGGGATCGTCCCCGCGAAACACGTCGAATACCACCCGCTCGGCGGCGACCATCCCGACGAAGCGGGGATCCATCGAACCTTCGGGACGAAACACATGACGATCGAGGGGGCACGGGCGCTGGCGGACGATCTTGACGCCGACGAGTACCGGCTCGTCCATCTCTCGCATTACATCCCCGCCGAGGAGGCGTTCGACGACGACATGGCGGTCGACGGCGAGCGGTTTCGGCTGTGACCCTCGGGTGTCTCAGCCGCCATCCCCGCTTTCCCCTTCGCCGAACGCGTCGAGTCCGGCCTGTCTGCGTGTGACGCCGTCCGGATCGGCCCGCCAGGGCGTCCGCTTCGCCCTGATCGCGTTCGTATCGGATTCCGGCGGTTCGGCCGGCGCGTACTCCGGACATCCCGGTCCGCACTCGCTCGCCGGATCGACGAACCGCTCTTTCCACCCGCAGTACGGCAGCCCGTCCTCCCGACCGAAGGGTGGCCCCTTCGCCGCCGCCCGCTCACAGCTCGGAAGCGTCTCCGGCCGCCAGCCCTTGCCGTAGGACCGTTCGGCGACGCGTCGGCGCAATCGTGCCTTTCGATCGGCCGAAACCGGTTCGATATCCGTCCGTGAGGGGTGGTCCTCGACGATGGATATCCCCGTTTCCTCGCTCGGGAGCCGGGTCGGCTCTCGGATCGTCTCCGAGCGGCCGGTTTCGGGATCGAACCGGCGGACGCCGACCGCATCGGGGATCCGGTTGAGGTGTGCGCCCGTGACGTAGGAGGCGGTGACGAGTTCGACCTCGTCGAAAAGTGCGAGCGAAACGTCCTTGCGGAGTTGTCGTTCGAGATCGCCCGGCCGACCCAGATCCGGCTTGTTCTCGATCGCTCTGATCTCCCCGATCCACTCCGGATAACGGGTCGCCTGCCTGACGTAGCGGCGCCCGTTCCGCCGTTCGGCCTCGAAAAAGCCGATCTCGACGGCTCGCTCGGCGATCGCCTCGGCGCGCTCGGGGGAGGTATCGATCGCGGCCGCCGGTCGCCGGGCGCGACCGACGCCGATCTCGCTTTCGATCGCCGGCCCCGGGATCGTCTCGGGGGTGATCTCCGCCCGGGCCTCGAACTCCGGTCCGGGACTGATCTCGACGACGTCGACGATCCGCGACTCCGTGCCGAGCTGGCGGGCGATGATACCGTCGCTTTCGGCCTCCAGGGCGGCACACACCGCGAGTTCGAAGGCGTACTCGCGCACGACTCTTTCGAGGGATCGATCGGATAAAAACCGCGCGACTGGTTCACTCCAACAGCGCTTCGAGTCGCCCCTCGAGCTCCCTGCGGGCGACCGTTTCGGTCGCGACCGACGCGTCGCCGGTCCCGAGTTCCTTGAACCCCGTTCCGGTCGGTATCAACACGACCGTCTCGTCGTCGCCGATCTCGCCGCGCTCGGTCAACCGCGCCACGCCCGCAAGCGGCGTGGCGGAGGCCGGCTCGACGCAGAACCCGCCGTCGGCGGCGAACCGCCGCCGAGCGGCTCGGATCTCCTCGTCGGTGACCGACAGCACCGCGCCGCCCGTCGACCGGGCCGCCGCGAGCGCACGGGCGCCGCTCGGCGGATCGGGGTTCCCGATCGAGTGAGCGATCGTCTCGCCGACCGCCTCGGGCGAGAGCTCCTCGGGATCGTCCGTCCCGGCCTCGAATGCTCGCGTGATCGGATCGGCCGCCGCCGTCTGAACGAGATAGAGCCGCGGGAACTCCTCGAGCAGCCCCGCCGCGTCGAGATCTCGAAGCCCAAGCCAGATCCCCGAGGCGAAACCGCCGGAACTGGTCGGCAGCGCGATCGCGTCCGGCGTCTCCGGGGCCAGCTCCTCGTAGATCTCGAACAGTGCCGTCTTGTACCCGCCGATCCGCGTCGGGACGTCGCCGACGAGGATCGCGATCGGGTGCGTTGCCGAGAGCCGCAGGGCGTCGTGATAGAGCGCGCCGTAATCGCCCTCGACCTGGATGATCGTCGGCTCGTACTGGGCGATCAGCTCCAGACGGACCGAGGAGATCGCCTCGGGAACGAACACGACGCAGTCGCGGCCGGCGCTCGCGGCGTGGGCGGCGGTACTCATCGCCATGTTGCCGTAGGAGACCGTCCCGACGACGTCGTTGCCCGCCTCGATCGCGTGTGGCACCGCGACGGCGCTCCCCCGATCCTTGTAAGCGCCGGTCGGGTTCTCCCCCTCGTCTTTGACGTACACCCGACAGCCCGCGGCCTCGTCGAGCCCCTCGCTTCGGATCAGGGGTGTGCCGCCGGCCCCGCGGGCGATGCCGGTCGGACGCGCGGTCGGGAGCAACGCTTCGTAGCGCCACATTCCCGAGGCGTCGGCGAAGTCACTCCAGGAAAATCCCGCGCGTTCCTCGAACCAGAGCGGCTCACCGCAGTCACACCGCACACGGGCCTCGTCTCCGTAACGCTTCTCGCACCGATAGCAAACCGCCGACAGTGACATACGCCACCCTGCGAGCGCCAGGAAAATGTAGCTTCTTCTGTCACGCTCCGCTTCGGCCCTTCTCAGTGTCGATGGACCCCACTACGTCGCGGTGGCGATACGGCGAACGCGTCCTGTCACAGTCGAGGCTAAACCCTGGAGATCGATCGAGCCGAAACGGAGGTCGGATCTCAGGCGAAAGCGAGGTCCTGCTCGGCCTCGAGCAGTTCGTGATATCGGTTCCGGATGGTGACCTCGGAGATGTCGGCCACCTCCGAGACGGCGGCCTGTGTCGTCTTCTCGTTGGTCAAAAGCGAGGCGGCGTAGACGGCGGCGGCGGCGAGTCCGACCGGCGACTTTCCGGAGTGGACGCCCTGCTCTTTGGCGTTACTGAGGAGTTTCCGGGCGCGGTTCTCGGCTTCCTCGGAGAGGCCCAGTTCGCTCGCAAAGCGGGGCACGTAGCTCTCGGGATCGGCCGGGGCGACCTCCAGACCGAGTTCGCGGACCACGTAGCGGTAGGTGCGGGCGATCTCGCTCTTTTCGACGCGGGAGACGCCAGCCACCTCGTCGAGGCTGCGGGGGACGCCGGCCTGTCTCGCGGCGGCGTACACCGAGGCCGTCGAGACGCCCTCGATGGAGCGTCCCGGAAGGAGGTTCTCGTCGAGCGCGCGCCGGTAGATGACGCTCGCGGTCTCGCGGACGTTCTCGGGCAGACCGAGCGCCGAGGCCATCCGATCGATCTCGCCGAGCGCCTGCTTGAGGTTGCGCTCCTTCGAATCGCGCGTCCGGAACCGCTCGTTCCACTTCCGGAGCCGCTGCATCTTCTGTCGCTGCCGTGAGTCGAGCGAGTTCCCGTAGGCGTCCTGATCGCGCCAGTCGATGTTCGTCGAGAGCCCCTTGTCGTGCATCATGTTGGTGGTGGGGGCGCCGACGCGGGACTTTTGATCCTTCTCGGCGCTGTCGAAGGCGCGCCACTCGGGGCCGCGGTCGATCTCGTCCTCTTCGACGACCAATCCGCACTCGGTACAGACCGTCTCCCCGTGCTCGGAGTCGGCAGCGAGTCTGCCGCCGCATTCGGGGCACTCGGTGGACTCGTCGCGTTCGGTCTCGCTTTCGCTTTCCTCCTCGGTCGTTCTCGTTCGCGTGTGTGTGTGTTCACTCATGCTACGTGGCGGGGGCTGCCAGGTAGGGAATTACCCCGAAAAGACCCGGTCAGTTGTCGTACATTAAACACGGGCGAAAGGTATTTAAA
>LFFM01000403.1_pt1 | contig 29778 bp, 37 predicted proteins | sample 643131 | NCBI WGS metagenome assembly LFFM01 (sample SAMN03777445, study PRJNA286221) | soda lake metagenome | biome: soda lake; feature: Kulunda steppe; material: water; isolation source: sample Tc-Br brine of Tanatar trona crystallizer | place: Russia: Kulunda steppe | collected 2011-07
GGTGTGAGTGTGAACGTGCCGAACCCGTCTACCGTAAGTATTAACTTGTTTCGTCACATAGGGTTAGGTATGAGGGAAGATACCCTAAGCGAAGGCGACGAAGTTGGACTGACCTTTATCCGCGAGAGCAAGCATTTGCCGGGTCGAGAGCGTCGGACGGTCACGGTGACCGTGAAAGACGTGATGGGCGATGTCGTGACGTTCGAGAATCCGTATGGCTACGACGACCCACTGATTGTGGTTGACCCTGAGAACGATGTGTGGGCGCGAAATCCGGAGGCGAACAAGGACGGCTACTACGGCTGTAACGCGAGCATCAATAACTAAACGCGGCAGTCTTTTCCGGTTGAATTCAAATGAATTCAAAGTAATTCATGCCGACAGCGGCGGGATGGCCCTGACCGTAAGTATTAAGTTTCATCCCTACGTAGTAGTATGGAGCGGGCCTCACCGAAAGTATTATATACTATCTCCACATAGGGCTTTGAGCTATCTGTAGGTGGTATGGGAGGTGGAAACGTGGAATCGCACAGTGAGGCGGCTGTGGCGTCTGAAAACGGCTGAGTTTTTGAGGTGCTGGGCGTAAGTATTAACTTCATTCACCACATAGGGTTTAGTATGATGGGAGGTGAGATTCAAATGAGAGAACCGTTTGATATGGACGAGTATGAGCGAGAACTGGACAAGATTATCGCTAACGTGCTACCAGCAAACCACCCGGTACACGAGCGATTGTGAGGTGTTGAAAGCGAGAACCTTTTTACAGTGTTGGGGATAAGTCATACGTAGCTCCATCTGGTATCCGTGATTATCACGGTCAGTTGGGGAATCGGTGCATAGTACCGAGTATCGTTTTCAGGTGGGTAGTACCTGTTCCCTATGAAACCGCACTGGCCCGGTGTGCGGAGGGATGCGATGGGCCGAGCGGGTGCCGCGAATTTGCCACGCCGACACGCAACGTAACCGCATGGAAGTGGCGTGGGCGTCTGTTGACGTATCGGCACCAGAGCGGGTAATAGCCTCTTTCCACACTCCGATTCGAGTGTCTTCATGACATTGGCAACGTTCCAGATAGTGTTGAGGTTGCGTGGTTGCGGCATCCATTTGCGGGCCGGACACATGGGTAGGCTATGTCCCGCTGAGTTGCCCCTCGCCATAGTCTGTGCTGGTTCAACTCCAGCCCGGCCCACTTGAACGATGGACTGAATACAATCAAATTACCAATACGAGGATGTGTCGATGAGTAGCGTAAACCAAACCCAGCCAACACCCGACTACGACAGTATGCGAGTCCACCGACCGTTGGGCACCAAAGAGCGTGTCAACGCACAGGCGGACGTTGAGCAGATGGTCGTGAGTGGGCGGGAGTATCTGGTGTTCCCGCTGATAGCCGCCCGCGAGATGGTGTTGGACTATCCAGAGACGGGAACCCGCGAACTGCTCCCGGCACGTCACTTGCAGGAGTCGCTACCGCTGTGGGACGGCACGCCGATAACGTTTATCCATCCGGAGAACGAGCGTCGGACGGCTGACGACCCACGCGAGTACACACAGACGATTATCGGGCAAGCTTACCAACCTGAACTGAAAGACAACGAGAAGTTGCTTATCATGGCCTACATCGACGTGGAAAAGGCCCGTGATTTGGGTGGGTTGGCTGAGACAGTCGTCAACAAACTGAAGGCGGGTGAACCACTTGGCGTCTCCGCCGGGTACGCCACGCTGAACGACGACCGAACGGGTGGGAACTTCCACGGCGAGGACTACGATATTGAGCAGGGGTATATCATCCCTGACCATATCGCTATCTTCCCGAACGACGAGTTTACTGCCCGGTGCGACTGGGAGGATGGGTGTGGCGCACCTCGGATGAACTATACGGTTACATCTGAGAACGCTGAAATGCCTGACGACCAGCGCATCTATCCCGACCACCAGAAAGACCGCTTTGAATCGGAAGAGGCGGCTGAAGCCCGCGCCGCTGAACTGGGATGCGAAGGCACGCATACACACCCTGACGATGAAGAGGGTGAGATTTTCATGCCGTGTGAGTCGCATTTCGAGTACGAAGAGGCGTTGGCTGGTCATCGTAACTACCGACTGTCTGCGTGTGAGGTGCAGGAGAACTACCAGCTTGACCGCGAGACGGCTGAAAAGCTCCGAACGAAAGCCAACGAGACGGTTGACCCAACCCAACTTGACCGAGACTCATTGCCTGAGTTCCATGAGGGCGATATGGTCGAAGTACAGTCACTCCCCGGAGTGGTTGGACGGATTGTCCATATTCCTGATGGGCCGATGGGGATTGCGATGGTTGACTTGTTCGATGAGGGCGAGCATACCATCACGCTCGGGCTGGACGATATTGTCCCCGTAGAATCGGATGCTGAGTCCGAGGTGAAAGCCAATATCAGCGAGGGTCAGTACGTTCAGTGGGACTGGGTTGAGGGCACCGCCTACGGACAGGTCGTTGAAATCGTTGAGGACGGTGAACGCTCGGTTGACGGAAACGTCCGGTCGGTGAACGAGTCCGACGATGAGCGGATTGCCGTGATTCAGCAGTACAGCGACGACGGTGAGCCACAGTCCCAGCAGGTTATCAAGCTGGTTCGGCCTGATGGCGACAACGAGGACAATCTTCGGTCGTGGGATGCACCTGCGAAAGCACGTGAGAACGTCCCGCCGAATACCGAGGAGTACACGCTTACACGCGCTGGTGAGTATGTAACGTGGGATACTGGCTCTGAACGTCTGTACGGTGTGATTGCCGAGGTCACCGACGATGGCTGTCTACAGAACGATGGCTATGAACGGTGTGTGCAGTCCGGCCAAGACACGCGACTGGTTCGGGTTGAGCAGTACACTACTGACGGCGAACCAACGGGGAATCAGGCTCTCTTGTTGGTTCGTGAGGATGGCCCGAACGAGGGTAATCTTCGGAGTTGGAACGCACCGCGTTCAGCGCGGCAGAATATTATGAGTAGTGATTCAGAAGACCCGGCGACACTGTTTCAGCGATTCCTCAACTCTATCGGAGTAAAGGCTAACGCGGCTCCGGCAGAGGGTGCCGAAGAACTGATAGATGAGGTGTCCGAATCGGAGGACACTGAGGAATCGGACGTTGATGTCCAAGAGTCGGAGTCAGAGTCGGACGAGGGTGATACCGACCCCGAATCCGAGACTGATTCCGATTCTGCTGAGACAGAGATGCCGGAAGACGACAATCAAGAGCCAACCGACGCCGATGACACGGCCACATCCGAGGATGCTGAATCTGATGAGGATGCTGGTAGCGTCAAGGAAAACACCGTCGAGGATGCCGGTGGCGATGACAGCGAGCAAGAAACCGAGACGGATGCCGGTGAGACATCCGATGATAACACAGATATGAAAGTAAACGAAGAGGAAGAGTCCGGGGATGGCCCAAGTCTCGAACTCGAAGACATTGCGGCCAAAACCGCGTTTGGAATCTCCGAGTTGGAAGAGATGGACGACCAGATGGTCGCCGCACTTGAGCGAACCGTCATTGAGATGTCCGGTGATTTGGCTTCCGAGGCCGCTGAACAAGCCGCCGAGGGTGAGGAAGCCGGTGCAGAAGAGACGGCTCACAAAGACGAGTACGGTGACAAGTACAACACGGACTCGGATACCGAGCCGGAACAGACCGAGAACACGATGGACGAAAACGAACCAACTGACGACAACAGTGAGGAAAACACGGTCAACACCGACCAGTTCCTCACTACTGAGGAAGCAGAAGCGCAATTCGCGTCCAAAGAGGACGTGAACACCATCAACGAGAACGTTGAGCAAATCAAGGGGATGGTGCAGAACATCCAGACCGAGCAGGAAGACGAGCAGAAAGAGGAGAAAGCTCGGATGGTTGCCAACGCTATCGAAGGCATGAGTGTTGAGGCGGCGAAACAGCTTCCCGAAGAGGAACTGGATACGCTCGCTGAAACCCACGCGACCCGAACCAACTATGCGGCGGTTCCGGGCCAGCGAGGACAGATTGTGACGAACACCCAGTCGTCTGAAGACGTTGACGACTACCCTGCTGGTGGTCGCACAGAATGGAAAGCCCGCAAAGCGGAGGGAGGTGACTGAGTATGGCAGACCGACTTGGTAACCGACACAGTGCAGGTGGCGAACCGCTGTCCGTAATTCGGTTCGGACGAGAAGAGATGAACCAGCACGAGCGGCCTGTTGAGGCTGACGTGCTACCCGGTGAACCAGTCACGCTCGGCGCGGATTCCGAGGGGAAGGCTGTGTGGGCCGAGTACGAAGACGGGTATCCTGTCTACGTTGTCAAAGAGGCTCGTGGCCGTGGTATGGACATCAACACCGATGAGGGGTTCAAGGTTGAGCCAGCATCGGGAGCCAACAACGACGGCCCTGACCTCGCGCCCGGTCTGAAAGCGTCGGGTGGTGGCCTGAACGTTCGAGTGACGGCCCCTGCCGACGGTGGCGATGAGACGGTGGAAGCAGGAACCGCGATTACAGCGGATGCAGACGATGGGTTCGTGGTCGGCGATGATAACGGCGTGTACGCGCTGGCTGACCCGAACGAACCGGTTGTGGTTGCTGAGGGTGAGACTGAAATCATCCCAGTGGAGGTGGCCTAATATGTCTAATGTCCGAGCAACGCAGAATTTCGGAGAGGTACCGCAGTACGCACGACTTCAGATGCTCCAGACGCCGGAGGGTCGCAAGCAGATGCGAGCCAACGCCTCGCTTCCAAAGCAGGCGTGGGTTGGTATCGAGGATGCGGTCTACCCGGCGATGGACGATGTTCTCACGATTGTTGACGACCTGCGAACCCGTGGGCTGACCGTCCCCGAAGACGTGCAGAACAAGGTTGCCGAGTGGCACAAGCAGGACTACGACGCCACCGCAACCATTTCGATGGAACCGGCTACCGAGTCCGACGAAGGACAGGTCGAGTACGACCTTGACGGTGCGCCACTGCCACTCATCCATTCGGACTTTTCCATTGGCTTCCGCGAGACTGGCACCGCAGGTGGCCCGCCCGGTGGTATGGCTGGGCAGGACATCGAAACGCTCAACGCCGAAGGGTCGGCCCGTGCAGTCGCCGAGGCGATGGAACGGCTTACGCTCTACGGCTGGGAGCCAACTATCGGCGGTGACTCGCCCGGTGGTGTGCAGGACGGATACACCATGTACGGCCTCACCAACCACCCAAGCGTTCATCAGGGAACGCTCTCGAACTGGCTGGATGAGCCAGAGGAAATCCGTTCTGACCTGAAAGACAAGATGGCCCGTGACATCAAGGACGATAACTTCCGTCCGACTGGTGAGGGGTACCTTGTCTACATCGGTGAGGGACTGGAAGATGTGCTGGACGACCCCGACCCTGAAGGGACGGGTGACCGGCTTATCCGCGAGCGGATTGAAACGCTCAACTTCGTCGCTGACCTTCGAGTCTCGCAGTTCCTCGAAGACGATGCAGTTCTCATGTTCCGGCCAACGTCGGACGTGATTGACCTTGCTGTCGCGCTCGAAGAGCAGGTTGTGCAGTGGGAAGACCCATTCCGCGACCACTTCAAGACAGTCGCCTGCATGACGCCACGTGTCAAAGACACGCTCCGCGGTCAGTGTGGTATTTCCTACTACACGGGCGGAACGCAGTAAACTGAGGTGAACTGATATGGCAGATGAACAAGGGACAGGCGTTCCTGATGGAAACTTTGCTCGCCGGAAGGCTGGGCGACTTGTCAACCGTATCCTCGATAATATCGGGCCAAACGGACGACAGTTTCCACCACTGGATGCTGAACCCGACAATCCGGAAGTTGGTGACGTGTACCACGCCGACGGCGATGGCTGGAATCCTGAAGGCGACGGCACATCGGGGCTGTTCGTCTACGACGGTGAGGCGTGGCAACTGGTCACTGAGGTCTAACACGAGGTAACAAACTATGCCCAAAATCCGCATTGTGCGAGGGACGTATCGACTGCCAAGCGGGAACCGTGCGGAGCCGGGCGACGTGATTACGGTAGACGAAGACACGTTGAATCGGCTCAACGGCCCGTCCTACGAACTGTTGGATAAGCCGGACGAACCGGAACCCGAACCGGAACCCGAGGAACCGGATGCGAACAAGCCGAGTCCTGAGACGGTTCCGGAGAACAGCACGTCGGACGAGCCAACGGGAACCGACCCAGTGAAAACTGGTTCCGAAAAGCCCGAACAGGACGACGAGGACGAAGACGAAGAGTCGGAGTCTGAGGTTGAGAGTCCGAAGGGTGCTGAGTCCGAGGATATTGGCGACCAGACGCCGACACCGGATGTGCCGGACGACTATGCACTGCTCTCAAAGATGGCCGCCGCTTACGAAGGCGATGAGGTGCATGGGGCTATGTCTGGTGACCAGATTACCTCGTTCTTTGAAACGCTCTCACCGACTGAGGTCAACGGCCTCAAACGGCAGGCGCGGGACGAAATGGGGTAATAGGCCATGTCTGTTGACTTGGACGACATATCAGCGGCACGAATTACGGTGTCTGATGTGTTGGGTGGTGGTTTTACGACTGAGTTATCTGACGATGAAATCAAACCACACATCCTCACCGCCCACGGTGTCGTCAATGACAGGCTGGTCGGTAAGAACCTGTCCGAACAGCGGTTAGCCCAAATCGAGGCGTTGTTAGCTCGGCACTCGATTCGGATGGGGCCTGAGCGTCAGGTTGACGACGAAAGTGTTGGGCCGGTGAGCCGGTCGTACTCTGGTGATTTTAACGGAAGAGAACTGGAGGCGACGGCTCCGGGTCAGCAGGCGATTATGCTCGACTCGTCGGACACGCTCGGTAGGCAGAATATCGGGTTCTTTAGCTGTAACGGATAATGAAGGAACGAGAAGCGCGACAAGCACGCCGACAAATCAAGCGGATGGCTGATGGCCGGACGGTTGGGCTTGTCAACTACCGTGCGATTGAAACTGGTGCGCATGGGACGCGAACCGAGAAGACGCCTGAGAGTCCACATATCATCCCGGCGGTTCCTGACCCCGGTGCTGATAACATCTTTGATGGCGATTTCGGGGTTGACGTGTCCTATGATATTGCGTTTCTCATAGCCGAATCTGACATTCCCGAAGATGTGTCTGACGGAGGCGGTGAGGAAACCGCCTCTGAGGTCGAATATGGGTCTGAAACGTATCGGCTTGAAACAGTCAATACACGGTTCCCGTCCGGGTTTGCTATCCTCGGCTGTACCGCAGGGGACGAGGTATGATTGACAACTACGACAAGTACAATATCCACGAGACGCTGGACGCCGTGAGTGAGTTCGATGCGACACGTCTTCAGCAGTTTCTCGTCTACGAACGAGAACACAAGAACAGAAAGGGCGTTATCAACGCTATCCGTGACGAACTGGTAACCATCGAAGTCCCTGACACTGGCTACTATCGGGGGTACTGGTTTGATGATGGTGGCGAGTACGTTGTTCGGGACACGCCCCGGCTTCGGAAAGCCGCTGAGAAAACTCGGCTGGAGATAACCGAGGAGTAACCAATGATGGATGACCTCAAACTCCGCGATAAAATCGAGATAACCGTTGCGGTGGGTATCTTGGCGGTGTACGTGGTGGCGTTCGAGGTGACATCCATCGGTGGTGATTCGTCGGTCTTGATGCGTTTCTTGGTGGTTATCGCCGCTGTGACGATGTTTGGCGATAACGTTCAGAAAGCCCGCGAAATACTCCGTGATAATCACGGTGAGTGAGCATGGTTGAAGACGTGAATAACATCCCTGACGCGATGGCCGCTATCGAAGATGGACTGGACATCGGGATGCAAAACTTGCACGAGGATGTCCTCAATGCGGTGTTATCCAACTGGGATAACGGTGCTGATGCAACCGGAAACGCATGGGAACCACTCGCCGATGGGACGATTCGTGCAAGCGGTTCCGATGAGGTGCTGGTTGAGTCTGGACAGCTCCGGCAAAACGTTCGTTCGACCAGCGAGTTTAGTGACCGCGAGCTTACATCAGTTATCGGCACTACGTCGCCGGTTGCAGGGATACACGAGTACGGCTTGCCTGAGCGTGGAATTCCGGCCCGTCCGTTTATCGCCCCGGCTGGGAGGTACGCGCTCGATAACGCACATCGGTTTGTTGACAGCGAGATAGATACTCGGTTGGAATCTACGACGGTTGACTGATGTTTACTGCACTTGAAAAACGACGGATTCGGAAGGCGTTACCACAGACGTTTTCGGCGACGTTTATGGCTGACTTGCCTGATGGGTCGTCTGAACCCCGCGAGGTTGGCATCGACCCGACGTACCGGTGGGTTGGTTCTGATAGTACGGATACTGACGACGAGTTTTCGGAGTATCCGGTTATTCTCTTGTCGTGGGAAGTGCAGGGCGACGATGTGCCCAATGAGGCAACCTTGAACCGGTTTTCGGAGTTGCTGTACGACGATTCGTTTAGCAGTGACGAGTATGACATCGACGTGTTTCACCCACTGGTCGATGAAGACGACCCGGACGAGGAGGTGTTCGTTGAGGTTGCTGAAAAGCGGTACCAGTCAGAGCTTCAACTTACACCGGTTGTCGAAACAAAATGGAAAGACGGTGTTCCGCCACAGCCACGGGCTGAAGCGGTTGCATCGGAACTGTGGAAGTGGGTGCAGTTCAGCGGGAGCCGGACGCTTAACAGCGTGGGTGAGCATGGCGAACGACCGGTCGTGGTCGAACCCGCCAGTTCACCGACACCGACGCGAGGTGGCAATACGTACCGTGTTCCGATGACGGCCTTTACGCGCCATACATCTTCCTTTTCGGAAGTGATACCGGTGGTGCAGGACGAGGAAACGGTAATCAACTGAGGTGCGAAAAACGACTTATGACTGAACAACAGACACACCAAAGAGGTGACTAACAATGCCAGTTGAGGTTGTAGACCTTGACCTTACGGCGGAAACCGGCGCAATCCCGCAACCGACGTTTACCGACGTGGGGCTGGTAACGACGATGTACGAAACGCCAGACGATGCAGAGTTTGGCGAACTAAACCGCTATGCAGAAGCCAGTGACGTAGCTGACGACTACGGTGAGAACACCGATGCCCATGAAGCGTCACAGGCAGTACAGGAGATGGGCGCGAGCTACTGGTATGTGCTTGCGCTCGAAGCGAACGAGGAAACAGCGACACTCGAAGCAGGGACGACAACTGAGCTACACAGCGGCCCGATACTCGGCACACCAGAGCCAGAGGGCGACGATGAGGAAACCATCCAGTTTACGACTGGGCTGGCTGAATCCGATAATCTGGACGAAGAGTACGATGTCGTCATCAACACCGCTGACGGTGAGGCGTATGCTGACGAGGAGGTAGAACTAACGTTCTACTACGTCAACTGGTCTGGTCTGGAGGGGCTGGGCGACGACGTGAACCGTGTTGGCGTGGCAAACCGGAAGTTCGGTGTTGAAAACATCGGGACGCTGGATGCGGTTGTTTCCCATGCAAGCGGAAACGATATGGGTATGGTTGCCGCTGGCATTGATGGCCGGGCGGTTGAGGACGATGACTACGCACTCGACGTGTACCATGACACGTTTGGGTTCGTCCCGTCGGGTGATTTGCTGGCTGTAGCTCACAAATCCTCGGATGCGGTTGAGGGATACATCCTCGGACAGTTGGCGGTCAACGACCCGTGGTTTGACCCGTTCTACGACGGGACTGGGTATCCGTTTTCGACGGAGTTCTACCGCGACTCGCTGGTCGGCGGTGCCGAAACGCCCGGCACCTTTGAAGGTGGCGACGAGGACGATGAAACAGGAAACGTGAACGTTGTTATCTCGAAGGCTGGAACGCAGGTGTTGTCCAATTCGGTCACCACGGCTGGTAGCGCGAGTGACTACCAGTTCTTCGATATTGGGCGGACACAGGATTTCCTCGCGGCGGAGGTTCAGCGTGAGTTGACGAGTCTCCGGTTGCGGAAAGACCAGATTCCGTTCACCAAGGATGGTCGGGCGATGATTCAGAACGTGATTTCTGAAACGCTCAGTCAGCAGGTTGGTGGCGGTGGTCCGTTGTCTGATTACAGTGTGACGATTCCTGAAGTGGACGACCTCACACAGAGTCAGCGGGCGAACCGGGAGTGGGCTGGAATCAACATCGACGTGACGCTTGCTGGTAACGTCCACCAGTTCAGTGTCACACTCAACCTGACAGTGTGATAATGGAGGTGAACTAATATGGGAGACTTTGACGCACGAGAAATCACGGTCACTATTGATGGTGAGTCGATGGCTCAACTCGATTCTATTGGCTACGACCAGTCACGTGACCATGAACTGCAACGCACGCTCAACGCCGAAGGCGACGAAGACCAGTGGGTTATCGGTAGCGGGGAGTACACTGGGACGTTTAGCATCAAAGCTACGTCCAGTTCTATCCCGGCGATGGAAGAACTGTTCCAAGAAAACGAATCGTTCTCGGTGACGATTACGTATGCCGAGGCGGAGCCGCGAGAATCAACCACGATTGAAAACTGCCGGATGATGTCGTTCGGCCCATCCGACGATTACGAGGAGTCGGAGATGCCGATGTACGAAGGCGAGTTCGAGGGTGCGACCATCGACCACAGCTAATCGGCGTGGGTGGTAAATCTATATCTATATTTGAAATACGGATATATATTTACCATTTCCAAAGGAATAACAACACAGCGGGGTAAACGAGGGTACTATGACTGACACTGACACGACTGACGCGGAAGAGATTGACGTTGAGGCAATCGCCGAGCAGGAATGGACGCTCGGTGGTGAACCAACCAAACAGGTAATCACGTTCAAGGGGATGAAGTTCGTCGTGGAAGACCCTGACGACGATGCGGTGCTGAACATGATGGCCCAAGCTGAACAGAACGACGGCGGAACAGCCGACCGGATGTATAAGCTGGTCAAGAGCGCGATTACCCAGCCGGAGATAACGCCGGAGCGATGGCGCGATTTGCGAACCAGTGAACGGATTGGGCTGATGGTCAGGGTCAGCGAGGCAATTGGCCTTGGCGATATGATGGATTTTCCCGACGATGGGCCAGAAGTCCAGCCGGATTAATCCAGACTCGGATAGCTACTGAGTTCGATTTGGATACGAACGACCCGCTCGGTGAGGTTGTTAGTTGGAACTGGCAGAAAACACTGCACTATCACACGTGCTTGACTGAGCTACGGCGGTTCGAGAGCGACCAAGGTCGAAAGCAGATACCACGATACAGTTCGGGTTCCCCATCTACGGTGTCACGCACTGTGGATTCCACCGACAGTCCGGTTACACCAAACGTCCGTCGCCATGAAACGGTAATCAGCACGTGAACGCCATACGGGGAACACAACGGAGATAACTCATGTTTTCAGGAAACGTTCGGCGCATAGCCACGATTGTTACAGCCGAAGACCAAGCGACAAGCACGCTATCGGATGCTTCGTCGGCTGGTGACCAGACTGCCGACTCATTTGAAGGTACCGAGTCCTCGGCACGAGGGATGGCCGGTGCGTTTGCCGCGTCTGCGGCTGTGACAACTGGTTTAGTGGCAACACTCGGTAGTCTGGTTCGCGCTCACGGTCGCACTGAGCAGACCTTTTCTCGGATGCAGGCGGTGGCCGGAGCAACCGACGAGGAGATGGAACAGATTATCGAGACGGCTTCTCGTGTTGGTCGTGACCTGCCGGTGTCGATGGGCCAAGCCGCCGATGCGATGGAACAGTTGTCGTTTGCTGGCTTCGACGCCGAAGAGTCAATGGCCGCCGCCGAGGGTGTGGCGAACATCGCAACGGCGTCCATCATGGAGATGGGCGAGACGGCTACGACGACGGCACAGATTCTCAATGCGTTCGACCTTGAAGCCCAGAATATCAATCAGGTCACTTCAAGCCTTGCCGGGACGTTCAGTAGCTCCGCGATTAATCTACAGCAGTTGGCCGACGGGATGCAGAGGGTCGCGCCGGTTGCGAACACGGTGGGTGTTGAGGTGCAGGAAGCCGCCGCCGCTGTCGGTGTTTTGGCTGACCAAGGGATGTCCGGGCGTCGGGCGGCTGGCGGACTGCGAGAGGTCTTACAGCGGATTACCGACGAGGGTCAGGCCGGTGACACCCTTCGGGAGATTAACGTTGAGATTGACGACCTGCTCGATTCGGAGGGTGAGCTACGCAATCTGAACGAGGTGTTTGGGACGCTTGCTGAAGGGTTTGACGAGGCAGAAGGACAGGCCGACCGGCTTCGGATTGCGACGGAGTTGGCTGGACGGCGTGGTGCGCGGGCGTTGCTTCCGTTGCTTGATAATACCGATGAGCTATCTACGAAGATAGCTGATAATATGCGGACGGAGATTAAGGGTGCTATCGGCGACTTGCGGCAGTTGGAAGACGAGGAGATTGCCGAAATCTCGACGTTGCTGGGGATGGACGACCCGCTTGACCCGCAGGACTTTGGCCCAGTTGAGTTGATTGAGCATTTTGAGGAGTTGCACGAGCAAGGCGAAAGCCAAGAGGATATTCAGCTTCGTATGGCGGCGGCGTTTGACGTATCTGATGATTCAGCGCAGGCGTTAGCGAGGGATGTAACAGACGCGAGCGTGTCTACTGATGAGCTTGCGGATTCAATCGGTGGGATGGTCACTGCGAGCGAGCTTGGGCAGAGTCAGATGAACACGACTGCTGGGGCGGTTGAGTTTTTCCGTAGTTCGTTCGATGCCATGAAGTTCGCTATCTTGCAGGGTGTCGGCCCGTCAATTGAGTGGTTGGCGATGCGGATGGGTGATTTCGTCAACATCCTGAACTCGGATGCTGAGGTCATGGAGCGGTTTGGTCAGCTACTAATTGGATTGACTCTTGCTTTTGCCGGGGTTACAGCCGCTATCGGGGCCAAGATGGTCGCGTTGAGTGGGTTTGGGTCGTTACTTGGGACAGCGGCCAGTTCTGTTGGTCTGTTTACCGGCCAACTGTTTACGCTGACCAAAATCAAGACGCTGTTATCCGGTGCCAGTATCCCGGCACTGATAGGGTCGATTACGATGTTGCTGAAGCCGATACTGGCTGTTGTAGCTGTTGTTGGGGTGTTGATAGCCACGTTTGAAGCCCTCAAAGTCCTGTTTGAAGAGGATATTATGGGGTTACAGACTAACATTGAGACGATTTCATCGGCGTTCCGTTCGGCATTTGGCGGGATACAGTCGGCGGCTACTGCGCTTATGCCTGCGGTTCGCGTTCTTGCACACGTACTCGGTGTGGTTGTTGGTGGCGCGTTGGCTGTAGTGGTGGCTGGTATTGTATCGGTGGTCGCCGAGGTAGTGAGATTTTCCGAAGCCGTTTGGACGGTGATTGATGCGATAGTACCGTTCGGGGCTATTGTCGAGTACGGCGGGGCGGCTGTTGACCATCTACGTGAGGCGTTTGAGGTTGCGGAGCCACACATACAGACGTTTTTGGGCGTGATGGGGCAGGTGTGGGATGTCGTAAGTCCGGTTGTCCGCATACTCGGTGGCATTGCGCTTGCGGTTGGTATGGTCGGGGCTGGGTTCCTTGCGGTGGTGAATCCGGTGACTGCCGCTGTCGGTGCGGTAGTCGGCGCGGCGTTGCTACTGGGCGGCGTGTGGGATATTGTTACGGGGATATTCGACGCCGCCAACTGGCGAGAGCTTGGCGTAACCGCGTTGTCGGCGATTGCGGGTGGGATTGTCGGTGGTATTCAACTGGTAGTTGATGCGGTTCAGAGCATGGCCGATTCGTTGATGTCGTTGCTCCCCGGTTCCGACGCGGATACCGGCCCACTGTCTAATCTGTCGGGTGTTGGCCCAAAGATTCCCGGTATGATTGCCAGTGGGATTCGGTCAGCCGCCGATGCTCCGGTAGAATCGCTGTGGTCAGTGTTCGACACGCTACTTGAGTTGCACCCACTTGGTGACTTGTACCGGCAGGGTGGGCAGATAATCCTCGAAGTGGCCGCTGGACTGAGCGACCGTGCCAGAGCCGTGTATAGTGAGATTGACGAGATATTCGGGAGTCCGGAAGAGCTACTTGACCCGCGAAACTGGCTTCGTGCTGGTCGTGTTATTATTGAGGCGGTTGCTGATGGGTACGTTGCGGCACAGAGCGCGGTGGTATCCGCGTTGGACGATGCGATTCCGCTTCCGTTGGACGTACTTGAACTTGACCAGTATCGTGAGGCTGGGGTGAGCCTGATGCGGACGCTTCGGGATGGAATAGAATCTGCGGCGTCGGCACCAGTGGATGCGGTGTCTAACATGGCGTCTGATGCCCGCGACAGACTACCGTTCTCTGACGCGCCAGTCGGCCCGCTCTCCGACCTTACGGCATCGGGACAGTCGTTACTACGTACCTTTGGTGAAGGCGTTTCTGACGAACGTCAGAGCGTTGTGAACGCGATGTCTGACACACTCACTGAAGCCCGCGAGTATCTGCCGTTTAGTGACGCCCAACAAGGGCCGTTGGCTGATTTGACTGAAAGCGGCGCGAGTATGATGTCCACAATCGCCAGCGGTGTGCAGTCGAACAACGACGTGATTGGCGAGGCAATGAACCTCGGTAGTGTGGCGTCCAATCTGACGGACGTAGGCGGCGATGCTGGCTCGTCTGTGGCCGCAGGCATGGATAGCCTTCGAGACGACCCACTCGACCCACGAGCGGCGGCACAGGCGGCGTCCGACGAGCTTCAGTCCGACAGCGATGACAGCGCGGGTGGGACAACAGAAATCACCCTGAGCGTTGAACAGGACATTACTATCAATGCGGAGCAGAGTGTCGAGCAGATTCGTGAACAGATCGAGCGGTTGATTGAGGACGGCGCAACTGACGCGCTTCGACAGTTGGAGCGTAAAATCTCGAACGGGGAGGGTCTGAACCTATGACAACAGCAACACTTGGGCCGGTTGAACTGGACGGCGCGTTTCGCGCTCGAACGGTGGGTGGTTGGAACGCGCCGGAGAAAACCGTTGACAGAGACTTTGACTATCAGTCGTTCGTACAGAACAAGCCGGTCGAGCTAACGTTCGAGGCGGTTGTCACCGACGAGGAACTGGAGGCGTTACAGTCGCTTCGAGATGATGAGGACGAGCCGTTTCCGGCATCGGTTGGGAGCTTCGAGATTGCCGAGTGCCAGTTGCCGAATCTCGAAGTCGAGCAGATGGCCGAAATGAAGTCGCACGTTCGCGTGACCGGGACAGTCCGCGAGGTGTTTCAGGCGGGAGTTGAGAGTAGCGAGTTTGTGGTCGAGTTACCGGACGGCGGGGCGCAGTCCGGCGATGGTGGTGGTGGTGATGAAAGCGGTGTGGGTAGCTTGGTAGACGTTTCAAGCGATGATACGGGTGAAACCGAGGGTGCGGGGCCATCGGGTGATGACCCAGACGATGAGGATGTCGAGGAGGCGGATGAGGACAGCGGTTGGTGGCCGTTTTGGAGGTAAGTACGTATGGGAGAAATAATTGAACTACCGAGTCAGCCGTTCACGGATTTGCGCCCCGTTCAGTTTCGGGCGAAACTACAGTCGTTCCCACGACAGGAGTTCGGCTTTCGGTTCGAGTGGAACAACAGTCGAAACCGGTACGTCATGCGGATTACGCATCTAAACCGTGACAATGGGTTTGTGGTTGAGCGGTCGATGGTTCAGTATCGCCGGGCATACTCGTATCTTCCGTTTGTTGAGTTCTTTTTCTCCGATCCATCCGGCGGTGCGTCGGAGATTACGCCGGAGAACTTGGGCGATAACGTGCTGATGTACGCCGTCCCCGGCCCGGAGGGTGCGCCACCGGAGACGTGGGACAGGCCGCCAGCGTGGGTGGATGCCTAATGGCTCAACCAGTCTGGAAGCAGTACCGCAACGTCGTTATCGGCGGGGATGATGTGTCGAACTTCGATATGGACATCATCGTGACGAACCCGCGAGAAGACCCCCTCGAATACGAACTGACGATTTATAATCTGAACGAGGACACCTTCGAGGACATCGAGTCCGGGGAGACGGGTGTCCAAATCGAGTTGGGGTGGGAAAACGGCCCGCAAGATGTCGTGGTTACGGGGTCGGTCGAAAACACGCACACGGAGTTTGACGGCACCGATCAACAGTATCGAATCGACGGGCGAGATGCCAGCGAAGACGTGTTACGGTCGCGGGTTGATGGAACGTTTTTCGAGGAACCGCCCGAAGACATTGCGGCGGCGTTGGCGGGGGAAGTCGGGCTGGGTGCGGAAACCGATACAACGGGTGAGGCGATTCAGCCGACGTTCGCAGTGGGTACCCACCAACGGCTTACGCACTGGTTGGAGGAACTGACGGATTATGCCGGACAGTTCACGGGCGAAACGTGGACGTACTGGGCTGAAGCCGGAACGCTGTACTTCGTGGTTGACGACGGCATTGATGAGTCGATTCCAAAGCTCTCCTACGACGGCTTGTTGACGAGCGTGAATCCCAAGGCGGACGAGGACACCCGCGAGAAAACAATTGAGTTCGAGGCGATGTGCGAGCCACGAATCAAGCGGGGCCAACAGGTGCGGGTTGAAACCGACCGTATTACCGGCAACTTCGAGATTCGGAGCTACGAGTATAAGTCGTCTACCGTGACGGGCGATCATCTGGTTCGCGGAACGGCAGAACAACTAACTCCGGCTGAATCATACGAAGATAACGTAACGCGGACGGGTGGCGGTGGCGGGCCACAGTTCGAGACGCGACGGTGATTATCATGGGAAAGGACGACGTTGACGTTTATACGGCGATGAAGCAGATGGTTGACCAGCAGATGCGCGGGGTTCACACCACGTCTCCGGCGATTGTCGAAGAAGTCGATTTGGACGAGCAACGGGTGACCGTGACGCTCAAAGAAGACGAGGAGGTGTTTATCGGCGATGTGCCGATAGCCACCACCTTTGCGCGAAACGGTGAGGGAATCGTGTATCCGGTGGCGAAGGACGACGAAGGGCTGTTGATGCACACACGCGAATCGCTCTACAACAAACAGGGCGAGCGTGGCCACAAGGATACCGAGGTTAGTCGGCACCACACGCTTGAGTCAGCCGTGTTCTTTCCGATGTACTGGTTCGATGAAGACGAGAAGCCGGAGTACGGGGAGGGTCAGCTACGGATTCAGATGAACGATGGGCTTCCAACCGAAGACCCTGAACAGGCACTTGACGTTCGGTTCGATCCGTTCGAGCGAGAAATCGAAATCGTGATGTTTGACGAAAGCGGTGAGCCGGTTATCAACTTCGTTCTCGATGGGAACACGGGTAAAGTGCGAATCAACAGCGCGGAAGTCGTGACTGAGGACGGTGAGATGAACGACACCTTTCTCGGACTTGGCGGCGGCGTACAGGAGTCCGGCCAGTAGGCGTGATAATCACGCTGTAGACGACTGCGCATTGGACGGTAAATCTATATCCGTATTTTAAATCTATATCTATATTTGGGGTTGTCGAGGGGAAAGGGGCGAGAACCGTTTAGTGACGAGCGTTCGTGAGGCAAACCAATGAAACACAAAGCGACACTCAAACTCGATGCTGACGGTGACCTCTCACCTGAGGCGTTCAGGGACAACAGCGGCTTGCTCGATGGGAGAGCCGCGACGGAGCAGGAGTTGAAAGTGCTGTTGCAGACGGTACGCGGCGAAGACCCGTTTGACCGCCAGCACGGGTTCCGCGTCTTCGAGGTGGTGACACAGCCGGTGTCCGTGCTTCGGCGGGAGGTGCGGCTGGCACTCAAACAGGACGACCGTGTCGAGCGTGTGGTTGATGTGACCGTCGAGACGGATGCACAGGAAGTGCGGCGTGACCGGAACGTTTCGGTGAGCGTCCACGTCGAACTGAGTAGTGATACCAGCGACATCCAACTGGAGGCGGAGATATGAGTTACGGCGTTGACGAGGATGGGCGTTTCAACAAGAAGGACGTGGTTGACATCCGTGAGGATTTGCGGACACACGTTCAGAACGAACTGCCCGAGGATGTGAGCCTCCAGCCGAACAGTCCCGTTCAGCAACTCATAGATGCGTTCGCTATTGAAATCTCGCGGCAATGGGACGCGGCTGAGGACTCCTACTTCGCGTCGTTCTACGAGGACGCGGAAGGCGAGCAGTTGGACAAGCAACTCGCGCTGGCCGGGTTCCAGCGTAGACCGCTTCGACCGGCGGAGTCGGTCGTGGTCTTCTCGCGGGATACGCCCGCACCTCGTGATATTGATATTCCCGAGGGGACGCGGGTACAGGTTCCGGCGACGAGGACGAGGCCGAATATCCCGTTCGAGACGACGGAATCGTTCACGCTGTTCGAGGGTGAGAGCGAGACGGATGAGATTCAGGTTCAGGGCCTTTCGCCGTGGCAGGTTGCTGGGGGGCTGAATGAGAACCAAATCGGTGAGGCCACCAACGTCGAGGCGAACGAGATTACCGAAATTGTGGATGGTATCTCGGGCATTTCCGACGTGACGAATCCGGTGGGAGCGGGGTCGTTCGGCCCGCCCGAGTTCCAGACGGGGCGAAACCGTGAGACGGACACGGAGTTCAAACTGCGCTACTCGACTACGCTCAACGCGGGTGGGGTGAGTACGGCTCCGGCGATTCAGTCGAACATCTTTACGTGGGACGAGGACATCCTGTCGGTTCGCGTCACGGAGAACCTACCGGAGACGGCGATTGAGGTGTTCGTGCTGGACAGGGACTTGGATAATGATATGCTCGCTCAGGCGGTGTTCGAGTCGAAGGCGGCGGGTATCGACTCGCTTGGCGAGGACGAGGGAATAGCGGAGTACGATGATGGTCGGGAGGTGACGGAGCGGTTCAGTCGCGTCGATGCGGTTGACATCTACGTGGACGTTGAGGTGGATGGGGCTGAGACGTATCCGTTGGATGGAGAGCGGCGTATCAAGAACAACATTATCGAGTATATTGGCGGGCGGGCGATTGATGGGCCGCGCTTCCCCGGTGTTGAGATTGGGGAGGAGGTCATCTACGACCAAGTGAAAGACCGCGTGATGCGGATTCGTGGCGTTCAGCGGTCGAACGTCCATATCGGTATCGACTCCGACCCGACACAGACCGATGACATCACGATTGATGAGTTGGAAGTGGCGATGACCGACGCCGACTTTATCGAGGTGACTGAGATTGGCTCTTAGTGACGGTGATGCCGATGACGGGACGTTAGACCCCGAGGCCCGGATGAAGCAGTCGTTCAAGAGTCCGTATGACCCTGAAGGCGACCTTCTCGGTGCGGTTATTACAGCGGTCGCGGAAGAACAAGTCGAGTTTCAGTCCGTACTGGACGACATTAGCGATGCGAAGTCCGTTGATGACGCGGACGCTCCGCAACTCGAAAAGTTGGCGAGCCTGTTCGATACAGCGCGAGAGCGTGACGAGCGGCAGGGCGAGTTCCGCGCTCGGATGAAGACGCAACTCCAGCAACAAATCACCTCTGCGACGAAGCCCGAAATCGTCCAAATCGTGAGTACGGCGTTACAGATACCGGAAGATGAGGTCGGACTGCGGGAGGAACCCGGTTCGATTGAAATTCGGCTGGACGCGAACGTCGTTGGTGGATTGGACATCCGCCCTCGTAATCTCGGTTCGGTCGTCGGCGGGACGACGGCGGCGGGCGTGGCGATTTTCGCCCGGTTCCTTGCGGCGACCGCGAGGGTTCGTTTCCGTACTCGTTCGACGCGGGTTGCGGATATGTACGAGGCCGAGCGAGGGACGATTCGACTGGTTATCGGCGATACTGAAGTTGCCGAGATGAAGACTACCGAACCGGGGAAGATTCGGATTCTGACGGAGGACGTTGGTCACGTCGAGGTGTTCATCTACGGGCTGTCGTCGGCAAGTCTTGAGCCGTTGTCCGGTGACAACTGGACGGGGCGCGAGGTTGGCGACCCGATTTTCCTCCCGGCGGCCCAAACGAGGCTGGTCGCGTCGTCTGAACACACGCCGATGTTCGAGTCGTTGCCAGCGGATGTCACGTTGTCAGCGGACTTCGAGCATACCCCGATGTTCGAGTCCCTTCCGGCGTCGGTGCGACTTTCCGCGCTGGCAACGGAGTTGATGACTGGGTATAACGCGCTTACTGCGACAGCGCGGATTACTGCCGAATCGACTGCGTTTGATGAATGGACGCTCGGGATGAGTTCGGCGTCGTTGCCACCGCTTTCCGCGCTCTCGCCGTCATCTGGTGTTCCGAATGTCCTGCCGATGGCGCGACCGAGGCTGGTTGCGTCAGCGACGGAGCATACGGAGATGTTCGAGTCGCTGACAGCGGGCGTCACGTTGTCGGTTGGCTTTGAGCATACGGAGATGTTCGAGTCGCCTCCGGCGTCGGTGCGGCTTTCCGCGTTGGCGACGGAGTTTTTGACCGGGTATGTCGCACCTACTGCGACGGTGCGGGTTTCCGGTCAACCGACTGTGATGGACGAATCGACGTTCGGACTGAGTTCGGCGTCGTTGGGGCCGCTCTCCTCAAGCGAGTGGGCGTTGTAGGGGGTGCCGGATTCTTATTAAGGTAGTAGCATAAACGGACAATTGACGAAGACAGGGATACTAACAAATGACAACAGTAACAGATGAAGCACTCGACTGGTTTCTTGACCGGTCTGTTGGCTCAACGGATGGGCCGATGGATACAATCGCAGTCGGGACAGGTACGGATTCTGAATCGCAAGATGCGACTGGACTCTCGGAGCCGGTTTACACCGGTTCGGTGGACGACAACAACGTCGAGTTGCTTCAAGTCGAGGGCGAAATCGGCCTGCTCGAAGCAATTATCACGCTGAAGGGCGGGACGGAGGTTCCGGGTGGCACCGAAATCAGCGAGATAATGGTCACGTCCGAGTTGGACGACGTTGTTATCGCTATCGACAACTTCGACGGTATCGAAGTTGAGTCGGGCCACACCGAGGAGTTCACGATGCCGATTCAGGTGGACAGGTGAATTGTAGATGACTGACGAACACGTCTTTTTCCAGCACGGCGACGAGCCGGACGCGGCCAACTTCGCGCAAGCGATGGGGATAGCCACGAAGTGCGGCTACACCCTGAGCGGCTTCGGCTTTGCGGTCGATATGAGCGAGTTGCAGTTGGCGGTTGACTCCGGCGTGGCGGTGGTCACTCGTCGGGAGAAGATGGAAACCGCCAGTCCGAACATCGACCCGCCGGAGGAGCGAAGCCGTGCGGCTCATCCGGTCGAGATGCGGACGAAAACGGGAATCTCGCTGGCCGACGACGAACTGAACTACGTCTATCTCGATGCGAACATCGGGACGGACTCAAGCCCGAAGGTCGTCGTCAACCAGACGCCTGAACTGCCGACGACGGCTTCGTTGCCTATCGGTGCGGTCGATATGCGCGAGTCGGATGCCGAGTCCGCGAAAAGCGAGTCGTGGTTCCGCGTGAGCCGCGATGGGACGCTGACGTTCCCGAATAGCGTGGCAATCACGCGAGCCGAACCGTTCCTCTCACCGGGGACGCAGTTGTACGCGCTGAATAGTGACCGTCAGTTCCGTGTGCGGGACAACGGGACGGCGGTTCCGGTGGGGCGAACGGGTGTGACGAGTCGGGTAGTCGAGGAAGGCGATGAGTTGACTGTGGAGGCCGAAGAATCGCTCATCGTGCTGGACTATTACGATGCGAAAGGAGATTTCACCGTGAAAGGTGATATGCTCATCATCAACGAGGAGGACGAATAAATGAGTGCAAGCGAAGGAATCAGATTCCGCGACGGAAGCGTAATCGACTTTCTCGGTACTGGCTGGAATATCGCCGTTGACGAGGCAAACGATCAGGTTACGTTCGAGCATAGTGATTCAAACACCCAGTTCAGTCTGAAAGAGGACGGTGGGTTCGAGGTTCCGGCAGGGTTCCAATTCCTGTCGGACATCGTGTTCGCTGACACGCCGTGGCGAATCCGTGGGGAGGACGAGGAGATAATCTTCCAGAACGACGACTCCGGTGCCCAGTTCAAATACACCGGAGAGGGTTCGTTCATCCCGGCGGAGGGCTTCACGTTTGAAGACGAATCCGTCACGTTCCAAGACGTTGAGGCGACCGAATCCATCACCGACCCCACGGGCGAGATACACACCGCTCGACTGCTGAACGAAACCCGACTCGGGGAACCGGACGGGGTTGCCTCGCTCGATGATTCGGGACAGGTCAAAGAAGGCCAGTTCCCCGACCTCGCTATCAATCAGGTGTACGTCACCAACGTCGAGGACGGGCGGTTCACCGTCGAGGATGACAAAGACATCAGTCTACAGGAGGGTGACGTGGTTGTCGAAACCTATCCTGACCCGTCCGAGACGCACATCTTCACGGGTGACGACCCGTCCGATTCGGAGAACTGGGAACTTATCGCCTTCGCGTCGGAGAGCGTCACATCGGTCTTCGGTCGTAAGGGTGACATCGAAGCACAGGCGGGTGACTACAACCCGGCGCAGGTAGGCGTCGAGGGCGAGGCGGTTGCGGTGGGTGCGCCCGCTGTGGACTCGACTGAAGACTTGCCCGACCCGGATGAATTTCCGCTCGGGACGCGGTTCTTTGTCCGAGACGAGAACCGTTCGTATGAAGTAAAGGAGGAGGAGGAGTGACGATGACTGACGCTGACACAACGGAGGTTCGATAACTATGGCAAACCAATGGGACGTTGCGGGCGTGATGGGTGCGCCGGACGGCGTTCGCAACATTCTGTTCGACACGGAGGATCGCTTAGAAGAAACACTCAACGACCCGGATATGGCGGACGAGTTGGCTCGCTCCATCTTTGCGATGGACAACTACGTCGCCGAGTACGGGTTTATCATTGACGAGTTGGTTGACAGCCAAACCGCGATGGAGCAGATGGTCAACCACCGCACGGCGATGCGGGAGTTGTATCTTCGCGGGAGTCCGCGACGGCAGATGTTCGATAGTGAGGTGGCGTCCGACATTATCGTCAACTCTGAACTGGCGATGAACTACCTTGTCGCGCCTGCCGACCTCCCACTCGACGTGTACGACGACTGGGTTGGGGATGCGATGGAGAGTGAGAACTTCCGCGAATTGTCGTTGACTACGACCAATTCGCGTCAAATCTACTTTAGTGTCGAGAACGCGCTGAACGAAATCGCCGTCGACCGCGAGGGACTTATTTCACAGTACGTGTGGGGTCAGTTCGATGCTGAAGACGACTTCTTCGATGCTGTCGCCCGGTTCGGCTATGGGCTTCTTCAGTTGGAAGACGAACTGGATAACGAGATTTGGGAGCCGATTGAGACGTGGCAGGATGTCTCCCAACCGGATGACGAGGACTTCGACACCGATGCGTTCGTGGACGCCTTGGACTTCCCGACGACTGTACTGGACAAACTGTACGAGCATTACGACCCACGCTTCAAGCCCATCTTTGAGACGCTGGAAGGGCTGGACTTGATGACTGACGACCAAGCCGTCACGGAATGGCTGATGGATACTGCTGACAGGCGGAGTCGGACAATCGTTCATCCCGAGGCTGACGGCACGCTGTGGCAGAAAGAGACTTCCGAGGAGTTCTGGAACACGTTTGGTTCCTTCCCGATTAGTACGTCGGGTGTCGGAATTACGGCGGAGTTCACGCAGGTTTCGGGGCGGCTCGGTGACGCGCTCGGTGTGCAATGTGACTGGGAGTCCGAGGGTGATGCTGACGACTTCATCGGCATCGGCACCACGATTGACAGCGACTACGCTGACGAGTTCGTCTTTACCCAGACGCGGGTGGATACGAGCGCACTCGGTCAACTGATTATCCGGGTGGACGGCAACCGTGAAGTGGTTATCCGCGACGATGAACACCCTTCGGGGTGGGAGCGACAAGCCATTTCACTCACCGACTACTCTGGTGAGGTAGACATAGAACTGGGCGTGGCGATGGCCGAGACGGGAACGACCTCGGATGGGACGTTCACGTTTGGTGACATCACGCTGGAAACGCCCGATGAGGAAGCGGAATGAACGGTAGCGAGTTAACGACAGGAGGTACACACAAATGAAATCACGACGCGAGCGGTTCGTTGGGGGAGAACAGCAAACGGGGTCGGAACTGGTTTCCAGTCCGGGCGCGTTCGATGACGACGACATTCAGGAAATCGTCGAGGAGACGTTCGACCAGTTCTACGACTCGAAAAGCGCACTCGATACGCTCGGGAGCGCACGCCGAGTTGTGAACGCGGTCGCCGCAAACGAAACCCGCCGACAGGAAATCGTTGAGAGTGAGTTCATCCGAACGCACTTCATCGGCAATAACGAGCGGGCACAGGTCACGCTCATCGCCGCCGAGGCGGGGCTGGACTTCGAGGACATCAACACCTACGATGGGCTGTTCGATGTTGAGTCCAATCGGCAGGCGATTGCGGATGCGGGTGCGGTGACACTCATCCGGCAGGTCGAGAGTCTGCGGAAGGTCGTGCCCAAGTACGTGGACTTTGAGACTGACCTGCCGTGGGAGGTTGTGGATGTTCACGCGACGGGTGGCGACGAGTTGGAGTGCTTCTACTTCGAGCCGACTGGCGAGTTCGTCGTTTCGCATCGGTTCTTGACTACTGGCGAGTCTGAAATCGAGTTCGAGTCGATTGGAAATCAAGAAGCGATTGACGTGATGGCTGTCGGTGGTGGCGGAAGCGGGACGGGGAATAGTAATAACCCCAATGGCATTTCAGGTGCGGGTGCTGGAGGTCTTGTCGATACAACTCGGACGGGTGGTGGCAACATTTCTGTTGAGGAGGATACGTACTCTATTACCGTTGGTGCAGGCGGTACTATGGGTAACAATGGCGGAAACGATGGAAATAGCAGTTCTTTCGACAACCAGTTGACCGCAGACGGTGGAGCATCACCTTCGTCTAATTCAAATACCAACGGTAATACTGGTGGTTCTGGTAGTGGGGGCAATTCTACTGGTACAAATAGTAACGAGGGCGGTCAGAACAATATGAACGACTACGGATTCGGTAGCCACGGTGGTTCTGCGACAGCCGCCGATGCCAGTAATGCCGAAACCGGTGGTGGGGGTGGCGGTGCCTTGACCGCAGGCCGCCCGAGCGCGACACAAACACAAGGTTCCGGTGGCGATGGAATGTACGTTGGCCATTATTACCCCAGTATTGGCGAGCGCGGCTACGTCGCTGGCGGTGGTTCAGGTGCCGCTGGCGGTACCAGTTCTTCTAATAATGCTGTCGCTGATTCAGCTCAAATCTCGGGGAGTGATAGTGGTCGGTCGTCCGGCTTCGGTGGTATAGGTGGTGGTGGTGATGCAGTCCCTTCGGGGTATCTCGACAGTAACGGCCAACCTAACACAAACGAATCCATCGACAACTACGAAGAATTTTACAATCTTGGATACAGCCTTACTGGCTCTCAACCGGGATTGGACGGAGCCGGTGGTGGCGGCGCATCACTATGGGATACTCAGTCTATCAACCCCAATGGCGGTGGCGGCGACGGTCAGGTTGTCATTCGGTTGGCGGCACCGGCTAGCGTTGCTCAGGACATTCCGGTTGACCCCAAACACTTGGCACACGTTCAGGGACGGAAAACGAGTGACCTCCCCCGCGACTGGGACGAGTGGAAAGAGCAGTACGCCTAACACGTTCTACCCATCCTTTTAGGGGCTGCCTAACTCACGTAGTAGTATGGACTTCGTGACCGAGGACAGCGAAGACGGCGTAGATGACGTGACCGAACTCGTACCGGAAGTCGAAGGTGACCGCATCGAGTTCTGTATTCCACGGCACCAGAAGGGACAGTTCGAGGCTCCTGCTCCGGCATCCGAGTTCGTTCCCGACTGGTACAAACAACTCGAAGTCTGGATGGAGGGCGACGAGAACACGAGTTTCCAGATGACGGTTGCTGGCTGTCGTCCGTTCTTCGATTCGATGAACTTCGGCTACGTCGTTCCCACGCCGCAGGAATTTCATATGGAGGTCACCGCAGACGGCGAGGACTGGCAGGCCAACTGGGAGGGCGACTTCGACACGCTCGGCAAACACTCATTAGAGCAAATCGGCGGTGAGATGTTCCCCGCTGACATCGTGGCGGTGGTCAAGTTCCATAATCCGTGGCTTATCCGCACTCCGCCGGGCTACTCGACGCTGTTTATGCCCGTGCTGAACCGACCATCATTACCGTTTACGCCGTTCTCGGGTGTGGTTGATACGGACAAGTACCACAATCAGATTAACTTCCCGGCGATGTGGTTCGAGAAAGGCTTTGATGAGAAGATTCCCGCAGGCACGCCACTCGTTCAGGCGATTCCGTTCGAGCGGGACTCTGTGTTGGGCAAGAGCATCCGCCGGACGATGACCAACGAGGAACAAGAAGTGATGAATCTGACCTCTCGGCGGGTGAACCGCACTAACAAGTTCTACTCGGGCGAGATTTGGTGTCCGAAGAAGGGCGAGCGTGACGTGACGAACGAGCCGGATACGGAGGCTCCCGAGGGGAGCGAGTTGGAGGATGAGTGAGTAGATAATGAGCGCGGATGAGTTTGACGAGGACGTTGACACCGAGTTCGTTGACCGCGATGGGGAGACGTGGGCGATAGCCACGTTGAAGAACATCATAATGCGGATGACCGAGTTCCGCGTGTTCGAGCGGTTGGAGTTCGGGCCGGAGGGTACGTTCCGGTACGAGTATGAGCCGGGCGAGGACGACCAAGAGGACGGCGTGCTACGTCTGCTCGACAAAGCAGGGGTATCGGTCGTTGAACTACCCGAAGCCCGTGAGACGGCATCCTACGACCGCCTCGGACTGCTCCCCGAGTACGACGCGATTAGCGAGGTGCCCGAACCCGACCCGGATGGGCCGTATGCTGACGAGCCTGCCAATCCACGAGGGATACTGCGGTTCACGCAAGCGGCGGCGGATGCGGAAGCCGATATTGATGAACCGGGCATCTACTCGTATAGTGTAAGCGAGGCGGCGTGGGTGCGGCTGGATATGCCCGAAGCGTAGGCCGGGTGCGAGAACGGTTATCTGTTGCCTACCCGTTTTGTCTGGTAATGTTACCAGAGATTACCGACCCGATACAGATACTCGCGCCGTTGGTCGCGTTGGCGGTTGCGTATGTCCTGTTCTACGAGGGGTTGTTGTACTCCATCGGCTCGGACAGGGGTGTGTGGAAGTTGGTTCGTCGGCTACTGCCGTATGTAGACGATGAAGCCCGTGAGGTGGGATTTTACACCGAGTACACGGTGACTGACGACGAGTATGTTGGCACGTTGAAAATGTCGAAAGACGAGGCCCGCGAGTTGTTTTTGTCGAAGGGTGCGATGAAGGCACCGTTGGCGGCTCACAAAGAGGACTGGGACGGGAGGCGTGAGTTTGCTTCGCTTGCGTTGTACGACGAGTATGAGTCGTTCGATATTGAGGCGTGGGGCAAGCTCAAGCGGTTTTTGATGATGGCGTTTGTCGTTGAGCGACAGCTACATATCACGTTGTTTTGGGACGATGAACTGGAGTCTGTGATTATCACGGCTCACTGGGAGTGGTCGCCGTACAATGTGTTCAAGGCGTACAAACATCTGCGTGGGAAAAACTACGACGTTGAGACGGGTGTTCGGAAAACCGATTCGTTGTTGACTGATGTCAAACGGTTCGAGCCACGAGACGGTGCGTCGTCGTGAGTGAGGGATGGAGTCGGATTGATTGATGCGACAATACTCAAGCTGTTTCAACTATAACATCCAGTTACGCATATTTGCGGGTGTCTGTGGGGGGCATTAATCACAGACCATGCCACAAAAACGAACACTCAAGGCCATTAGCAAAGAGTTAATAGACACGCCCTTTTTCCCACTGCTGTTCTTTGCGGAGTTTGTCAAAGAACTGGCGACAATGGGCGACTTTCTTCTCGTACATGGCGCGTTGGCGGTTGCCTCGTTAGTCGTGTGGGTGCTGTCCGACGCGATTGAGGTGGACGTGAGCGACGGCGTTATCGGTGGTGAGTCGGAGTGATAGACTTCGTGTTACAGACGACGGTCGAGTGGGCCGCCATCGGCCTGCTGTTGACGTTGCTGTTGGCGATAGGCACTGCTATGGGTACCATCGTCAAAATTGCCTACGACGCCAGTCAGCGGTTAGGCGTGACGATGTACGGCGACCGCGAGGGTGGCACTGTGGGCTTTATCCAAGAGACACAACAACGGCACGATGAACTTGCATCGCACCATGAGCAGGTGTACGAGCAACTGTTGATACAGGGACGCCTGCTTTCGGAGCTATCCTACTCGTTTGCGAACATCGCTGAAATGCTCGAAGAGGAGGATGACTTGGATGTTACCGTGAATCTTGACCGGATTGAAAAGCTCCGGTCGCAAGAGCAAAACGACCGGTGGAAAGCTGAACAGAGCCGCGACGATGAAGCGTGATTATCACGGCGTAAGTATTAAGTTCCTACGACTCGAAGGGTATGCGCAAGTGCCCAATCCGAGGGTTTATATATGATTTTCACTGTGCCCGTTTATCGGTTGGATGTATGGTTTAATACCAGCACGTAGGGATTGGCTGAGAGCGGCACTGTGGCCGTCTGATTGTACGTGAGATTTGTTGGTGGTCTGGAGTCACTGAACAGTAGACCAGAGCCGTCAGACCAAAGTATTAAGTACCATCGGCTCATAGGGTTAATTGCTATGGAAGTAAGTGCCCGAATGATGAAGGCGACCCGATTCACAAGCAACGACGTAACGACCCTCGGCGACAAGTGGGCCAGCGTGAAAAGTCAGAGCGACCCGGAGAAAACCTATACGGTTGACCTGAGCGGCGAGCCGAGTTGCACCTGTCCTGACCACGTGTACCGAGGCACCACCTGCAAGCATATGTATAAGGCCGCTGACGAACTGGGCGTCCTGACCCTGCCAACTGAGGAGGGTAACTAACGATGTCGATTCAAGTGACCTTTACCGTGACGAACCCGCGAGCGCATATGCACGGCGAAGACGTGACGCTGACCGGTGACCGGTTGGAAGCCGACCCGCTGACGACTGACCGGTTGGTGGTCTACGACGAAGACGGTGAGCGTGTGAGTGATTTCAAGGCGACCGCGCTGAAATCGGTGGAGTGAGACATGAGCCGAACAACGTACCGCGTGAGCATCGACTGCGACAAAACCGACAAGCCCGTCGAGTTCACGTTCAGCCCACTCGCCGACGAGACAGACCACATGAGCGCGGCAGTAGACCACATCGCACGGCTGACCGGCAACGACCACGAGTGCTTTGGCCTACCCATCCTCCGCGAGATTGACCGGTGACCCTCGTGGATAGAATCTATATCTATATTTGAAATCTATATCTATATTTGGATATTCCTATGGGTAGGTAGTGGTGTGGTGTGTCGGCTGTCGAAGGCGTGAAAGCGCGAGGCGTAAGTATTAAGTAACATCGTCACATAGGGTTTAGTATGGGAAAGATAGAATACCGAAACTTGCGCGACTGTAAGGGATGCGGAGCCAACGTGACCGAACTGCACGACGAGTGTTGGAACTGTGACCGACACATCAACTGGAAGCTGTCAGAGGACAAGTGGTGACCTGATATGTGTATCCACCAAATCGCGGCGACGTACATGGTTGAGCAGTACGGACATCCGGAGAACGAGGTGTCTGAAGTGAAAGCGAACAGTACGCCCGAGGCGATTCGGTGTGTCGGTGGAACGGCCCTTCGCGTTGAGTGCCAGAAGTGCGGGCAGGTTCGCACGGCATAGGCGGGAGAATCTATATCTATATTTGAAATACGGATATA